>Ga0255755_1001455_pt1 | contig 21157 bp, 24 predicted proteins | sample 011ome_18_FD_179955 | JGI IMG/M metagenome (GOLD analysis project Ga0255755, IMG submission 179955) | Coastal salt marsh microbial communities from the Groves Creek Marsh, Skidaway Island, Georgia - 011501BT metaG (version 2) | ecosystem: Environmental > Aquatic > Marine > Intertidal zone > Salt... | reverse complement strand
AAAAAAATAATATTAAACTTTCTGACACTAGGATCACTGATTCCAAAACCCTAGTAAAAAATCTAAAAAAATATAATTTGATTATTGATTCACCTTCTAACAATATAGGTGTAACTATATTAGAGCCAGATACTATTTTCATTATTAATTTACCTAATTATATTCTTAATATGAAAAAGTTTGGCTTAAATACATCAAAACATTTGATACATTTATTTAAATTGATATGTCAGCCATTACTTCTCATTTCAATGATTTTACTTTCTGCATCCTTAATGTTAAGGAGTAGTGAAAGAAAAGTAGAGGTAGGTATCGTATCTCTGTCATTAGTTGTAGGATTTAGCTTGTATTTTGTTGGAGACTTTATGTTTGCTCTTGGTTCTTCTGAAAGATTACATCCAATACTATCTGGGTTCGGGCCCACTCTTATTGGTTTGTTTTCAGGTTGTTATCTAATAAGTGACATAGATGAACCTAAATAAATAAGTAATTAGTGGAAATAAAATTGATTATTAAAAAAACCTTGAACATTAAATTAATTGTTACCTTTATAGTTTTTATTTATTTTTCTTTAATAAATTTCACCTGTGCCAATGAAAATTTCATAGTCACTATTGTCAATAAAATACCAATCAGTAAAATTGACGTTATAAACAAAGCTAAATTATTATCATATTCTATTGAAAAAAATTTAAATACTAACAATCTACCAAAGTTTTATAACCAAGCCTTAGAAAATCTAATTAACGAAAAGGTAATATTGTCTGAAGGTTTAAAAATTAACAAAAACATAGAAAACCTTGTAAAGAAACAATCTGAAAACTTACTGCTTGCAGAATTTAAAAATTCAGAAATTCAATTAACTAATTTCCTAAAACAACTATCTATTACTAAATCAACTATCCTAGATAAATATAAAACCCAACTAATTTTAGGGTACTTAGTTAAAAAAAAATATAAGTCACAATTAATTAATTTAGAAACAGTAGTAGAAAAGAAAATAAACTCTGAAAAGGATTCACGTAAAGTAGATTTATTTGAATTAGCAGAAATTGTAATAAATAAAAAAAATAATTCTAAATTATATAATGAAATTCAGTCAGCACTTCAAAATGGAGCAAATTTTCTAAATATAGCTAAACAAATATCAATAAGCAGTTCTTCTAGATTTAATGGTAAAATAGGTTGGAAAACTTTTGAAGAGGCTTCTAGACTTACTAAAAATAAAAAAACTAAATTTCTAGAAGGTGACATTTTAAGTTACTCAACCAACGATAAAATATATTTTTTTAAAATTCTTGCTATTCGCTTAAATGGTCAATTAAGTAAAAAAGAAGATAAGGTTTTACTTGTTGAGGCAAAGTTTCCTATTAATTTTAAAAAAAAAGAAAAAGCTTATATGGACGTTAAAAAAAGGTTAGACAATATGTTAAGTCACAAATCAAAATGTAATAATCTAGCAGCACTAAATAACTCTAATAAATTTAATATTTCCATAAATACTATTCAAACTCGCCTTGCCGATATTAGCTCAAATATCCAATACTTGATAAAAAATATAAAACTTTACGAAGTTTCCAAACCTCTTTTTTCTGGAAATAATGTGTTTACTTACATTATTTGCGATAGACAAAAAGCAACTAAGGAAGAAATTAATCCAGATATTATTAAAAATAAAATGATGAATAAACATTTTTCAAATTTGGGTAATAAACTTTTAAAGAGATTGAATAAACAAGCTCAAATTACTCAAATTCAAGAATTAAATTAAATATATAGAAATTTATGAGTTCTTTAGAAAAGATAATTCTTATATCAGCTGGAGATCCAGCTAGTATAGCTTCAGAAATAACTGTTAAAGCAATACAATCTTTATTAAATAATAGTTATATAAAACCAATAGTCATTTCTAATATCAAGTTAATAGAGAATTCTAAGAATATAATTAAAAGTGATATTCCATTAAACATTATAAAGGACTTAAAAAACTTTTCTGACTTTCAAAAAAATTGTTTCAATTTAATTCCTCTAGACATTCAAAATGAAGTTGTTTTAGGTAAACCTAATTATAAAAATTCTTCTTTTGTAAAAAAATCAATTAAAACTTGTGTAAGTATTATCAATACAAGCATTGCTTCAGCAATTGTTACTAACCCGATTAATAAAAATGTTATGCATAAAGCAGGTTTTAAATTTAATGGCCATACAGATTATCTAGAATCACTTTCTGTTATAAAAAAAAATGCAATTATGATGCTCGTTACAGATCAACTTAAAACTATTCCTCTAACAATTCATGTCCCACTTAAAGACGTACCTACACTAATCACTAAAGATTTAATTTTAAATACTATAAAAATTTTAATTAAAGATTTGAATTTATATTTTGGTATTAATAAACCAAGAATATTAGTGACAGGATTAAACCCTCATGCTGGTGAAAATGGCGATATTGGCTTTGAAGAAAATGAAATAATTATACCAGCTATATTAGAAGCTAAAAAAAATCTAAACTGTTCTATAATTGGACCTGTTTCAGCTGATTCTGCATTTACACCAAGTTTAAGAAAACAATATGACGTTGCTATTTGTATGTATCATGACCAAGCACTCATTCCAATAAAAACACTAGATTTTTTTAATGGAGTAAATATAACTTTGGGGATTGATTTTATAAGAACTTCTCCAGATCACGGCACTGGTTTTGAAATTGCTGGTAAAAACATAGCTAATGCCGAAAGTCTTATCTCATCCATAAAACTTGCGTATGAAATGAGCTTGTTTAAAGAAGATAGACTTTAGACTATGGAAATCCCAACTATAAAAGAGACGTTAAAAAAAAATAATATTAAAATTAACAAATCATTGGGTCAAAATTTTATTTTTGATCAAAATCTGACAGATAAAATTGTTTCGAAATCAAAACCTCTATCTTCAACCATTATAGAAATTGGCCCAGGCCCAGGAAGTTTAACAAGATCAATTTTAAAAGAAAAACCAAGTAAATTATTTGTAATAGATATAGATAAACAATCAGAAAAAATGCTTTCTGATTTAAAATCAATCCACAATGAAACTTTAAATATTATTATAGAAGATGCTCTTAAATACCCTATATGGGAACTGGGCAACTCTCCAAGGCAAGTAATAGCAAATTTACCTTACAATATAGGGACAAAAATGTTTACTGAATGGTTAAAGCGCATCAATTGTTTTGAATCTATGACTTTGATGTTTCAAAAGGAAGTTGCAGATAGAATTTTAGCTAAACCTGGGTCTAAAAACTATGGACGATTATCAGTTATAACTAATTGGTTATCAGAAACTAAAAAATTATTTGATATACCAAATTCAGCATTCATTCCAAAGCCTAAGGTTAATTCAACTGTTATAAAAATAAAACCTTATAAAAAACCTATATACGATGTATCTTTTGAATCTCTAGAAGCAATTACAAGAATTGCATTTAGTCAAAGAAGAAAAATGATCAAAACAAGTTTAAAAGAAATAAATTGTAATAAAATTTTAGACGAGTTGAATATTTCACCATTTTTACGGCCAGAACAACTATCCATTCAAGATTTTTGTAAAATTGCCAAAAAGGCTTTTGAAAATTAAGTTTATTTCTTAAAATTAGATTTATATAAGATTATCTACAAACTTTTTTAGTCCAACTTGTCTATGTCTTCGAAGACTTTCTGAATATAAAATTGTTTTGATTTTATTTACAGATTCTTGAATATCCTCATTAATAATAATAAAATCATACTCGGAATAATGACTGATTTCTTTTCTAGCTTCAGACATTCTTTTTTTAAAACTATCTTGGCTCTCAGTTGCTCTAGTACCTAATCTTTTTTCAAGCTCTTTAATTGAAGGTGGCAAAATAAATATCTTAACAATATCGTCTGGTATATGTTGTTCAATTTGTCTTGTCCCTTGCCAGTCGATATCAACTATAACATTAATACCATTAATAATTTTTGTGTCGATTTCGCTTTTTAGAGTACCATAGGAATGGTCAAATACCTTGGCATGTTCTAAAAATTTTTCTTGCGCAACCATATCATCAAATTCTTTATCACTTCTGAAAAAATAATCTTTTCCATCAACTTCATCTGACCTTTTTAATCGTGTTGTAACAGAAACTGATAAGTTTAAATTATTAACTTCTTCAATAAGCTTTTTACATATAGTTGTTTTTCCAGCTCCAGAAGGAGAAGAGATAATTAATACCAATCCCCTATTTGATTTATCTAACATTACTTGTCCTTAAGAATATTCTTTTTCCACAACATTATATTTTTTTTGTGTAAATTATATGTCTTAGAAAATCTATGATTACCTTTTCCATCACTTACAAAATATAAGTAATCTGTTTTTTTTATATTTTTTAATGCATTTAAAGCATTTTCTCCTGGGTAAGATATAGGAGTTGGGGGCAAACCATAATGATAGTAAGTATTGTAAGGATGATCAGATTTTAACATTTTTTTTGTTATTTTGTTTCCATTAACATTATACCCATAGGCTAATGTAACATCAGATTGTAATTTCATTCTTTTTTCAAGCCTATTTATAAAAACACTTGCAACTAGTCTGCTGTCATTAAAATTTTGTGCCTCTTGTTGAATTATAGATGCAAGAGTTAACAATTCATTTTTATTTTTCAAGATAAAATCATCAGGTCTTTTCTTCCATATATTTTCTATTAAGGTTTCCTGTGCAACCTTCATTCTTTCAAGCATTTTTTTCCTAGGAAAACCATATTTGAAATTATATGTGTCAGGTTTATATATCCCTTCCTTGAGAATATTTATTTCACCTGATAGATACTTATTATCGAGTAGCTTTTTTTTTAAATCTGATGCCGTCATACCTTCAATAAGAGTAAAGCTTCTGGTTATAGTATCTCCGTAATGAAATATGTTTTGTATATCTAATATAGTTGAATTTTTAGGTATTAAATATTCACCAGCTTTAGGGATGAACCTTTTTTCCTTCAAAAATGATAATAGTCTCCATTCAAAATATGATATTTTCACATTATTTTTTTGGAGCTCTTCAACAATAGATTTTTGTGATTTGTTTTGTTTTAAAAAATAGTATGTATTTTGATTAACTATAGAAGATGTTTTCAACAAATTGATGTAATCATAAGCAGCATAAACGGACAAAGAAGAAAAAATTAAAAAAAATAAAAGATACTTTTTATTTAAATTCAATCTACGCTTCCGAGTAACAAACTTGCATTTGTTCCGCCGAAGCCAAATGAATTAGATAAAACGTTTCTAATTGTTCTTTCTTTTGCATTAATAGGGACTAAATCAAATCCAACACTCTGTTCATCAGGGTTAATTAGATTATTAGTTGGTGGTACAATTTGATTAACAATAGATAATATTGAAAAAATAGCCTCAATAGCGCCCGCAGCGCCCAAAAGGTGACCTGTAGCAGATTTTGTTGAACTTATGCTAACTTTACTTACATTGTCTCCAAGCAATCTTCCAATAGCTTTTAATTCAATCATATCGCCAAGTGGAGTGGAAGTTCCATGAGCATTTATATAATCAATTTCTGAATTATTAATGTTAGCATCACTTAAAGCAGATCTCATTGCCCTAAAACCGCCATCCCCATTTTCAGCCGGTGCTGTTATATGATGAGCATCACCTGACATACCATAACCTTTTATTTCAGCATAAATGTTAGCTCCTCTTGCTATAGCATGTTCTCTTTCTTCAAGTACAAGAACTCCAGCACCTTCACCCATAACAAAACCATCTCTTTCTTGATCCCAGGGCCTAGAACTTGAAGAGGGTTGATCATTGAAATTTGTACTTAAGGCTCTGGCTGCTGCAAATCCTGCCATACCAATTCGGCAACAAGCTGCTTCTGCTCCACCTGCTATCATAACATCAGCATCGCCATATCTAATTATTCTGGAAGCATCACCAATTGCATGGGCACCAGTTGAACAAGCAGTTACCACTGAATGGTTTGGACCTTTAAATCCATATCTTATACTGACTTGTCCAGACAATAAATTAATTAACGCAGAAGGTATAAAAAAAGGACTAATTTTTCTAGGACCTTTTGTGTCTAGTAAGCGAGTTGTGTTAGCAATGGTTTCTAAACCACCAATACCAGAACCAAGTATTACACCAGTTCTATTCTTTTCATTTTCACTCTTAGGTTTCCAGCCAGAATGTTCAACTGCTTGTACAGCGGAGATTATACCATAAGATATAAACCTATCTATTCGTTTATACTCTCTTGGCTCGATCCAGTTATCAATATCAAGGCCACCTTCTGGATCATTATTTATGTTAGGAACTTGACCGGCTATTTTACAAGGTAAATCCGATACATCAAAATTTTCAATTTTATTTATACCAACCACACCTGAGGTAAGTCTTTTCCAATTCACATCTACCCCATTTCCCAAAGGAGTAGTCAAACCCATACCTGTTACAACAACTCGACGCATAAAAGCTCCCTATTATTAACCGAGTGAAATATGAATATATTAGCTATTTGATGATATAAAGTCTATTGCATCTTTAACAGTTTGAATTTTTTCAGCAGCATCATCAGGGATCTCACATTCAAATTCTTCTTCAAATGCCATTACTAGTTCAACAGTATCTAAGCTGTCAGCTCCTAAATCATCTATAAAACTTGCTCCATCAACCACCTTAGATTCTTCAACACCTAGATGTTCAACAACTATTTTAGTAACCCTGCTTGCTATATCGCTCATAAAAAATTCCCCTAACATTCATATTTCTAATATATGTAAAATCGAGTATCATAAATATGTATCTATGCCAAGTATATTGTGATTGGTTAACAAAAAAAACTAAACCATACTCATTCCACCGTTAATATGTAGTGTTGATCCAGTAATAAAGCTGGCTTCATCACTTGCCAAATATACGCATGCATTAGAAATATCATCAGGCATTCCTAGCCTGTTAACAGGTATATTTTTAACGATGTTATTTTTTTGATCATCACTTAACTTGTCAGTCATTGGTGTAGAAATAAAACCTGGAGCAATTAAATTACAAGTTATACCTCGGCTAGCAACTTCCAATGCTAGAGATTTAGTTAAACCAACTAAAGCTGATTTAGAAGCTGAATAATTTGTTTGTCCGGCATTGCCTGTATAACCTACAACTGAACTTATAAATATAACCCTTCCAAACCTTTTTTTTATCATACCTCTTATAACTTGTCTTGTAAGCCTCATAGCAGCTGTGAGATTAATATTGATAACTTTTTCCCAATCTTCATCTTTCATTCTCATGAAAAGGTTATCTGCTGTAACACCTGCATTATTAATTAACACATCAATTTGACCAAAACATTTTTCTGCCTCATCAGCCAAAGATATAATATCATCTTTATCATTTAAATCTGTAACAATACCTTTAGCCTCATTTCCAAATTCAGATACAATATTATTAAGAACATCTTGACGGGTTCCAGATAAAATTAATTTAGCCCCTTTTTCTCTCATCTTCCTGGCAATTGATTTTCCAATGCCACCAGTCGCACCAGTTATAAGAACAACTTTACCATTTAAATCAAACATTTAATTTCCCTTCAAAACTTAAAATCTAAGTGATATTTTCTAAATCTGCAGAATTTTCTATATTTAAAGTATTGACATTTTCTATCATTCTCTTTGCAATTCCCGTCAGCACTTTTCCACTTCCCAATTCTGTAATTTTTTGTACACCTAACTCATTGGCTAATAACATGGTCTCCCTCCATTTAACAGTCCCAGTAACCTGATTTATAAGGTTTTCTCTTAATTTAATTGGATCAGTTTCTGATTTAGCGTTTATGTTTGAAACAATAGGCACTAACGGTTTTTGAAATCCTAAATTATCTAAAGCTTCTTGCATTATTGATTGTGCAGGCTGCATTAGCCTACAATGAAATGGTGCGCTAACAGGAAGAACTATAGCCCTTTTAATACCATATTCCTTTGAAAGACTAATTGCATTTTCAACAGCATCCAAATCACCACTAATCACAACCTGAACATCTGAGTTATCATTAGCTATATCGCAAATTCCATAACTTTGAACTTTTTCTAAGATTTTCTCTACTGTTTTAATGTCAGTACCAATAAATGCTGCCATAGCTCCTTTCCCAACTGGGACAGCTTTTTGCATAGCATCACCTCTTAACCTTAATAACTTAGAACACTCTTGGAGCGAAAAAACCTCTGCAACAGTCATGGCTGTATATTCACCTAATGAATGTCCACAAACAAAATTAGCCAAATCTGGCAATTTTTTTCCAGTCAATTTACTTAACACTCTAAAAGCAGCAATTCCACAGGCCATTAAAGCGGGTTGAGCATTGGATGTTAAAGATAAATCTTTTTCATTATCACCCCACATGATCTTGGTTAAATCAAAGTTCAAAGATTCATTCACCTCTTCAAATACTTCCCTTGCTTCGACAAAATTATCCGATAGATCTTTACCCATACCTATTTTTTGAGAACCTTGCCCAGGAAAAACAATAAAATTCATCTTTATTTCCTAAAATTTGTTTATTTATTTATTGCATATTTTTTATAAACATTTATGTTCCAATATTACTAAAAATACTAGCATAAAATTAATAATTTATGCACTCCTTGCCAATAACATTTTGTTGTTGGCTAACCTGGGTATCACCCAAAAGCCATAAGGAGATTTTAATGGCATTATACGAAAGTGTAATAATTGGAAGACAAGACTTGACACCTAGTCAATTCGAAACAATTACAGACGAGTTTATTTCAATAATTGAATCACTTAAGGGAACAATTCGAAAAAAAGAGAATTGGGGCCTTAGAAACTTAGCTTATAAGATTAATAAAAATAGAAAAGGCCACTATATGCTTTTGAACATAGATGGTCCTGCTGACGCAATAGTTGAATATGAAAGATTAATGAGATTACATGAAGATATTATAAGGTTTCTCACAATGAGAATTAAATCAGTTGATGAAAAACCATCTCCACTTATGAGTAATAAAAGTGAGCGTCAAAGAAATTTACCATCCGAAGAAATTACTACCGCACCTGCGGCGTCTTAATAAGGATTATTAGTATGACACAGTTCAATATTAAAAGAGAAGCTTTAAGAAAGCCTAATCAAAAAAGAAAAAAATCATGTCCTTTTTCAGCACCTAATACACCAGAAATTGATTATAAAGATTTAAAAGTTCTTACAAGATATGTTTCTGAAAGGGGTAAAATAATACCTTCTAGAATCTCTGCAGTTTCTGCCAAAAGGCAAAGGGAACTTTCTAAAGCTATCAAAAGAGCTAGATTTCTAGCATTAATGCCATATGTAGTTGGTTAGAGCCGGAGATTAAAATGAATATTATTTTACTAGAACGTGTTGAGAAATTAGGACAAATGGGTGAGTTGGTTTCTGTGAAATCAGGTTATGCTAGAAATTACCTTTTACCTCAAGGAAAAGCAGTGTTTGCTTCAAAAGATAATATAAAGTTATTTGAAGAACGTAAAGCACAACTAGAAGGCGAAAACATAACTAAAAAAAATGAAGCACAAAAGCTAGCTGACAGCATTAAATTTAATGAAGTTGTTATTATTAGAGCTGCAAGTGAATCTGGACAGTTATATGGCTCAGTATCAGCTAAGGACATATCACAAGCTGTATCTGAAGCTGGTCTTTCTATAAATAAAAATCAGGTCGTTTTAAACAAATCTCTTAAAACTCTATCTTATGAAGATATTTCTATAAAGCTTCATCCCGAGGTCCAATTTAATCTTAAATTGAATATAGCAAGATCTCCTGAGGAAGCAAAAGAACAAACGAAGTCTGGGAAGGCTATAATTACAACTGAAACTACAGGCGGTGATATTAGATCAGAAAGAGCTCAGAAAGATGCTAAAAGGTTTGATAAGAAAGAGAGTTTAATAAAACCTCAAAAAGAAGATAATGATTTGTCTGAAAATCTAGATAAAACAGTTGAAAAAGAAGCCAAAACAGAAGAGTAGATAATTTGATAAACATTTAAAAAATATGTTTATATCTTTCATTATGTTTTATTTTTAAAGTAAGTAGTAATGGATGAAAGTTTAATAAATAATTATACTCAAACTGATATTTTGTCTTCAGATCAACCTGAAAACAAAATGCCTCAAAATATAGAAGCTGAACAAAGTCTAATTGGTTCTATATTGTTTGATAATAAAGTTTTAGAAGATTTACCTTCAAATTTTGACATCAGATATTTTTTTGATCCATTGCATGCAAGCATTTATGAAGCTTGTATATCACTAACAGATAATGGAAGACTAGCTGATCCGCTAACACTTAAAAATTACTTAAATGACACTAAATTAGACAGAGATATTGATGTTGAACAATACCTTCTAGATTTAAGAGAAGGTGTGCTTTCTTTAAGCAAAGCCAAATTTTACGCCGAAGAAATTAGAAATTGCTATGTGAGACGATCGTTAGTAAGAATTGCTGATGAATTAATTGAACATTCCATCAACCCAAATATTGAAATAACACCAGATCAAGAGATAGCTGATACAGAAGAAAAACTCTATAACCTAGCAGAGAAAGATCAAATTAATTCTGGTCCAATTGATTTTAAAACTGTTTTGGCTAGCGCTACAAACCAAATTAATGAAGCCTTTAATAGGAAGGGTAAATTATCTGGCATTGACACAGGATTTTCAGGGTTAAACCGTCAATTAGGTGGTTTAAATAAATCAGATCTTGTTGTTCTAGCAGGTAGACCTGGAATGGGAAAGACCGCGTTAGCAACAAATATTGGTTTTAACGCAGCTAAAAGTAGTAAATTAGACAATAATGATTCAATTTTAATTTTTTCTTTAGAAATGTCTGCTGAACAATTAGCTCAAAGAATCTTGGCAGAACAATCAACTATTGATTCTCACAAGCTAAGAAGTGGCGATATAGATGATAATGAATTTTCACAACTTGTAGTTACCCAAAATAATATATTTAATTTGCCCTTCTTTATTGATGATACTCCAGCAATTTCGGTAAGTCAGATTGCATCTCGTTCACGTAGGTTAAAAAGAACAAATGGGTTAGGCCTAATTATAATTGACTATATACAGTTAATACAAGGATCAAAAGTAAGTGAAGCGCAAGGAAGAGTTCAGGAAGTTTCTAATATTACTAGAGGACTAAAGTCGCTTGCAAAAGAATTAAATGTTCCTATCCTAGCCTTGTCACAACTTAGTAGAGCTGTAGAACAAAGAGAAGATAAAAGACCTATTCTTGCTGATTTAAGAGAATCAGGTTCCATAGAACAAGATGCAGATGTTGTAATGTTTGTTTACAGAGAAGAATATTACCTTGATAAAAGCGAGCCTTCGCAGAGAGAAAATGAAAATCAAGAAAGTTTTAACGAACGTTTTACTAAGTGGCAAGATAGAAGAAATGCTGCAGAGGGTAAGGCTGAAATTATCATATCAAAACAAAGACATGGTCCAACTGGTATTATACAAGTTCAGTTTGAAGCAAAGTTCACAAGGTTCATGGACCTTGTCCAAGGTGACAGATTACCAGACCAAATTTATTAGTAAAAACATATAAAGTTGGATAAACTTTTTATATGCAAGGAAAAATAGAAATATCACTTGAACAAATTAAATCTAATTGGAAATCACTTAACCTTGCTTCCAATGGGAAAGCTGCTGCAGTTGTAAAAGCTGATGCATACGGTTTTGGTATGATAAAAATAACAAAAACACTTATAAATGCTGGCTGTAAATACTTCTATGTAGCCAATATAAACGAAGCAACTCAATTAAGAAAGAGCATTAAAAACCAAAATATAAATATTGCTGTTTTTGAAGGTTTAATTGAAGGTACTGAAAAAGAATATATTAATTACAATTTGACCCCTATCATTAATAATCTTAATCAATTAAAGAGACTTCATTTTTTATCAAAACAAGAAAAAAAAATAAGTGCAATTCTAAATATTAATACTGGTATGAATAGACTGGGATTAAATTCTAATGAAATTGATTTTTTGCTTAAAAATAGAGAAATGGTAAATAATTTAGAGTGGGATTTTATTATGTCTCATCTAGCAAATTCTGAAGATGTAAAAAACAATACAAATAATCAACAGTTAAATGAAATATTAAAATTTTCTAAAAACTTTCCTCATATAAAATTAAGTTTATCAAATTCAGGTGGAATAATGCTTGGTCAAAAATTTTGTTTAGATCAAACTAGGCCTGGCCTTGGTTTATATGGAATTAACAGTTATGGAGACAATATAAGAGTAAATTCTAAAAACCTTAAATTGCCCCTTAAAATATATGCTCCAGTCATTCAAATTAAAGAAGTTGGTGTCGGCGAACCAATTTCATATGGTGGTATAGATATAACAAGTAAAAGGTCATTACTAGCAACAATTGGAATTGGGTATGCTGATGGATGGATCCGACTTTTAAAACAAAATAAATTTATAAATATAGATAAAGAAAAATGTAATATTATGGGACATATTACAATGGATAGTTTTGTATTAGATATTACTAAAGTTACTAAAAATTTATTAGAAGAAGGTGATTATTTATGCCTTTTAGACAACTCTAATATTAAGGAATTACTAAAAGGTTTAAATCTAATTAGTTATGAATTATTAACTCTAATGGGTTCTAGATTAATAAGAGAGTACAAGTAAAAATTTTAATAAAGGTCTATAAACTTGTTTAAGTATGTATTTAATTTCATGGGTTCGATAGGTAGAAAATGTCTTAATTTTATATCACTATTAGGACATTTTTTTTTATTTTTTACCCAAACACTCTCTTGGATTTTTAGGCCTCCTTGGTACTTTAAAAGAATTTTTTCTCAAATTCTTGATATTGGTTACTTTTCACTGCCTGTAGTTGGGCTAACCACCTTTTTTTCAGGAATGGTATTGGCTTTACAAACCTATAATGGATTTACTGATTTTAATAATGAAACCACAGTTGCAAGGGTTGTATTAACCTCAATTACAAGAGAACTTGGTCCGGTTTTAACTGGTTTAATGGTTGCTGGAAGAATAGGTGCTAAAATGGCTGCAGAAATAGCCACAATGCGCGTTACTGAGCAAATAGATGCACTTGGGACTTTAGGAACAAGACCAATGCAGTATTTGATAGCTCCTAAAGTGATTGCTGCCGTTATTTGTATTCCTTTTTTAGTTATGATTGGAAATACAATAGGAATATTAGGTGGTTATGTTATAGCCATCTATAAATTGGATTTTAATCCAAATATTTATCTATACGCAACAGTAGATTATTTACAGTGGATAGATATTATACAAGGTTTAGTTAAGGCTGCCATTTTTGGTTTAATTATTTCAATGGTAAGTTGTTATTTTGGTTATTACGCTTCAAAGGGAGCTGAAGGAGTTGGATACGCAACTACTGCATCAGTAGTAATTTCTTCTATAATGATTTTAACAAGCACTTATATAATAACAGCTTTATTTTTCGGTTAGAAAATGAAAAGAAAAATTAACAAAAAAATTGTAATAGAGGTCAATAACCTCAGAAAAAGTTTTAATGGAAACATTGTTTTAAAGGACATAAATTTTAAACTTTTTGAGGGTGAATCATTAGCTATAATTGGAGCCTCTGGCTCAGGTAAATCGGTACTACTAAAAAATATTATTGGTTTATTGACACCTGACAATGGTTCAATCGAAATTAATAAAACAAATATTGTAAACTTACCGCGAGTGCAAAAAGAAAACCTTTTACAAGACCTTGGTATTACATTTCAACATGGTGCGCTTTTTGATTCACTTAAGAATTGGGAAAATATTGTTTTTAAAGTTAAAAATAGAGAAAAATTATCAAATAAAAATGCAGAAATTTTAGCCCTTTCTATAATTAAAAATCTAGGTTTAGAACCAAAAATTTTAAACCTATACCCATCTGAGATATCTGGCGGTATGCAAAAGAGAATTGCGATAGCAAGAGCTATTTGTGGTAACCCAAAAATTTTATTATTTGATGAACCCACATCTGGCTTAGACCCTGTTACAGGAAGTTTAATAGATAAACTGATTATAACAGCGGTTAAAACAGTTGGTGGAAGTGCAATTACAATCACACACGACATGTCATCAGTATGTAGAATTGCTGACAAAGTTATTTTAATTGACAATCAAACTATTGGCTGGTCAGGAACACCAAAACAAATGTTAAAGTCAAAAAACTCAAAAATTCAAGAATTTATTAAATCTACCAACCCCAACTTATTTAAATAAATGGCTAAATCCAACAAACAATTTATATGTCAATCATGCGGATCCATTTATTCTAAATGGACTGGAAAATGTGAACAATGTAATGAATGGAATTCATTACTAGAGGAAACTAACAATAAACCATCAGGACCATTATCAAAATCATTTGGACAAAAAATAAATTTTGAATATTTAAACAATGAAAGTTTTGATCATGCAAAATTAAAAACTAATTTAAGTGAAGTTGATAGAGTCACAGGTGGAGGTTTTGTATCTGGATCGATAACTTTGATAGGTGGCGATCCAGGAATTGGAAAATCTACACTACTATTACAAATTGTAGGTAATTTATCTAAATTAGGTGAGGATTGTATATACGTATCTGGTGAAGAGAGTTTGTCGCAAATTAAAATGCGAGCAGATAGATTAGGCGTTAAAAACAGTCCCATTAAATTTGCATCAGTCACAAATGCCTCAGACATTGCAACAACAATTTCATCTATGAATAAAAGACAAATTGTTGTTGTTGACTCAATTCAAACAATGTATTTGCCCCAATTAGATAGTGCTCCAGGAACAGTGTCTCAGGTAAGGGCCACTACTCATGAATTAATAATTGCTGCAAAAAAAACTAATACTATTCTAATTTTAATTGGACATGTTACTAAAGATGGAAATATTGCTGGTCCAAGAGTCTTAGAACATATGGTAGATACAGTTCTGTATTTTGAAGGTGATAATAATTTTCAGTTTCGTATTTTAAGAAGCATTAAAAATAGATTTGGACCTACTAATGAAATTGGTGTTTTTGAAATGTTATCTAATGGACTAAAAGAGATTTCAAATCCTTCCTCATTGTTTTTACTTGATCGACAAAAAAATATTCCTGGTAACGCTGTTTTTGCTGGCCTTGAGGGCACAAGACCAATACTCGTTGAAATTCAAGCGCTTGTTACCCCATCATCACTAGCCTCTCCAAGAAGAACAATTGTTGGTTGGGATATTTCAAGACTTTCTATGTTGTGTGCAGTCTTAGAAGCAAGATGTAAAATTCATTTATCTAATATGGATATTTTCTTAAATATAGTTGGAGGTATAAAGATTTTTGAGCCTGCTGCTGATTTGGCTGTTGCGGCGGCAATAATCTCTTCAGTAAAGAATATTGCAATAGATGAAAAAAGTGTTTTTTTTGGTGAAATTGGATTGTCAGGTGAAGTTAGAAAAGTTACCCAACCAGAATTAAGAATTAAAGAAGCTTTTAAATTAGGTTTCGATAGTTTTACCCTTCCCATAAAGCAAAAAGTTATAGATAATAAAAACATGAGTTATAATAATGTTGCACTGTTAAAAGACCTAGTTGAACTAATTAGCAAGAACTCTGAGGCAAATTAAATCAATGGACTTCTTAAATAATATTTTTAATGGAATAGATATTCTAATAATATCCATTATATTAACATCTTGTGTCGTTGCTGCCTTTAGAGGTTTTGTTAAAGAAATTTTTAGCGTACTTTCTTGGGTGTTTTCAATTGTAATAGCATTTAACTTCTTTGATAAATTTAGAATTATTATATCTGAATACGTTACTCAAAAAATTATTATAGATGTTGTTGCTTTTGCAGTTCCATTCTTAACCTCTTTGTTTGTTTGTCACTTAATTACAAGATGGTTATCACCAAAATTTAATACATCCGAAGTGTTATTATTTGATAAATTGATTGGCTTTATTTTTGGTGCTTTTCGTGGAGTTTTAATTGTTGTTTTATTATTTTTAGGCTTTAAGTATTTAGTAGGTGAAAATTTGCCAGAATGGCTTCTTGAGGCATACTCTTTTCATTACCTAGATAATATTGGTGATATTTTGAAAGAAATTTTCTTAGATGAAGACGTTATAGTCACAAAAGAACAAAAAATTTAGATTAACTATTTATAAGGCAGAATTAATGTATTGCAAATATACAGACCGAATTAAAGATGAATGCGGTGTATTTGGCATATTTGGAACAGAGGAAGCTTCTGTGCTAACTACTCTTGGACTTCACTCACTCCAACATAGAGGACAAGAAGGTGCGGGAATAGTTAGTTTTGATGGGCAAAATTTTCACTCAGTAAGAAAGCAAGGATTAGTAGGAGATAATTTTAATAACACTGATATATTATCTCAACTTCCTGGGAAAACTGCAATTGGTCATGTTCGTTATTCTACGACAGGAGAATCAAAACCAGAAAATTTACAGCCTCTATTTGCAAACCTAGCAATGGGAGGCTTTGCTTGTGCTCACAATGGTAATTTAACAAATACTTTCTCAATTAAAAAACAGTTAGTTGAGAGTGGATCAATTTTTCAAACTTCTTCAGACACAGAAATAATACTTCAATTAGTGGCAAGATCTAGAAAAAAAAAATTAATTGATAAACTTACAGATGCCCTTTCTCAAATTCAAGGAGCTTACTCTCTTATTATTCTAACGAATAAGAAGCTTATTGGTGTAAGAGACCCCTTGGGTATCAGACCACTGGTTTTGGGTGATAAAAACGGTTCACCAGTATTAGCTTCAGAAACATGTGCATTAGATATGATTGGAGCTAAATACATTCGGGATGTTGAAAATGGAGAGATAGTTGTCATTACTGATAATGGTATTGAATCTATCAAACCTTTAAACAAAATACCAGAAAGGCCTTGTATTTTTGAGCGGATTTATTTTGCTAGTCCCGACAGTATAGTCGATAATAAAACTGTTTATACTTATAGAAAATCTTTAGGCGAACAACTAGCTATAGAAAACAAAATATCCGCAGATGTAATTGTGCCTATACCAGATTCTGGTGTTTCGGCAGCCATTGGGTTCTCCCAAAAATCATCTATACCATTTGAGTTAGGAATAATAAGAAGTCATTATGTTGGACGTACTTTCATTGAACCTTCACAAACAATTAGACAATTTGGCGTAAAACTTAAGCATAGCGTAAATAAATCATGTATTGAAAACAAAAGAGTAATTCTTATTGATGATTCAATAGTAAGAGGAACTACCGCAAATAAAATTGTAAAAATGGTTTTTGAAGCAGGAGCTAAAGAAGTACATTTGGGTATATCATGCCCACCAATAAAACATCCTGATTTCTATGGCATTGATACGCCCAATTATAGTGAGTTAATAGCTTCTAAATTTAACCTAGAAGAAATGACTAAAATCGTAGGTGCAAATTCACTGTTTTTCTTATCCTTAAATGGCACTTATAAAGCTATGGGTTTTAATGAAAGAAATACTAAGTCACCTCAATTTACAGACCATTGTTTTACTGGTGACTATCCAATAGATGTTTCAGAGATACTTAAAATAAACTCAAAGACGAATGACTGAAAATAAATTAAATGCCTTAATCACTGGAGCCGGCAGTGGTATTGGAGCAGAAACAGCTCAACAATTAGCCCAGAAAAATATACATACAATAATTACTGATAAAAACTTATCAGGTCTTAAAAAAACCGAAGACGCTATTTTGTCCAATAATGGAACTTGTACCGTTGCTCAATTAGATATGAAAGATTTTTTAGGTATTGACAGATTGGGAATGGAGATCTTTAAAAGGTGGAAAAAGTTAGATATTATGATTTCAAACGCAGCTACTCTAGGCACCTTAGGCCCCATTCATCATCAAATTAACGAAGAATTTATAGAAGTTTTAAATATTAATGCAATAAGTAACCATAGATTAATACGTTCATTTGATGCATTATTAAAAAATAGTAAAAAACCAAAAGCATTATTTTTGAGTTCTTCTTTAGCTAGCAAACCTAAACCATTTTGGGGAGCTTATTCTGTTTCAAAGGCAGCTCTTGAACATATAGTTAAGATATGGGCATTAGAAAATAAACATAATAACCTATCTATTTCTATAATTGACCCTGGGAAAACCGATACACCAATGAGAAAAATAGCAATGCCAGGTGAGGGATCAAAAAATTTAAACAAGCCAATTCATGTTGCAAAATTGATAATAAATGAGATATTTAGCGATAAAATTTATAAAGGTGAAGTCATAAAGGCTAATAGCAGTTAGTTTTTCAAAATTAATCTTCTAAAATAGCTGGTTCTAAATAAGAATAATAAAAATCAATTTTGTTATCAAATTTTCTAGATAATTCTTGGGCCTCTTTTTCACTTTCTGCACAAAAAATTGAACTTAGTCTATAATTTCCAAGTCTATAAAAAAGCCTTAAAATATCTACTTGTGAAGTTCCTACATACCAAGATTTCAATATCCAACCTATAAAAAATAACCATGGAGAAATCATAAAAAGAAAAAAATAAAATAACATTGTGATAGAAAATAATGTCCACAACCGATTTTGAATCATCCAAAGTGGTGGTGCTAGACTAGCAAGTATTGTTGGTGATGTATTAAGTAAAATTGCTATTGATTCAGGTTTTTTAAATAATTCATATTGATGATAAAGTACATCTGATTTAAAAAAATCATTTAGTTTAAAGTTATTGAGCTCAGGCACTTTATCATATTCGACTTGTTCACAAATCACTCCTAAAGAACCTTCAACAAACGTATTAAAGAAAACCCCTTCTCTGCATAAAGTGAGTACTTTTCTTTCCTTTATTTCTTTTAATTCCTTAGACAAATCTTCATAAGATTGATGAACTTCTTTTCCATCTAATGCAATTATTATATCGCCTTCTTTTAGCTTCATTAAAAAAGCATTCGATGAAGTTCTAATTGATTTTATTTGTAAAAAATTTTTTTGGTCAGTAGCTTGGTCAGAAAGATTTTCATCATCCATTTTTTTATCCATAAATTAATATTTATTAAGGATATTTAATCCTGCTTGTTTTATCTGCAATTTTTCCTAAAACACTATTATTCTGCTTTACAAGTTTTGAAATTTGTTGCGCCTGTATTGCTTGATTAGCAACTATTTGTTTATAAATTGCCTTATTACTTATTTGCTGAATTGCTTTAGAAATTGTCCTACTATTTGATTTGTTTAGTTTTTCTAAATTGGCATTAAGTTTTTTGTTATTGTCAATATTAGCTTGCGTGTTTTTACTTATTTCATCTATCAAAGTCTTAGTTATTAGTTGTAATTCTCCGACTGTGTTTTCATTTGATTTCTGGACTCTTTTTTCTATTTTATCAAGCGTAATAACTAGTTTTTCATTAATTTCTAATAAGTCACCTTGTTTTTTAATTGCTGTATCAAGATTTTTTAATGAAGCATTAACGCCATCAACATTTTCTGCAAAAACTACAAGAGCTTCTCTACTAGTTTCTGTCATATTAGTAAGTTTATTTGAAGACTGCATAAATAAAATTGCACTAAATATAATAACAGCTAAGCCTGACACAATAGAAGATAGAAATACAACTGTAGTATACTTATGAATTTGTTTCACTTTAGCCTCCAATAATGCATGAGCTTTTTTAACTTTATTATATTCTGATGTTACATCAGTAGCTGCATCTGCAGCATCTAAAGCTAGTTTGATGCTTTCTTGAACAGCTTCCATTTTTGTATCCATTTTTAAACCTTACAAATATTAAAAATTTACAGACAAATTAATTAGAAATTTTCTCAGTTCTATATGCACATTCTATACCAGTTGTGCTAAATACTTCTCTTGCTGGTAAAAATTTTGAAATAAAACCAAATTTTTTACAGCCCCAGGGTCTTTCTTTTTTGTAAGTAACAAAGAAATGTAGACACCCGTTACATGTTACTATTTTTTTATTATTTGTTTTTATATTCATAATTTAAACTATTTTTTATTTTTATTTATAAAATCAATTAACCCATAAATTAATTCAGCTATTTTAAACCTGAAACCTCCAAGAATTGCTGTAAAACCAAAAAACCAATATAAATATGCATTTAATAAATCACCTTGCTCCTTAAGAGAACTGGCCTCAAAGTGGCATAACAAGGCTGACCAGAAAAACATGGCAGTTATAACTATTTGACCAAATGATTTTTTTCTTCTTACACTCATTCTTGATCCTTATTTAATTTTTTTCCATATTCATCAAATGCCATTTCCTCTGGTATTTCAAAATCAGGATAATCAGTTTCTTCACCTCTTTCAATTTTAAAGATATAGGCTAATACAGAAGCCACAGCTGAATATAAGTTTTCTGATATTTCTTTACCTATTTCACCAGTAAAATATAGCGCTCTAGCCAATAAAGGGCTTTGGAAAACGGTTATTTTATTATCATCAGCTAATTTAATAATTTTTTCAGCTATCATTCCCCTACCCATGGCAAGAATTACAGGAGCTCCGCTTTCACCTACTTCATACTTAATAGCAACAGCAAAATGAGTTGGATTAGTGATTATGGCTGAGGCATCCTGAACATTATCAAGGGCTGCAGTTTGTGTGGCAGCCCTATTAGAAATTTCGTTTTGTAACTTCCTAATTTTTTGTTTAACCTCTGGGGAACCGTCACTGTCTTTATGCTCGTCCTTTACCTCTTTAATTGTCATTTTTAGTTTTTCTATATGCGTATATTTTTGCCAAATAAAATCAAAAATAGCTATAAAACCAAGGGCTATTAATAATGAAATTGTCAATTGTGGAAAATTATCTAAGAGATTTGATAGTGCGGTATACAGATTTCTTTCAGACAGATATATTATATCTTTAATATTTAAGTATATAACGCCAAAAGTAATCCCTCCTAAAAGACCTACTTTGAATAAGGATTTAATTAACTCAACCAACCCCTTTGATGAAAAAATTCTTTTTAGCCCAGATAATAAATTAATTCTATTAGACTTAAAATAAAAACCTTTAGGAGCAAAATTTATTCCTCCCATTGCCATTTGAGTTATTAATATAGTGATTATCAATG
>Ga0255755_1001445_pt1 | contig 21232 bp, 12 predicted proteins | sample 011ome_18_FD_179955 | JGI IMG/M metagenome (GOLD analysis project Ga0255755, IMG submission 179955) | Coastal salt marsh microbial communities from the Groves Creek Marsh, Skidaway Island, Georgia - 011501BT metaG (version 2) | ecosystem: Environmental > Aquatic > Marine > Intertidal zone > Salt... | reverse complement strand
ACTGTCTTAGCCAAGCTAGAAATGTCAGAGTTTTGCTCAACATTCTGCAAGCTTGATTGGCTGTTTTGCAAAGCCAAGCTAGAGATATCACTTTCGATTGTCGCTCTACTTATTAAGACGTTGTTCTTGGAGTCTGTAATTTCAAACTCACCTACGTCCTCAGACCTAATGCGGATATTGTCCGCATTAAGCGATAGTTTTTCTGTACGGAATATTTTTCCCATATTACCATGTATATACACATAGTTTCCCTGTTTTTAGGGATTTTTTAAAAAAATTAACTATTCCAATAACTCATAAAAATCTTTTTAAGAGGATGCGGATAAGCCATAAAATGCAATATAAATGTATCATCATCAACTAATCTAGGGTCGGTATTAAATTTATTCATTGGAAAAATTTTCGTATTATGTCCGAACCCATCTACCCTTTTCAAGATACCGCATAAAACATTTTGATCTCCGCCTCCTGTATACAATCCAGATTTATCACACTCATGAGTCATCCATTGTTTAATGATATTTTTTGAATACTGATGATTGCGGAACATTAAGACTCCACTATTAAGCATTGAGCCTTTTATTCCCACATCTCTGCATGCAATAACCTTTTTCATTGGAACACACCGAGCGAGAATAGTTTCAAATTTTTTCTCAGGATTAAATATAATCGTATCGGCATCCATCCATATGATAACATCATGATCATCGATATGATTCATAATTGCTCGAGGTTTTGACCAATTAGGATGAGTATTACTATCTAATGTTTCGCGATAAACATGAAATGTATAACCCTGTTTTTCAGCGTATTGCTTGATGCTAATTTCTGCATGCGCTCCAAAATCGGCAATTTCAGAAGTGTATAAAGTTACTATGCCAATTTTTTTTCCAGCATTATAGCAAGAATATTTTTCCTTGGGCGGCTTTGTGATTTTAACAGTTTCCGAGACGAACCCAATCCAGTCATGTAAGTTTTTATATCTACCGATTATTTTGCCGTCAATAAAATCTACCCATTTATCTTTTAGATGTAGGAATTGTTTTTGTTTTGATTTTAGATTTAAAACAGTAGTGTTTTGATCGTTGATATGTTTTATGTATTCCTTGCGCACGTCATTTATGTGAATGCCCATTAAATGCGCGGAAAAGGAATGATGGTTTTTAATTAACAGGGGCGCACATAATTCTGATTGAGGGTAAAGGTGGTAAGTTTTTTCCGTTAACTTAAGTTGTTCAATAAAATTTATAAAAAACTTTTGGTCACCCCTGCGCTTATTGGTGAACTGAGATTGCATTTTCCATAACACACCCAACATGTCTTTAACATATTTTGTATTTTTAAAAATCATAAATCCATTATTTAGTTTCCACCCACCCATGTCATCCGTAGCAATAAAATGCTTGTCTTTATATGGTTCAATAATATCTTCTAGCTTTCGATTAATATCCAATATAGCTATATCGCTATCCAGCCACACAACATAATCATAGTCTTTAATATGATTGAGTAAAACTTTGGGCTTGCACCAGTTACCGCGCAATCCCTCCTTTAATGTTTTGTTGTATGAAAATAAATCATAACCATGTAAATCACAATACATTCTAAAATTTTCAACAGCTTCTTTTGAAAAATCTGCTATTTCTGGAGTGTATAATGTTGTGACTGCTATTTTCATATCTTGTATTCTAGGTTTTTTTGATGTATCAATAAAAAGTCTGATTTATATTTAGAGTTTAAAAAATATTTGTTCATATTATTTCCAGCATCAATTGAAAATTTGTTTTCAGTTATATCTATATTTCCACTTCTAAAGGTATTGCTTACTAAGTGGCTTACGGTCAAATTATCACTAACCCCAACCTTTAGTCCATTTTCTTTTGCGATAATGCCAGAGTAAAAATCTAAACCCCAACCTAAATGTAACTCCTCAGGAAATTGAACAATAATCTCAGCTAAATCTCGACGCATAATTGGAAACATCCAGTCAATAAAATCAACATTCCTAATAGACTTAGTATACCAGTTCCACATTTGGGGCCAACTACATTTCTTAATAGTAGAATTAATTACGGATGGAGAATATAAAGCAATATCGTGATCGATCATTTCTTGAATCGCATTGTCAAAAAAATGCTTGCCATAAAAAATTATATCATTATTAATAATCGCAAAGTATTCATTGTCGCTTTCCAAAAACTTTTTCAGTAAAATATTTACTCCGCCACCAAAAAATAAATTATCAGATAAAGGTAGAGTTGTGTTGTTAGCTTTATTTTTACTAGATCCATTATCTAATATTTCAATATCTATAATGCATTCTTTTTGTTCCGCAGTTAATTCATTGTATATATTATCTGTTAATTCAGGCTGGTTATAATTTAATGTCGTAGCATATAGTTTATGTTTTAATTTTGGCAAAAAAGTAGAGAAAACTTTATTTCTATGCTCTATAAGTTCGCGGCGTTCTTTTTCTACTAAATCAATATCTGGATTACCATCTATTTCTAAACCTTCAGAGTATTCTAATGGAGAGTATAATTTGCAGTACTTATTGTAATCTCGATCTGGCCATATAAGCTGGCAGCAAAAACTAAATGCTTGATTTAAGACTCCTGTAGTGCTATCTTTTTTGTAATCTTTATTATGTAAGTTTGGAACATAAACATAATGTGTTTTTTTCAAGATTTCATGAAACTCTTTTTGATTGCAATTTTGCATAATTTTAATATCATCAGAATGCAAAATTTGGACTGAAGATAGATTTTTATGAATCCAGTAAATTTTAATATTGTCGGACAAAGACTTAAGTCTCGAAATCTCAAGTGGAGTATTAATGTTTACAGGATTCGCGCACATAACTACATTAATGGAAGTTTCTTGAGATAAAATTTTTATTTTTTCTTGCTTTGACATAACCTCTGCGCAAGGATATGCATATGACTTCTTTTCAGAAAAATACCTAATATCTACATGATTGGATAAATGATTCCTGAATCCTCGAGTATGATCTATAAATACAATTTGTTTATCTAAAGGATCTTCGGTGGTCGTATTATTTAATATTTTATGAAAAGAATGAACTGCATGATTTTCAGGAAGTTTTATATTAAAAACCTTAAGGTAATCAAGGTTATCAGTCGGAAGAAAAACAATATCATACGGTTTGTTTTTTTCATAAAAAAATTGTTTTTTATCATTAATTTTTATATGCTGAATGTAATTTACAGTATCAGGAAAATGAGATTTATAAAAAGACCGATGGTCAAATAAATCGGTACAAAGCTCTAAAATATCAACTTTTATTTTTTGAGATCGACAGAAATCAATAATATGTATATAGCATTCGTAATGCCAAGATCTATCATTTAGTATTAGAGCTCGCATCAAAATATACTTTCTTTAATTCTTCTGTATATACATTTCTATCAAAATTAATATACGCAGGAGGATTGGATTTATAATGTTCTATATTTTTGCCATATATTTCTTCTGATACAGCAAATTTATCGTTTTTTATTTTTTTGATTTTTAGTCCGCCACCTTGGGACTCTATAAGTTTCTGCAGCTCGTAATCGGCATATTGCTCTTTGTAGCTAAAGAATCTATCGTCTTCTTGAATATTAGATAATTGGAAATGAAGAGCTTCAATCAAGGCAAGGGTTTTTGGAGAGTATTTAATATAGATATATACTGAAGATAGAGAACTTTCTATATTGCAGCCCCAAGCATTGTAATTATGTTCGCATAATGCGATATCTGTGTCGGCATCAATATATTGCTGTATTGTTTGTTTTTTATTAACAGAATACAGATTAGAAGTCGCAGCAAGTACATTGCGTCTTGATTTTAGTTGATGCAAAATTGTTGCCCATTTATTTTGTATACTTAAGCTTCTGTCTATTGACATAAAACTTGCAGAGATAGCATTTTGCATGTTTAACTTGTTATTTATTTTTGAATTTAAAAACTTATTTTTGATTTCTGTTTTTAAGTTTGACTTGTAGTCTTGCCACCATTTTATTAATGCCTCATTATATTCTTGTAGTTTTTTTGGTTCTTCAAGTAAAGACTCCATATCATCACTTATACCAAGCCAGTCGTCAGGAGTTTGCAGAATTGGGTGATTGGGAAAAAATTTATCGAAATAGGCGAAATCATCTTTTTCGACAATAGGTATAGATCCAGCTTCTAATGCTTCATATAACCTAAAACAATCCTTTAAACCTCTCGCGCCGCCCCAACCGCTAGGGCAAGGAACAAAAATGCTATCAGATAGTATTTCTTTATATTTTTTGACCTCTATTTGGTTCTGGTCGTTCCAGCGTTCAGTGATATGTATAAAATGTTCGCCGCGAACTTGTTTGAGTTCCGCAAGCATATTTTCACGCGTTGGCTTTCCTTTTACTTGTCCCAAAAAAGACCATACATATGGTTTGTCAAAAATTGTTTTCATCCTTCAAATTTATAATTAAAATACTCTATATCTTCCTTAAGATGTTCATAGACAATATCACGAGAAATGCTGTCATAGTGATCAATATAGTCCGATTGGTTGTCTCCCTTATTTATATGAGGTAGTTTTATGTCTTGCGATAATCTATAGCAAACATAATCCCAGTCAGCCTCAATATCTTCAAACCTTCCAATAAAGTCTACGCCCTCTTTATTGTTTAATAAAATATATTTAAGTGGAGACAAGAATTCTTTCCAGAATTTAGGATTAATTAATTTCACCCAATCTGTAAAACTGTGATCAAACTTATCTCTTTCTTTTCTATATCTATAAAATGAATAAGCTGAATCCCATGGGTTTCTAACAAAAGAGAATTTGAAATAATTAGTAAAGTTGATGTGATCTTTCCATTGGGCAATAGTGTAATGCTTATCTTTTCCAATCTCGCTGCCTTCGGGCAAGCCTAAGCTTGCGTAATTCGGATCATCGCTTTCCCAGTTTGGTCGACCCATTAAAGCGGTTTCAATGCTTTCGCCAGCAGTTTTGGGTACATGTATAAATATGCATTTGTGTTCGTGGCTAATCATGGAATCCTAGCTTGTAGCCTAATGGTATTTGCGTGACATTTTTCATATGAGATACAGACTCATTGTAAGTTGTGCGAAATGTGTTGCGAAAATTTTCATAATGATCAGTCCGTGCATGAGTGTATTCATCGCCTAAATGAACAATGGAGACATTATTTTGCTTGGCAGCTTTATCGAGGTAAAGATATAAAGTGTCTTGGTCGCCACCTTTTTTGCTGGCTGGCCAAATATCAGTATATACAATAATGGAATCATCAGATACAACCTTAAATTCTGTGTCGATAATTTCTTCTAAATCAAGCTCTGAAAAAATTTCTCTAATCCAATCTGTTTCATAGGTTTCTTTGTTGTCGTTTGGGTTGACTTGCCAAATTAGTTTTATTTTTTTTGATTTTTGCTTGTAGTTTTCATTGTATTTCCGATCATTAGCATTCCAATGTTGCACTGATTGACTATTATAAAACTCGGCTTTTTGGTTTTTAAATTCTGTATCTAAATCTTTAGTTTTGCCATTTAAATAAATAAAAGTTTCAGGATCGTGTTTAAATAAAATTTTATCAAACAAACCACCCTCTATAAAGCTTTCAATCTCAGGAGAGTGATTAATTTTATATATTGCATCATTCCAAAATTTAGAATTAGGCTTTCTCTGGACTTTGTAACCGCACAAACTTTCAGAAACTGAGTGCATGTAAGAGATTGCTCCGCACTCAAAAATACCTCTACCTGCCTCTAGCGATTGCAAATATTTGTTGATTGCATTTTTATGGATATAGTAATTTGCAACTCCACAGACGAAATCTTGACTAAAGTCAACTCGGCCACACATTGGTAGTACGCATTTGGTTCCTTGTTTGATAATTTTAGACATTGGTATGTTCACATATCTATCGATGTCTATATATAGACCTCCTTCGTTGCATATTTTAAGGAGTCTCCATAAATCTGTTTTTTGAACAATTTTTTTATCTTTAATTAAATTATAATGTTTGGGTGAAACATTTTTTTTAATATAATTATCTACTTCTTCATCATTGCTGATTTCAATTTTCCAGTCTGGATTTATTTTTTCGAAATTTTTTAAGCCATTTAAAATTAATGGACTGTTTGAGGATAAAATGTCTTTATTTTTCCAAGATACATGTAATACTTTGGGTATACTTTCATGTCCATTTGATAAGATTGCATTTTTTAATTCATTTAAGTTAATTTTGTTTCCATTTTGATAAATTTTATTTTGAGTATTTTCATTTATGTCGGTAATATAATTAATCGGCCTACCTTGACTTAAAAGATAATCCCAATACTTATATCTTCCATTATCTTGGCTGACATTACATGGGGGAATTGGCTTGTTAGGGATAGATATCCATGCATTAGGTACATTATATGAATCCGCACATATTAAACCATGTAAAGAGCTTGATATAATATGTTGACAAGAAATAATTTCATCCATCACTTGTTGCCACGGTTGATCTGGTCTTATGATGTGAAATTGTTCATTTGATGCACATTCTTTTTCGAAGTAATCTATATTAGATATATGGGGAATAACACCAATTTTATGTTGAAGTGATTTATTTTTTTGAGGTTTATAAAACAAACTAACTAGCAGACCAGGATCGCCTATAAATGGTTTAGCTATTTGAATGCCTTGAGACTTGAGCCACTTTAGTGATAATGGACCTCTAACGCAATCAACATTAATATCAGACGAATGAATTTTTTGTGTATAGTGATGTAATCCAAGTCCGCATACTAAATCACCATCAGTAACAGAATTAGAGCCTAAATTAGATCCAATTAAATGTATTCCTTTTTTATGTAAATTGTTATACTCAATATTATGTGTGCTACCAAATAAATAATCCGCTAAAGGTTGATTGAGCATATCTCCAAAGTTTTTACCTTTGCCATGCCAGTACTTAATATTAATAGTTTTATATTTTTTAATAAATCTGTCTTTATTAAATCTAATGTCAGAATTTTTATCGGCTTCGATATTTCCATTAGCTTCATGAATTTGCCTAGCCATTAGCGGATTTAAATGAAGTATTCTATCTGGGGCTGAGAATAATTTATTTGTTGTTAGGAATTTTATAATGAAAACATCAAAAGCAGCATTAAAACCAAACTGGTCAACCCATTGGCAAAGTAAGGAGGCGGCTTGCTTGCTGACTATATATGAGGATGCGTTCATATGCCAGTAGTAGTCGTTTGGAGTAAAGAAGTCGTTCTTTTTTACCGTAAAAAAATGATTGTTTTTATATTCAAGTACATTATGATAATGCGTTTTATTCCAAGGTTGACAGCCACCCAGATAAGCGATCATGAAGTTTTTGGGTAAATCTTGACTAAATTTGTTATTCCATAATTCAAGAAAACCATCCTCGAAAACTACATCATCCTCTAGAATTAGATAGTTATTGCTATTTTTATCTTGAGTTAATTGCTTCCATAATCTGTAATGACTTAACGCGCATGCGATTTCTGATTTTGTGAGTTGGTAGTATTTTTCTGGAAATAGTTTTTTAATTTCTTCAGTTAATGTGAGATCTTTAGCATCTATAGCTGAAAACCTCTCTGCATAAAAAGGTAAAGTTTTATGTATATGGTCTAATCTATCCGTTCGGCGGTCTAAATTAATAAAAAAAGATTTTGATACTCTATTAATCATCATTTAAATATAAATTATATATTCCTGCATTTTTTTGATTATAAGGGCTAAAGGGAAGAAGAAACTCTCTTGATTCCCTTTGGTAATCTTGTTGGACAATCTGATGGTTTAATACTGCGCTCATGAGTTGATTGGCTCCCATTTTTACGTCAAACTCAGGGTAATAGTATCCATAACTTTCTAGTCTAGGAGAGTTATGAATTAAAGGAAGACCTAAGTATAATGTCTCAAAATGAGAATAATTCAATTCATTATTAATTTGGTGACTCACAACAATACTGCCAAATTTACTTAATGCATCCAAACTACCCCAGCGATTATTAAAAAATATAAAATCTTTTTTTTGCACTATTTTAAATTTTTTCATTAACGAGGAGAAATACTCTTTTTCTCTAATTCTATCGGTAGAGAATACATTGATCGCATTTAATTTATCGGGATGTAGTGAATCAAATCTTTCACATATTGCGACAGGAATAATACAGTTTTTTAGATGAGAAATATTTGGCTCAAAAACGCAGACAGATCGACTTTTTTCTGCGCTAAAAAATGGTGATAAATTTTTATTTTTTAATTCTTTTATTTTTTCTTGTACAAAATAAGGATCCCATATATAAGGTATTACTCTAACATCTTCATGATGGTAATAAGTTTTTATATATTCTTTGCCGTATTCATGATGGGGCGATATCCAGATTTGAGATAAATATTTTGGTGGAGTAATGGGTTGTTTTTTATAGTTTGATGGAGCTACTGTATAATGAATATCATCCATTAGTTTATTGCCGAAGTGAATTAATATAATTTTAATATTAGGATTTCTTTGCTTTAATTTATCATACATTTCTGGAAGAAGATCAAAACCAGCAATAATTAAAGCGTCCAATACTTCTCCATCCTCTGACATGAGGTCGTCGAGCATCATGCCTTGATGTTTTTTATTTAAAATGTAAGCTGGTTTTTTGTGGGTTATGTAATAACAATTATTTTCTGGTATTTGTTTCAATAGGCTATAAAGAAAGACAATGTTTTGTTGCATTCCATTTGCCCAGAATGCTATAGACATATCTAAAGTTATACCAATCTTCATTTATGAAAATAATTTTTTATATTCCGCTTTAACTGAAGGGTTGTGCCTCGAAAATTGATATTTTATTTTTTCTGCTCTAGATTTATATTCTTCTAAATTTTGATTATGATAAGTAAGAGCGTCAATTAATTGCTTTGCCCCTTTTTGGATGTCATAATCAGGATAATAATATCCCGCACCTTTCATGTACTCTGAATTATGAACTAATGGAATATTTAAATGAAGCGCTTCTAAGTGAGTATAATTTAAAGCGTTCATTAAATGATGAGATATAACTATATTAGCTTCTGATGAAAAGATGGTTGAAATTCTTTTTCTTGGAGAAAAGTCTACTTTTCCCACTTTTGGTAAATTCAAATTCCACATCCAAGAGCGAAAGTATTTCTTTTCTCGAATTGCGTCAGAACAATAAACTGTAAGCCTGTCAAATAAATCAATATTGGTACGCAATGCTTCTTCGGCTATTAAAATAGACGGCATGCAGTTTTTTGTCATGTTTAAGTTTGGCTCAACTATAGCTATATTCTTGGGTCTCTTGGGGTCATATTTACAGCTTTTGCCAGCTTTCGTCCATAACCTGTCATGCATATCAATATATTTTGGCTCCCAAATATAAGGCAGCACAAAAACTTTTTGAGTATTATAGTAAGCCTTGAAGTATGGTATCGCTATTTCATAGTGGGGCGATGTCCATATCTCATCAACTCTGTGACCAGAGATTGCAATATTGTCCCACTTGCATTGCTCTATATCAGCAAGCATTCTGTTGCCATAGTGAATATGTACATTTTTGGTGTCGGGATTTTTATCTTTAATTTTGTCAACCATCTGATTGTCTAATACATATCCTGTTTGGCAAATGTAACCGTAATCATAGTCGAGGATTTCTTTTTCTTCTATAATTAAAATGCCTGCAGGAGGGTCTACACATTTATCGATACTGTGATTTACTGCCATTATAGGGGTATGCCCGATATCTTGCAATAGTTCAGCTAAAAAAACAATATTTTGCTGTAGTCCGTTAGTGAACAGCCCTTTGTCGAAGCTTGCAGTTAATAGTACGTTCATTAGATTTAATTACACTAGATATTTAAAAGTTTTTAATATCTTCCTCTTCTTTTGATTTGATGAAATTTTCTTTTAATTGATCGAATATTTTTTTACTGGGAGATAGGTCAATATCTCGACCTTGATGTTCAATATTTTTTAATTCCGAAACTATTGTAAACATGTTTTCAATTAATTCTATAGGCTCAATATTACCATTTTCTGCCAAAGCGAAAACGTCTTCCGCTGAGATATTTAACTTTGGGCCCACTTCACCTTTAGAAAAGTGCTGAGCAAAAGCTTCTGCTGTATCTTTCTCTATGTTGTTTGCCATGTGTTTTTTTGATTCTTCTTGAATGCTATTTTTATAAGAAAGAAGGCCTTTGATGAATTCTTTTTGATGCTCGATTTTCATAATTAATTAAGATAAACTGGATTGAGATGTCAAACTGGATTGAGAAGAAGCAAAATTGACTTCTGGCTCTATAGCAATAATTTCCAAAAAGTAACCTGTATTTGGTATGTCATCTGTAAATATAAACGTAGCTCCGCTAGTCGTTGGTATGCCGCTAATCTGCGAACCCATAATATGATCTTCAGGATTGAAGCTAATGATATTAGCTGAGAGTATTGGTGTTATTTGTGGCTGGAATTCAGTAGACCAATCTACGTTCATATGGCATACACCTGACGCAATTCCCGAGCGAGTAACATAATAGTTGATAGAGGAAAGGCCATCAACCTCTTCGCCTAATTGTTCAATTTCATTTTCCAATTCTTGAGAAATCGGGTTTAAAGTAAATTCACTCGTAAATGCTTGCGTGGCATCACCAGTTCCGTATCCATTGACGGGCTCAAATCGATAAGCGAAATATCTACCGCTTTCATATTCACCCGTGAATCCAACCCCTGTAGCTTCATAGATTGCATTTTTTTTCATGCCAGTAGGTGCGAAAGAAGGATAAGTGCCTACAGCGGTCACTTCTTCAAAGTGATTTGCGTAATTTTCAAATATTCTTACTCCCGACAATTCCTCGCCAATAGAAACGGAGGTTTCAACTAAGGAAGGTTGGCGGTATACATTAACTGAATTAATTGAGACAGAGGGCTTTTGATTTTCAAGTGAGAAATAAATTAATCCATCTGCAGCATTAGAAGCTCCGCCTAAAGGAGATACTGTTAGTAGTTGATTGGCGCCAGATCCGCTAAAATTTAATTGATCAAATACTTGGGTGTTGTCGTTGCTATTAACCAGTTTTACTGAAGCTTGAACCTCTATGTCTCCCGATTGATAGGTGATTCCACTATATAACTCATAGGACATAGTGTCTTGCCCAGAAAATAGAACATCAATACCAGAGAAAGAATACTGAGGTTCTGAATCAAATTCTAAAGTAGTAACGCCATTAATGTAATCAAAAGATATACCAGATGTTATAAATTTAGGCTTGGAAGAAAAAGAAAATTTTTGAGCAGAATCCTCAAACGAATTACTGCCACTCTGATATAAATTTAAATTAAAATAAAAATTCTCATGATCTCCTGTTCTATTTTCAAAACTATTAAATAAAAATCCACTTGTTAGATCTTCTATTATGCCAGTGAAGTAAGAATCGTCACCAAAGGATTGGCTTGCGTCGGGGTCAATTGATAGCGTGAAGTAGCTACCAGATGTTGTAACATTATTATAATCCGCATAAACCGATAAGTAATTTGGAGTTTCATCGTTTTCTATTCTAAAGTTTTTGATTGAATTTTTGGGTATAAATTCTTCAGAACTTAAATAGATTAGTTGATCGCGCTCTAATAAATGCCCAGAACCAAACCAGTCATAAGGGCGGAGATGTAAAAAACCTGTCGAATCAAATGGAATTGTTGTTGAGAAATTTGCTGTACTCGCAGTTATTCCGCTATTATGGTATGTAGATAAGGTGTCGTCATCATATAATATATATTCTACACCCGTTGCTTTTGCGGAATATTTAGGTATGACTGTTACAGTCGCCGTACTGTTATCAAGATATGTGTTCTGAAGGGTTACGGAATTTATTGATATAGGGTCATTATTTAAATGTATATTTCCAGTAACGCCTGAACCGTAATAATCGTTAACCACTATTTGCGCCGTGTAGTTTCTAGAATCGTAAGAGTTTCTTGAGCTAAAAGTAAAAGAACTTAAATCAAAGGATTCCAGCTCTACAGAATCTTTTTTTGCTGTATATCTAGCGCCAGAAAAAAAAGGTTCTTCACCAAAGTATGATAGCGTTGCGTCATCTCTTGGGTTAGTTACTAAAAAACTCAAGAGAGATTGATTATTTGAATATTTACCTGTTGCGTGATATCCACTAATTGTTTCAGAAAAATTTAAAGATTGATTATTTAAGGATAGTTTATTGAATTCAAAAGTTTTACCTGATACATGAAAGTTAAATACTGGAACGGTTTGTCTGGCTAGACTTGTATAAGTGTTTGAGATATTATCGCCAACATAAGTGTAAACTTTAGCATCTGCGAAATCTCCTTCTTTAAGGCCAGACAAGCGAAAAGTATTGTTAGATAAATTGAAAGTATTAAAATTGGTGCCATTCTTGTATACATGTAGATAGTATCCATCAACATCTGGAGTAGTTGTCCAGTTAAAGTCAATGTATCCTGTTGTGCGTAACGCCATATTAAACAGTTATATTATGACCGTAATACTCTCTTTCTTCAACATAAATTCCACCCCTAGCGGAAGTACTGGCATCGATTTGTTCATATTTGTCTTCTAGGTATTCAATGGCGACAATTTGGTATTGAGTTTGAGAGGTTTCTTTTATATCTTTGATTCTATATTTTTTAGGTTTTATTTTATCTGCGGTATTTTCATTGATAATCCATGTAGAGCCTTTGACTATAGCGCTATCAATTGTAGAGCTGAATGTCACTTGAAATCCGTTCATTGCGGATATTGTATATTCTTGGTATTGAGATTCGCGCCTGTCAATAATCTGAGAAGAGTTAGCGGTCTCTGAATCGTCGTCAGAATCTATCGGTCTTTGTAGTAATAGTGAAGTTGTGGATGCATTTAAAGCTGCGGTTGGTATATCTAATTCAATTGTTGTGCTATTGATGACCCTTACAATTCTGCCGCCAGAATGTTTTGATATTTTATTGTTATCTAAAATTTCAACTACGTCATCAATGCGAAGGTAAGAGGCTTGTAGTCCAGTTGTAAATTCAATAATTTCTTTTTCAAGTTGAAATGAAAGCATCTTGTGCCAAGCTAGCCTGTGAGCTTCACCTCTTCGCGTAATTCCTAGTCCAGCAATTTTAGAATGAATATACCCATGCTCTTTCATTCCTTCAGAATCTTCTACATATTCAGATTTTTGCATATAGTTATCACGTTCATCTAGATAATCCACCGTAACTGCGGTTACCCTTTGGGTTTCTGGGGTGCTAGAGTAAGAAAAACCTGCCTCAGATACATTAGAGTTTGTAAAAAGCATAATAGAGCCATTGGTTGTCGAGATAGAGGAGTCTGTGGTGATGTAGATTTTCCCGCTGCTAAAGTTTATGGAAGAGTTGTAGATATATAACAATTCCTTGATATAGTCATAAGCCTGTTTTTCTGCATCAATATAAATATTGCACATATGCCTTCTTTCATTGGTGTTAACTCCGTCAATAATGGCTTCTACTCTTTCATCGCAAAATTTAGAAAAAGTATAAAAAGACCAAATGTCAATGTCATCCAGTGTTATACCGTATTTGCCCATGCCGTAACGCTCGTTGGTTAATAGGTCAAGTATGATCCAAGCTGGGTTACTGGTCCACTCAATGTTTGCATTGAATGTTCCATCCCAATCGCTAGAGTAAGTGCCAAATTCTGCGTTGTAATTAGAGGGAATGTTTATTAACCTACCTTTCACTAAATATTCTCTTTTGGGAATTTGGGGATGATCCCTAGAGTTTAAGCGGGTGCCTATAATGGCGGTATTTGGATAACCAAAAAATCCTTCAACATACTCTGTGACCGAAGCTAATGATGCGTTAATTTTATATCTAGCCTCTATGATTCCGCCTGTTACGGGGTCCGTTTCACGTGTCGTTCTGTAGACCTTAATGATTCTATTTTTGAAATTATTTCCAACACCCTTTGCGTTTGGAAGGTTTTCAATTAATATATCTTTAATGTATGGATTTGTAGCACAACCTTTAAATTCAATAACGTCGGTCTGTAAGTCTTCGCCTTCTACGCCGTATTCTATATTTAGTCGCATTTTTGCAGGCCAAATTTCTCCGCTGTTTTTAATAAGCTCGCCGACTTTAAAACAGAGCCAAGAAACATCACTACACTTTATTAAATTATTTGCTAGATAATTAACTGCAGTACCAACAACTAAACCTGCTAGACCTGCAAGCAAGCCGACCATTAACTCTTGTTTTGCTATCTCTCCAGTTTTCGCAACAGTCCAGCCCGATCCACCTTCCTCATTGAAAAGGGCGGGTATAGTTAATGGACCTGGTGGGCAGGGAACGCCTACTTGAGTTGGAATGGTCTTCGGCGAGTTTAATAGTATAGGGTCTTGGATTAATGCTGCAGCTATACCGTCAGCCAAAGCTTTACCTATCATAAACCCAATAGCGGCAGCTAATAACGGTATTAAGTTGACGTATAGAGTGCTTTCGTCTCCTTCATAAATATAGTGTAATTCTTCTATTTTAATAGAAAGACCTACTACAGAAACTTCGGGATTTTTAATTGTATGCGTATAATAGTAATCTTTCTCACCTTCATTTCGAGGCCCATAAAGCGGATAATCTACCTGCTTGGTGAAAGATGGCAATTTAAATTCATCGCTAATCATGTTCGGTTGCGTATTTGGGGATAACAGTGTATTATCTAGTAAATTACTGTCGCCGTTACCGTTTTTCGCGTGACCAATGCGCATATCAAAGTGAAATTTAGAAAAATTAAATCTATCATTCCTGTCTCTAATTGGAACATCGTTTAGGAATATCGATCTTGCCCAAGCATTTGCATCTTGAGTTGGATCATCTGCGCCAAAAAATGCAGGATTTTGTGGGGCAGAAAATTGCAAGCGAATATTTGTATCATCTGACGAGTACCCTTTTGCCGTGGGATCTATAATTGTAACGCTTGAAACTGATCCTCCTGCGACAACAACTTGAAAAACAGGAGGGATATAGGAATTAGCCTCAAATGGGTCTTCTATTATTTGATTGCGGACAAATCCTTTACCTATCTGTTCTACATAGAATTTTGAGACCGAGCCAGCATTTCCATTTAAATTTAAATGATCTGAGTCTACAGTAATAATTAAGTCTTGCTTGGGAAAGTGTGTGTCGGGATCTAAATTAAAAGTATCATCTATTGGCGAAGGAAGGTAGCCAAGAGCTGCAGCCGTCCCAGTATGATTGCCGTTCGCTTGATGGGAAAATATAAGATCATCTTCATCAAAAATGCTGCTAAACCCATAACCTCCGTCTATAATATCAAATTCTTTAATTGCGCCATATTTATTTGTAATCACTTTCGCTTTAAATGAAAAATAAATAGGAGCAATTGTTCCATTAGGCCAATTATTTTTTGTGCTACTAATGCCATAAACATAAAATTCATCGTTCGGTTTATAACCTTGATTTCCGCTCGAGCTAATATCAATTTTAGACACAGTAAAAGTTTCATGAAAAACAGGAAAAGTTAATTGTGTGCCATTGATATTATTATCATTTTTTCCTGTGTATCCTGCGCCCACGTTTGTTAATGTTGCTCTAACAGGACGGCCTGTGCAGATATAATCAAAATTGCCGAGATTAGTTGCGCTAGCTATGCTGTTGACTTTAAATTCGTTGACATCACTGATATCTATCGATTCAGCTCTAATTCTTAATACAGCATTTGTTTGTGGGTCGTTAACATGTGAGGGCGGTGAATCTAGTATTATATTTTTAGTAATATTTTTTGTATTATCATTATAGTCCGCAAGTAATCGCGATTCACTAAAAATTCCCGCACCGAACCCCCCTCCGATTGAGGGGTTGTTTAAACTGATATGATCACTCCAATTAAGCTCTGCTGCAAAGCTTGATCTTCTGACGCCGTTCATTGCTAGACTTCCATTGTTGACATCTAATTTTATAGGAATTGACTCATTGCTTGGATCGATTTTGCAATACAATCCAAAATCTTGATAATTAGAAGTAAAGCCCGATGTCAGAAACGGCAATTCTCCTTCAATTTCTTGAGGCATGATAGGAGTAAATCCTCCTGCGCTTGAATCATACACAGGCAAATCTGGAACTTTCAATAAATGTATAGCCATGACTGTTCCAGACGCTGAAACTTGAGCGACACAATCTATTGAAGTAGGCAGCCAGCTAAATCTACCAGAAGACTTGCGCAACACAAACACTGTAACGCGAGGATATAAAAACGGGCTATAAAAACCCTTTGGTGTGGCACTTCCATCTTCATCAATAGCGCCATCTTCTGTTATGATTACGCTGTCAAAATTATCATAGTTAGCTTCAGTGATATAGCTTGGAAGGGCTCGAGAGAAAACTCCAACCTTATTGGACGGGGTGGTGTTTGATCCTGAGCCAACCCCAAATTTTGGATATCGGCCACCGCCATGAGGAAGCCCTCCGTGATCAAAAGATGGAAGCGTAACAGGTGTCATGTTGATGCCTGCGCCTGCAATATTATTAAATCCATCAAAGACAGCATTTGCAAAGTTTGGATCTCTTAACAGTAAGCTAAGCCCAATAGTATTTGTTGTGCCATCAGCTAATTCAGTAAAAAAATTTGTTGTTCCATCTGTTTTGTATGATGTGTAAGCCCTATTGTTCACTACAGTTAAATTGCCCGCGCCCATAGGACAACCATTTCCGCGAACTACTGTTACGTCTGCTAAGGAAAGATATTGAGCTAAAGTAATTGTAATTGTCGCAGTATTGCGACTGCAGTTAAATCGTATACGTGGAGCTGATGCTATTTGGATAGTTACCGTTTGATTTAAATTATTCTGAATACCGTAATCTCCATCTACATAAATCCTAGCCATTTGACTCCAAGTAAAATTGGTAAGAGGCAGTGTAGCTGAATTTGCATCTTTATATTCATTGTCGTAAATTGTTTGGAAATCTGGATCAGCTATTAAGTCTTTATAGCGAGAGCCTAAGTCTAAAGCTTCAGCTTGACTTATTCTGTTGCGGTCTGTGGTTTTTTTAATCTCACATTTATATTGAAGAGCTTCTGAAACTGGACTGATGGTATGACTTATTTGGCTATTTCCGTAGCTTGATCCAATTTTAAAACTCTTATTTAATATTTCAGAATCTGTTTGCAAGGCATTTAAATTAAAAACTCCAGTAGTACCAGCGTTAGTAGTATTTTCGTCACTTAAGTAAGCATTACTTAAAGCTCCTGTAATATTGAGGATGTCATTGTTTGTGTTCGGATGTATCGAGCCATCGCCAGAATTCAATAAAAACAACCCATTACTTGAATAATATTTTGGCTCAGTAGCAGTTTCAACGTTATTGATATAATAAACCACATCTTCTTCACGAAAACTAATATCATTAATTTTCGCAGCTTTTAAACTAACTGGTTTGTCGGCACGAATAAAAAGGTCACCTACTGACTTTCCGTCGCCAGTTAATGTATATGTTCCATCAGTATAATTTTGACCAGATTTTTCTATTGTAACATTCAAATCATCGTCTTCGGATAATAAACTGTCAGTAACAAAATCATATTTTAAAGACCCAAAAAATGCGGCACCTTCTGGAATGGTAGGATCTACTTTTCCGTATGGGTAATTAATGTAACCATTATCTCTATCAAGACCAGTAATCGGATTGGCGAGACCTGCAATTGGACCTTCTGATAAAATTTCTAAAGATTTATACATGCCTAAGGACTCGAGTTTTTGATATTGCCCGCGTGATCCAATTGTTAGCTCTTTGCTTGCATTTTTCCAAGATAAAATTCTGTCATCGTCATCGGTTGGAACTGCTCCAGCCTTAGAAACTCTTTCAACCGTAATATCGTTTGGCCCAGAAGGTCTCATGTTTGAGTCTATGTCATCGGTTTGAGGGTATAAGAACGGCCTTGGGTTTGTTGATTGAGTGTGATCCCACCAGTCCGCAGCTGCTCGAGAATATTCTGGAGTATCTTCAGATGGCCCGAATTGTCTTAATTCGTTTGAACTTTTACCATCATTAGCGAATCCACCATTAAATGCTTCATTTTCGTGGTCTCGAGTTAGGGCTTTGGTTTGGTCTCCAATTTGTTCAAAAAAGGTTCTTTTACTAGGATCTAATTCATTGCCTAAATATGTATTAAAACTTTCTACGGTTCCCGCACGAAAATCAGTAACTTCAGTGGAGTCAATAAAAGAATAATCTGCACCGCCTATAAGCTTTGATAACCTTGTTCTTTTCGGCTTACCCGCATATAAAAGATTATTATTAAAATCCATATCATAGTTATGAATACTTGAATGTATAACTTGAGAACCGATTCTAATTTGACCATAAACTACAGGAACAGGAAGTCCTTGTTCTGTTCTGTTTTCATTTTGCGCATAAATACTTGAATTAGTTGTAATGATTTCATATTCTGGAGTACCATCATCTTGTGGTTTTGTTTCGTCACTTAGTTTTTGCATCGCGAAGCCGAGCGCGAAATTGCCGAGAAAGCCTATGCCTCCATTTAACATACCAGCTGAGCCACCTTCAACAATTGGAACAATATTATACTCTTTTTCAGTTAAAGGTAAGTCCATGCAAAAATTTTCAAGTCTATCGCCTGATTTACCTATAAAAACATAAGAAACGCCCTTAATGGACTTGTTAACGAAAAACGATTTGAAAGAAGGATAATTGCAAGCTATTCCATCGATTGCATCACGCATAGTTTTAACGTTCAGCTCTATGCTTTCACAGAACTGATTCGCCATTTCACCATGCAATACAAACTTCTTCATAAATCCTTATACCTATATAACTTATACACTTTATTAGCGCTTTGATCATTAAATAATTCATCCACAGGAATTCCTCCTGTTGGGTGGTGTGAGAGTTTACCGTTTTTATTGATAACACCCACATGAAAAAGGTTGGTTAATGAAGGTTCTAAAATAACTAAATCTCCATATTTTTTGTCTTTAAAATTCACTTCAATAAAATTATTTTCTATTTCATTTATTAATTTAATATTCGATAATTTTGATTGCCTGCTCCAGTTATTTATTTTATCTGATAAGCGTATGTTAAATTCAATTTCATAAAAGTCTTTCGCAAAGGTTATGCAGTCCTGAAAAAAAGGTATAAATATCCTGCCATATAACTGTTTTGGCTTATAACTACTGGGATAATATAGATAGCTCTCTTTACTCTTGCATGAAAGAATGTAAGATGGAAGACCTAATGATTCAGCAATCTCAATGTCTAATTCACTCGGTGTGGGTGAACTTATAATATGGGTATGAAATAATGCAAAAACTTTAGAATCTAAATAATATTTATAAAATTCAGAATTATTAAAAGAAAAATGATTTGGGTCTTTTGTATCTAAATTTTCACTAGATATAAAATCATAGTCATAGTTATTATTTTTAAATACGAAGAAGCCTGCGCGCTCTCTTTTGCAGTTGCCTAAACCATGCTTTATGCATGCCGTAATGGGTCTATTGTTGCCAAGTCCCAGGAAATCCTCCGAAAGGTAGTCCATTTGTATTTTCAGTTGCTCCAAATCGTGCGCGACACCCACTTATGTTTTTAGGGCAAGCATCCAGAATCCAAGAGGTTTTATCATTTTTAGGCTCTTTGCCGTTAGTGCCATCTTGAACGCAAACGAACACCCTATCTGGGTGTATAGAGCCTGCCTCAGCTGGAACAATAACATATTCTCCCGAGTTGTAGGTGTCGTTGATATTAAATTCTGTAATTGGCGTACCAGTCGCAGTAAAGTCTAGCAAGTTTCCTTTTCCATCTGTTACAGGTATATCTGAATATCCGCAACCTATACTATGCCTATATTGCCATTGGCATGTATTATATACAACTTTTCTATTAGGTATAAAGGCGGATTCTTTTTCTAGCGGTGAGGTTAATTCAAATTGTATTACATTTTGATTTTCGACTACTTTTTTATTGATAACATATTTTTCAACAGGAAAAGACACTTCAGTTGGGCTACCAAAAGGATTTGTGTTATTTGGGAAATTGTCTCCATGCAAAAACTTAACAAAAGTCCGCGTTCTTTTAAAAGTGTATCCAATAAAATCCTTAAAGAATCTAGTTTTTAAGCTAAAAAATGAGTCTGTATTGTCGGCGGTTAATGTTGGTCTAGGTAAGGATGCATCTGAGCTGTTAAAGCCTTCTGCTTTGATCGGTATATAGTAATAGTTGTTGCCTTGGAAAACAATTTCATTGGTATATCCGTTTTCTCCAGCGTGAAAATAGTAACTTGAGCCATAGCCTTTCAACACCAATTCATATAGTATAACCATAGTCGACGGCTCAAGGTCGAAGATTTCTTTATGTATACTTTGGTCCATATATTATATTAAATTAATAATCAATACATTCAATGAAGCTTGCAGATATAGTATGATTATCTTTGTAATTAAATGTGTGTTGCCACTCAGGGCAATAATAAAAAGATAAAGACTTCCTATGGGGGGAATGAAAAGTTGTATCAGATGTACCACCGACATAATCGCGCAATAAATGGAACCCAAACTTCTTGTATCCAAGATGAGCTTCCAAGAATAATAATATTCTTTTTGCTTCCAAATCAGAGCGACCATTAAATGATAATCTTAAATTCATTAAATTAGGATTAAATCCATATTTACTAAATTTTTTATAAATATCATCTATTGTACTTTGTCTGTATTTTGGTGAATTTGAAATAGATACTGATTCACTTGGCCTGAAATCAAACATTCTAACTGATAAAGTGCCGTCTTCATGTATCGGTGCATATGGATAATAAAAACAATCATTGGGATTATGAATATAAATAGAATTCCTTAATGAAGTTTGGTTGCAAGATATAGTGCCATCAGGAAATCCAAAGGGCGCCGAAATGTCTAAAGCTTGGGCAGCATCTTCAGCCACATTAAAGTCGCTATTAACTGTCGCATTTCTATAATCTCCAGAGTGATAAACTACAGAGTTAGCTGGAAGGTTTAAGCTATTGCCGCGAACAGTGGAAACTCCAGCATCTACTACTGCGATTGTTCCATCTATAACTGGATTATGGTCTGGCCCCGACTCAACGCTTGATAGAATGCTTGGAGCTACCGCAGTAAATGTAGCTTTAACATTATTTACATTATAGTAAGATC
>Ga0255755_1001442_pt1 | contig 21285 bp, 10 predicted proteins | sample 011ome_18_FD_179955 | JGI IMG/M metagenome (GOLD analysis project Ga0255755, IMG submission 179955) | Coastal salt marsh microbial communities from the Groves Creek Marsh, Skidaway Island, Georgia - 011501BT metaG (version 2) | ecosystem: Environmental > Aquatic > Marine > Intertidal zone > Salt... | reverse complement strand
AAAGGTCTGGGAGATCTTAGGGGACAGCCTTGGAAAAGAAGTAAAAGCCAGCTCTGCGATAGGTGTATTTGGGACAACTTTTGTCTACTCCAGTGTCTACTAAACCGCCTCACTTTTAAAAGCCTCCAACCGCCGCATCATCTTGTGACACCTAGTCACTGATTGTTCTTGTAGAGGATGTGGACGGCTTTTAAAAGCTTTAAAGGTAGGGGTGGGCAGGAGGCCATGCCACCCCTCGCTGTAGGTAACAGATGGGTGAGGATTTTGAAGGCGTTAGAGGTTGTAAAAATCGTTTGATTAGTACATTGTTATCAGAATAATAAAAAGGATTAGCCATGAACGTTCTAAGAATAACAGCACTCGCCGTTTTTGCTCTGGCGGTTACAGGATGTGCGTCTACAGGAAACGAAACTCTAAAAAACGAAACGGAACTAACAGTAGCATCTAAAATTGAGGTTGGAGCCACCACTGCTGCGGAAATAAAAGCCATGTTTGGTTCGCCATACGAAACAACTTATACAGATAGTGGAATGTTAATATGGAAATATCGCTTAGATGACTTAAAGGCTGATGCTATAAATTTTATCCCAATCGTTAATATGTTTGGTACGAAGTATTCAGGGACAAGAAAAGAGCTGGTAATCCTGTTTGATGAAAATGATGTGGTCAAGCGCTCTAATATGTCGGAATCAGACGTAGAAACTAAGACTGGAATGTTTTAATTGAAAGTATTATCAGTAATGGGGGCAATTTCCATTATCGCCCTCATTCTGTCGGGCTGCGCTGGTAGAACTGCCAACCCAATACCTGTGGTTCAGAGCAAAGATAACTCATTAACCTGTGAACAACTTGACGCTGAGCTCGTGTCTCTTGGATCTATGGCCAGAGGGCTTTCAAAGCAGTCGGATAAATTGCCGAAGAATGCTGCTCTGTTGGCTGCGGGTGCTTTTCTAGTTGTTCCCTATTTTTTTGTTGACCTCAGTGAGACAGAAGAGCAAGAGCTAAATGCAGTTAGAGCAAGGCACATGAGAATTAAGCGAATCGCTACTGATAAAGGCTGCTAATTCCGAGTTTCTTTTTTGTTTTGCTCGCATTCACAAACACTCTTGGAGAGTTGTATTGAATGGTTGGCCAGCTTGAGATCTGAATCCTCAGCTGCAATCAATTGTATAGCTCTTATTCATTGCAAAAGCAGCGCAAACAATCAGGTTGCGCTCATTCCCTCTACCGGTTACTTCCTCAGATAACACCGTCAGATCTTCCCTAGAGAGCGGGTAGCTCAAGAAAACTCCGGGTAATAGAACTGGAACCTCCTCAACTGCATTATCTACTACTGCAGATCGTTCACAAAAATTGTGAAGCTGGACAGGCATTTAAAAGCTTTTAAAGGAAAAAAATGGTGGCCAGAGGTGGAATCGAACCACCGACACGAGGATTTTCAGTCCTCTGCTCTACCGACTGAGCTATCTGGCCTTAAACTCGGCGTAGACCTTTTTTAAGGGCTCCCCGAGGCCGCTTATTAAACCCAAGCAGACTCAGTCAGTCAAGCAAGATATTGTCTCAACCAAGGATGCTGCGCACCTAAGCTCTCGGCGTTAACTGCATAAAATGCAAGGACAGTCTGAACGACATTATTCGCTGGTTTTTCAACCACGCGACATCAGCCAGAGCGATGAACGCTCTGCAGATAGGTTCTTGACGAGGACCGACAATTACGATTTGCTGAGATCAGATTCGTTGAGCGCACCACACCTTGAGCAATCCCTTACCCAATCGAGCCGAAGTCATCATTATCGGTGGCGGTATCATCGGTTGCTCCATTGCCTATCACTTGGCAAAACTCGGGATTACCGACGTCACCCTGTTAGAACGAAGACAACTCACCTGCGGCACCACTTGGCATGCTGCCGGCCTTGTCGGGCAACTTCGTGCCTCGCAGAACATGACACGCCTTGCACAATACAGCACCCAACTCTTTAGCTCGCTGGCAGAGGAGACCGGACAAGAAACCGGTTATCGGCATACTGGATCGATTACTCTTGCCTTGAACGATGAGCGGCTTCAAGAACTATCGCGACAAGCGACGATGGCTCGCGCTTTCGGTGTGTCCTGTGATGTTATTACTGCATCAGATGCAGAACGCCTATGGCCTGGCCTTAATACCGAGGGCGTTCTAGGTGGCGTTTTCCTGCCGGGAGACGGGCAAACCAACCCCATAGATACTACCCTCGCCCTGGCCAAGGGCGCCAAAATGCAAGGGGCAACCATTCGCGAGCAGACAGAGGTTGCAGAAGTTGTCATCACTCAGGGCCGCGCGACGGGGGTTCGATTAACAACCGGTGAAACGATTGAAGCAGATACCGTCGTGCTTGCGAGCGGCATGTGGACCCACCATCTAGCGCGCAAGGCAGGTGCAATCGTGCCCCTCCACGCAGCGGAGCACTTCTACCTAGTTACAGAACCGCTATCTGGTTTCGACGAAATTAGACCTACCCTCAGAATTCCTGATGAACAAGCCTACTTTAAACAAGATGCAGGCAAACTGCTGCTGGGTGCTTTTGAAAAGCATGCTAAACCCTGGGGCATGGCAGGCATTCCCGACGACTTTTGCTTCGACGCGCTGCCAGCTGACTTTGATCATTTTGAGCCTGTCTTAAGTCAGGCAATTGAACGCTTTCCAGCCCTTGCGGAAGCGGGTATTCAACTCTTTTTTAATGGCCCAGAAAGTTTTACCCCCGATAACCGGTACCTACTGGGCGAAACTCCCGAGGTGAGCGCCTTGTTTGTTGCAGCAGGTTTTAATTCCATCGGAATTCAGTCTGCAGGAGGCGCTGGTAAAGTGCTGGCGGATTGGATTGCGCTGAAACGACCGCCTATGGATTTATGGGACGTTGATATTCGCCGAATGCATTCGTTCCAAAATACTCCCGCCTTTCTCGAAGATCGGACCACAGAATCTCTTGGTCTGCTCTATGATTTGCACTGGCCAACTCGGCAGTTCGCAACCGGACGCAATCAGATTAAAAGTCCTTTGCATGAGCTGCTAATGCAACATGGCGCCGTTATGGGCGAAGTCGCGGGCTGGGAGCGACCAAACTGGTACGCCCAGCCCGATGAAGACGTCGATACTCACACCTACGGTAAACCTCCTTGGTTTGATGCTTGCACCCGTGAAAGTCAGGCCATTCAAAGAACCGTTGCACTGTTCGATCAAAGCAGCTATCCGATTTTCGAGATTGACGGCCCTCAGAGCTTGTCCTTCATGCAGTGGATCTGCGGTCAAAACCTCGATATTGCTGTTAATCAGTTGGTTTACACGCAGTTGCTAAATGATCGAGGCGGCATCGAGGCTGACATTACAGTACTCAGAACCACTCCGACCTGTTTTCATATCACAGGTGGCTGCGCGACTTTCAGACGCGATTGGTATTACCTGGTCAACGGCGCCCAAAATTTTGACTGTACGGTCAAGCATCGAGAAGACCTAATGACCCTTGGGTTAATGGGACCGGCCTCTACCCGATTATTAACGCACCTTACCCAAGACCCGCAACTGACGGCGCTACCCTATTATCGATCGATTGCAACGCAAGCTGTGGATATACCTATTCGAGTCAATCGACTGAGCTATGTTGGCGAGCGAGGCTATGAACTGGTCGTGAATCGCGACGCGCTGGTCAGATTGACTGAGCGCATTCTCGCCGAGAAGAAAACCTTTGGTGTCGTCCTCGCCGGTTTTTACGCAATGAACGCCTGTCGAATGGAAAAAGGCTATCGGCATTGGGGCGATGATCTTAGCGATGACGTAAATCCCTTTCAGGCAGGGTTGGGATTTTGTGTCGATCGAACAAAGACCGAAGGGATCGCTACAGAAACGTTAAAAAATTTAGCGGCAGATCATTCTGAGCGGCTGGTTAATCTAGCCATCGACGCGAACGATGCGCCGCTAATGATTCATGACGAACCTATTTATTGCGGTGATGAATTGGTCGGTCTGACAACCTCTGCCGCTTGGGGATATCGAGTGCACCGAAGTCTTGCCATAGCAGCGGTGCAAAACTCAAAGGGCGTGACCCAGCAGTGGCTCAAAGCACAAACATTCGAAGTGGAAGTCGCCGGAAGCCGTTGGCCCTGCCAACTTCAATTTCACGCTTTTTACGATCCAAACGGCAAGCAGCTGCGCGGCTAGCCGCGCCAACCAAGAGTCTATAAACTTCATCACTAGGAGGTACCTATGCCACGGATCAATTTACTGCCTGATGAGGCCTTACCTGCCAATACCCTCGCACAAGTCAAAGCGATGGAAGCCGCAGGGAAAGACACCGCCCTGACCAGGGGGCTCGCCAATGCATCAGAATTCTTTGAGCGTTACTTTGCCTTTTATTTGCCCGCCCGCGCCGGGCACAGTGTCGATGAAGCGTTGATCGAACTGGTTAGACTCAAAGTCGCCCGTTTAAACGATTGCTTTACCTGACTTAACGCCCGGCTTCTGCAGGTTGCAGAAGGAGAAACCCCAAAATTGACCGAAGCTAAGATTGCCGAACTCGACGCGCCGACCAATTCATTTACTGAGGCAGAGCGCGCCGCAATCGACTATGCCGAGCGACTCGCGCAAGATCATCACAGCATGGATGATGCTTACTTTGACGAACTGCGCAAAGTATTTACTGATGAACAAATCCTGGAGCTTGGGATGATGATCGGTCAATTCATCGGCTTTGGACGGCTGCTCGCGGCCCTGGATCTCGAACCCAAAGTCTGTGAGATCCCCTAAACCCCTATTTGATTCAACCTCAGGTCTTAAAACCTTGATATACCAATTAAGACAATATGAGATTTATCCCGGTAAGATGCCCGACTGGGTCGCACTATTTGATGGCCACATCAAACCCTTACACGATAGGCTCGGCATCCCCATTATCGGTGCGTGGCAGCCCGTCGAGGATGATACCTTTGTCTGGATTAGGGGTTTTCATGACCAAAAGGCGATCGCCAGGCTGGAGGCCGCCTATTTCAGTTCACCAGAACGCCAAGCACTTGGTGATCGGCCTCAACAACTGATCCAACAGATGCAGATTAAGCTTATGACCGCGATATCTTAACGCCGCATTGCTTGGCTCAAACCCTTCTAACTCAGTTAGTCACGATTACTACGCGAAGTTTTTAGCGCCCTAGTTTTTATCGTTTAGAACTCGGCGCCAAGCGCCCATTTTTACCGCTACTGCAATCACTAAACCAAAGCTGACCATACCAATGGCACCAGCGATAAAGATATCCTTGAGGCCACCGCCTGTCTGATTAACCCAAAAAGCAGCTAAACCCACAGATACGATAAACCTTAAAATGGTACCAATGATCGGCCAGGTCATTGCTGCTGCACCTTGGGAGGCAAAATACAAAACCAGCCCAATCCCTAAAAACGCGTAAGCGGGACCGACCGTTTGAATGTACTGCTTCGCAACTTCATAGGTTGCACTATCATCCGTAAAAACTGGTATCCATAAATCGGGCAACAATGCGAGCACGATACCAGTTCCCCCTGCAATAGCCGCAGCAAAACCACTGCCCCACCAACCCGCGCGCTCTGCCCGAGTGATCGCACCGGCACCGACATTAGTACCCACAATCGTTGTGAGCGCAGTGCCGATTGAAAACACAATCGGAATCATCAAAAACTCTATCCGGGTACCAATACCATAACCCGCTAGGGCAGCAGTTCCGAACTGACCCACCAGCGCCGTTAACCCTAAAATGGTGGCGACCGTCAATATTGGTGACAAACTCGCTGGGCGAGCCACCTTCAAAATTTGTTCAAATAAGGCGTGTTCATACCCAAATCGGTCTAATCGCAAACGAGCTGGTACGCCTGCCCGAGTTAATTTGACTAAAAACAAAATCGCCATCAACGACCCCACTAAAATTGTCGACAACGCAGCGCCAGCTAAACCAAGGGCAGGCAAACCAAACCAACCTAGAATTAACCCCCCTGACAATGGAATCTGTAAACCCGCGCCTAAAACCATGACGCCGGCGGAGTAACCCATCAAACCCATACCTCGAAACACTGCGCCAAGGGCGCTCGAAAGCCAAACGACAAAACCGCCGATAAAAAGCACCCAGCAGTAATCCATTGCAAGCGAAATGAGGTCACCATCGCCGCCTAAAAAGGCTAAGAAGGCCTCCCCGCCGACCGCAAACAGCAGCAAAAACATCGATGCGCCCGCTAGGGCTGCAAAGATCGCATGCCAAATTAGTTTTTCGGCCTGAACGACTTTTTGAGCACCCAGGTTCCTTGCAATAGACGAAGAAATCGCACCACCCAGGGCACCGCCAGACATGGTTTGCGTCAAAATTAACAAAGGAAATACCAAGGCCATAGCGGCCAAGGACTGAGTACCAAGTTGGCTGACAAACCAGACCTCGGTCAAGTTAACCGACGCCTGAACAAGAAACGCGGCGGTGTTGGGCGCTGTAAGCGATAGTAACAAGCGCCCTAAAGGGGCCTCGAGTAACAGCTTGGTACGATTGTCCATGGCAGCCAGTGTCATCAAGATTGAAGGGACCTCAAGTGGACCACGAACTGGTGCAAACCGCAAAAGAAACACACCTAAATCCGCCGCTATGAACGCTTAACTAACCAGTGGGAACGTCAGCCTCAGTCAACACCCGCTTAACCGAGCACCCATTCAAAGCACTTAGTGACTCGATGATCCCGACAGATCTCGAACCGCTGCGCCGGACTCAGTCTGAAGGTCTATTTCAAACAAGATAAAAGCGATTATTACGGCGAGTGAGCGGGTAGCGAACCGGCGTGCTAAGCAGCTTAACTAACACCTCATTGCCAACGGCGTCGAGGACTGTCGATTGATCGCCCTCAGCTAAGGTTGCGAAGTAGGTTCGCGCCCGTTGACTCAGCCACTCAGCATAGACCTGAGCGCTATGATGATAGGTTTGCTCTGCCCATGAGACGCTCCGTGACGGCAGCTTAGGTTGGTCAAGATCGGCATCTATCACGTCGCCCGAGGATAACTTAGCCTGATCGCAATAGTCATCAAACGCTAACGCCCCTAACAAAAACGGCAAGCCATATCGAGTACCCAAATGGTTGAGAAGGTCTAGTGCCGAGGCGGGGACGACATCATCTGCTAACACCACAACAGGTCTGCTAGAAAACTCTGGGGCTACCAATTCTGGCAGCAACATTTGTTCAACCCAGCGCAGCGTCCTAGGTCCATGGTTTTGCATCAGCCGCAGGCCAGCTGGATCACGGCCCATATGCGCATGAAGCGCTCCCATGACCGAGTAATCCGCCTGAGTGGGTTGACCTCCGAGCAAATAGGGGTGCTCCAAAAGATGGCTTTCAAAAAGGCCGAGCAACTCTATGTAAGCGTCGTCTAGGGCTTGCTTTACCGTTTCCGTTGCAGGCGGCAAGCCGTAACTCATCATACGATCAGAAATCAGACCACCATACTTAAGCAGATCTTCATCGCTACCTTGAGGTCTAAAAGTACGACCAAAATCCCGAGTGATGAAGGGTTGGTTTTCTGCAAATAACCAACGATGTTGCCATGCCAGCGAGAGCAAACCTTCGCTGCCCAAAAGTTCCATTAAGTGCACGAACACCCGCTGCCTTGGCGATGTTGGAAAAGCTGGAACTGACGGAAACAACGGTTCCAGCTTATCTACGATATGAACACTATCCTGCAGGACTTCGCCGTCTGGCGTCATCACTTGCGGGATCCGGTGACTACCGGAGGCTGGCCGAACTACCTCCCTGAAGATCCGATCACTTGGGAGGCGCTCGACAAAGGGAATACCTTTTTTACGCAGGTAAGTTCTGACTTTTGCGGTGTAATACGACGCATAGGCCCCAAAAAGCACATATTCAGCCATGGTGGATCCTTTCCATATAAAAGCAAGACAGGCATCTCGCCTGCTCAAAAATGCGACTCTATCACGACTACTGTCCCCTCGTAGCCGCAGACGTTTTGCCGCCAGTTAACGCCTAACCTCTGTTAGTCGAGTTGCTTGCGCTATCTGACCTTGATGCTGCTAAAACTTTCTATCCCCGCAAAGCGCGGCGCACCATCTACCGGGGATAGGCCAGAATGTCGTAGCTGGAAGCCACCACGCTAAAATGCTTTCATTCGCTGCCCTCAAGGTGTTTCGACTCACAAGCGCTAAAACCGCGAAGACAAGCCAAAACCTTGAGGCGGGTCTGTCTTTTCCAGCCGAACTTGCGTCTCGCTGATGAAAAGAGATGGCGTGACTACACTCAAAACCGATTCGTTGCCTACGACTTTAGGGCGAACGATGACCCAGAGACATCATCTCGCATTGGATTTGCCCGCTCATGGATATTTTCGGTGACCGCACTCGGTTATATTGGGTTGAATCGCTAGGAGCCAAAACTTGCCCAGGCCCGGCCGCCCATAGCAATATAAAGCCTGAGCTTGCGCCTGAGCTTATTAACATGCCGACTGTAAGGATGTATTCAATGACGTCATTCCCCGAGACTCCCGAGCAAATAACTGCCGCCTGGCTGACGAATATTTTTCGGTCAAGGGGTACCCTCACAGCCCACCAACAAGTCAAAAACGTCACGCTAAAACCGATCGGCGAAATTGTGGGCGTTGTCGGTGAGGTAGCCAGATTTGAACTAGCTTACGAGCCATCGGGCGCGGGTCCTGCCTCGGTTGTGATCAAATTCGCCCATCGCAATCCTGAGAATCGCGCTATTGCCAACAACACCAAAATGTACGAGCGCGAGGTGCGATTTTTCAATGAGATTGCGCAACACATCGACACACCATTGACGACGTGCCACTTCGCCGCGATGAACCAGGACACAGGCGCTAACATCGTTGTTCTAGAGGATCTTAGAGCCTATCGGGTTGGAGACCAGGTCACAGGCATTACCCTTGAGCAAAGCCAACGGGTCGTCGATACCCTGGCGCCGCTACATGCTCGCTTTTTCGATCGCTGGCAGACCGAGTTTGACGACATGCTGACCATTGCCTCTGACGACTATATCGAGCCATTTTTGCCTGGGTTTTTAGGCAGCTGGGAGGCAGCGATGACCAATTTCCCCGCCTGTTTTGACAACCCTCTGGGCGCGGCTATGCCTGAGTATGCTGCCGGATTGCGACCCTTAATGAAGGCCATGGGAGACGGACCGATGACCTTTATCCACGGTGATGCGCGCATGGATAATGCAATGTTCGGAGACCCATCACTTGGCCAACATCATGTGGTTATGATTGATTGGCAAAATATGATGATCTCAAACCCATTACAAGATCTTGCTTGGATGACCACTTCCAGTCTGACCACAGCCAGCCGACGAGCACATGAATCAGATCTTCTTGCCTACTATCATCACGCTCTGAGCGAGCGTGGCGTGACTAACTTTTCCTTGGCCGATGTCACTGAGCGTTATGATTTGGCAGTGCTATTTATCCTAAATTTCCATCTCATCATTGCTGGCGCTTTTGTACCAACCACTGAACGAGCTCGAAAAATGGCGGAAGAGGGTGTCTCGCGCGCCGTACAAGCGGTCCTTGATCGACAATTAATCGATCGCATTGTCCTTTAACATCATTTCATGACGGCGTGGCTTGGCGCTTTTAAACCGAGATTGAAACCATTTAAAAGCCCCGACAAGACTTGATCTGGGCTTTTAAAGACAACACCGCTAAGGCTAGCTCGATGGCGTATGCCGTCAGTCTGCGATGGGCCGAAAGACAGTGACGACACCCAAGAGCGTGAAGAAGGCCAACTTTTGCGTGTGATGTCCATTAAAGCCAGTTTCAGCATGACCAAAGCGCAGTGGGCTCTATTGCACCGGACACTCACTCACCGACTAAAGGCAACGGATTAAAAACAATATTGCCAATGGTCAAAGGCTGCAGGTTGGACTCTTGAACAGAAACGGGCTGATTTTGGATTTCTGAGCGCTTGATTACTCTCAGCCCACCGCCAGTACCCAAAACGCCCTTCTGCCAACTGCCCGACAACTGAGTAAAGTAAAAGCTTTGGGTCAAATTACTAACACGATCAAACAATAAAACCGCGTACTCGGGCTGACCATCATTGTTAAGGTCAGCAGCAACCACATGAACAGCCGCCGCCTGCTGGACTTCTGAGAGCGCATTGACTTGCTCAAAGAGCTGCACCGGTAATGTCAGGCCCTTAGGATTAAGATCCCAATTCACAGGGCTTGCGCCATCTGCAATATCCCCGCTTTGACTGAAGCCGTCCTCGCCAACAATTCTGTCTTTTGACTGCGCTGGGTCTTGGATCCCTAACTCATCACCCAATCGAATCAAAGCCTCGTGACCGGGCCGGGCTAACTCGGCACGCAGATAATCGGCATCAAATTGTGCGGGTGTCAAAAGGCCTGTTTCCAGTCGTTCAAGCTGGCTTGCTAATGCCAGCTTGCGGAAATCCAAGAGAGGACTATTCGCGAGTATCAGTAATCCAATGACACACACGCCAAAACGCGCATTGCCGTAGCCAAGCAGTGCTGGCCAGTTCGCTCGCCGTCTCACCAAAGCGCCAACCCAGCCGACCGTATAGAGCGTGATCAACCCCCACACCATAAAAGCCCAACATCGCGCGACCGTCCAACCGTACTGATCTAAGCGCAGTGTAAGCCCCTGATAACTCAGTATGGATAAAAAGGGCAAAACAAAAAGCGCTGCTGTTACCAACCGGTGCAACACCGGGCCATAGGGCAATGCGTCAAGTCCATCGGCGTAGACGATATTAATGCCAACCAAGATCAGGAGCATCAATAACAGAAGCAGTCCGGTTCCTCGATTGGTCGACCAAAGCACATCAAGACCTGCCCCAGGTAGCGCAAGCAAGAACATCACCGCAACAAATAACACCAAAGGGAGTAGAAGCTTAATGAGGCCAGAGATTAGGTTAATGATGTTATCGATAACTTCCACAAGTGCTCGAAAAACAATAATCCCGACACCGAACACGGTGGTCCCCAAGATGACGATAAACCACGTCTCTTGAAACAGCACTTGGTAGTAAGTGATACCAATTTCTACAAATAGCGCGGCCCAAAGCGCGCAGACGATCGCGGCTGCGAGCACGAGCAGCCAAGCTAACAGCAGGATCAGGGCATTGCGCCAAGCTAAGACCGAGAGCACCCGGCCGTCCCGGCCATCCTCGGTCAAGCACCATTGGATAAAAAGCAGTGCTAGGAAACTGGCCAGCCCAAAACTCATGACATAGCTGGCGGTAAGACTATCGATGGGAAACGCGTTGAAGGGCTCTGCTTGAAAACCAATGTAGATGCCTACCAAGGCGACAATCAAACCATAGCCGGCGACCCAACCGAGGGGCTTTAGCACTTGCTGTTCTGTCACGGTCAAAATAAAGCCAAGAGGCAGTCCAACCGCTAAGCTAATCAACGGATAAAACCACATTGGCGACTGACTTAACCAAAGGTCTTCTTTAAAACTGTTGACGATAAGGTACAACAAACACCCTTGGGCGACCGAGACTGCTAACATTAACGCTTTGGTTAAACTGATACTTGACATGTGTTGATAACCTTTATCGGATGAAGCGTTCCATCGCCCCTTGGGTACCCGTATTGCGCAAACATCACATCACCTGGAATTACCTCGCGACCCCGCATGGATTTGCCGATTAGGAGGCCGGTCCGGCATAGGCGTCACGAGTCAACGATCTAACTTGTTAACTATCTAGCCGTTAAATATCTAAGCCGTTAACTATCTGAGCTATTAAATATCCATACTAAGGAACCGGTCGATAACGCCTCAGTCCTAGTCATGCCAAGCAAACTTGTTGGCAGCGCCCGACCTCAACCGGCTAGGCCATCCCATGGCAACTTCACTGGGCAACCCTAAACCCAGGCGTCGGGTGATGGATTTTGTTGCACTTTGCCGAATACCCTTGTGCGCTTTGCAATACCCCTAAATCCTCTCATCAACTGCTCGCTACCCACCCAGCGCCTAAACCTTGAACTGGACCCTCATCAGCCTTAAGACCATGGTTACGGACTTTTATAAGCGCCCACTGACGCTCATGAACCAGCCTTTGGACTCGTAGTCGAGGGCGGTCAGTCGATCATTAAACTCCGTGAAGTTATAACCAACACCAACTCCAATATGCGCGCCTAATTGAAAATCTAGACCCAGCAGCATGCCTTGCTTCTCATCACCGATCTCATCAACTTCTAGCCAGCGATATTCTGCCAACAAATCCAAAGCACCCACCAGATGGTAACGCCCGCGAAGAATCGACAAGGTTGTGGTTGCCTCTATGAAAGGCCCCTCTCCGCGATCCATACGAATCGCGCTGTTTTTCCAGGCGTATTTACCGCCCAACTTAAGCCGGTCCGTCAGCTGATACAGGCCCTCAACAGACAATACATAGCCTTTTTCGTCAGCATATAACCCGCCCATCTGATTGGTCGGATCAAGATCGTAAACATACGATGCCATTGCCAGCATATTCAAACGATTTGCCAGAACTGGCCGATAGGCAAAGCCAAAGTCAACTTCACCAAACCTCGCATCTTGGCTGCGATCGCCCTTGTCCGTCGCTTCTGAATAATCTGCCTTAGCCACCATGACCCAGTTATCGGAAGTTCTTAGATTGACCCGATGGGTCGTGACCCACTGATCCCGGTCGGTGGGCAGATCGTTTTGATCAACACGAAATTCAAAGCGGTTGACGATTTCTAACTGAGGTTGTCGATAGCGTGAGCCGATGCTGTAGGCGGTTCGGTCGTAGGTCACGCCGTTCATAACCGATTGACCGGCAAGCATATCGGCATCGATTGTCCAGGCTTCTGAAAAATCGTAGCTGATGCCGTAGCTGTCGCCCTCGACACTTTGGCGAGTACTTCGATCAAACCGATGCTCGTTGTAGACCCTTAAGCGATCGGTCAGCGCCGTTTTTTGACCAAAAGTCAGCCCATCTCGCGCGAGATCGCTTCGCTCGGTGATGTAGTTAACATAAGCCGAACTATTCTCACGATAACGATAGGCTAACCCCACCCGCGCGCCCGAGTTATCACCGTCAGAGAAAGCCTCGCCTAAGATATCCAACTTTTCTGAAGCCTGTAGATTAAACCCTACACCCCCCATATCCTCCATGGCGCTATTGTCTGACTGCTCTAGCACCGATTGAGCATTTAAGAAGGTCGAGAACCGATCGCTCCAGGCAACCGTCAAGCGGAGACCTAAGGTACTACTATCATCCTTGTTGCCGGCAACTTCATCCTCCTCAGCGAGATATTCCGCAGCCAACCGAACACGCTCGCCTAGGGCTAGGTCTAGCTGTAACCCTGCATCATCAAAAGTCGTCTCGCCGCGTTCCTCATGATCTACCCGAGCCTTGACATTGATGCCGTCGGTCAGTGCAACAACACCTTCAAGGCCATAGCTGCGCAAGTCCTCACCTGAGGCGTTGTGATATTGCAGCGAGTTAAAGCCGGCCTCTTGATCTCGATACCAAAACCCTAGTTGCCCAGGCAACGAGCGCCCAGCATCCATTAGATCCCATTGGCCTGTCACGCTGATCGCCTCGCCACCGACAGACAAGCCGGGCAGAGCAATTCGATCGAAATCCAAGCCACCGTCCAGAGAACGATTCATCTCGATATTTTGCCCCGCTTCGGTCTCTGATGTTTCAATAACTAGATAAGAGTTATCTGTCGCCTTAACCGTCAGGTCAAAGCCGGTCAATTCAAATTCCGAGCCGCTGGTGTCTTCGTTCACGTGGGTGACACCAATGCCCACATGATCGCCCAGCCAAGTCTTGCCGCGCACGCCAGCCGTAAGATCATTTCCTGCCATCATGCCAGACGAGACATACTCGTAATCCACCACCAGAAGCACCTCATCACCCTCTAATGGGGACTGGCGAATGATCGATAGCACCGAGAGGTTGGCTGTGCTGCGCAAAGGTCTCGTAAGCATAATTCGGCCCTGGTAGGGGTCGATTTCATAATCTTGACCTTCGACAAGTTCTATCTGCTCGCGCACCCTATCGGATTTACGATCTCGTACCTCAACCAATACCTTGGCGCTACCTAAGACCACATCGGCATGACGCAGATAATAAAGACTGCCGCCAGTGCCCACTAACTCGTCCCGAGCGGCTCGCGTGTTAGGCTCAGAAGCAAAAGCCTTAAGCATGTGCTTTTCGTCGCCTAAGGCGGTCTTTGCCTGACTGCGATAGTCAAGATTTGCGCCATACAATGATCGATTAAAACTCGCAAGCTCAGTGCCAGTAAAAGATGTATTGAAATTACCCCAGAGAAATCGCGACCGATCCCAATCTAGTCGGATATAAAATTTACCTTGCGTGTCCACATCCCGAACGACGCGCGAGTTATCGCCATAGACTGGATAGAAGCGATCCGGGTCAATGCGCTTGAACAGTCGCCTAGGGTCATTACGATCCAGATCTTTGAAAACGTCTTTGAGTTCCTGCTCACCTGTATCCATTTGAGCTGTCAGCAGAACGCTACCTTTGATCCGACCTTTCAAGAAAAAAGCCAACCGCCCGTCGATATAAACATCGCCGTCATAATGGTAATCGTCGTCAAGGAGCTCAATGTTACCTGAGACATCATTTTTACCCGTTGTGATATCCGCAAGGCCAACCATAAAGAAGTAATCGCCATTGACCTCAATTGCAATCTCACCCTGACCAAGATTGTCGCCTGCCGCATCAAGCAAGGTTACTGGCACCTGGTAATTGCCAGGAAGCATTTGACGATGAATTATGACCACGCCATCCGCACCAACTGGGTATCGATGCCCGCCAATCATTAAGGTGCCCCCGACAGGCAAACCAGCGGTATTAAAAGTAACCAAATCGCCAGCAAGCGTCAGCTCTGAATCCACTAAATGATTCGCGTTTTCAATCGCTTCGTACCAGGTTTGATCCTCTAGCGGGAATAAGGTGTCTTGGGCCGAGATGTCATCGAGCAGCTCAATGACGCCACCGCGAACCTTGTGGGTCTGCCCCGTTAAATCTTCGAATTGAAAATCAAAAGCGAGCGCGGGGAGTTGATTCAGATCGACGCCTTCCACCTGCCCATCCCAGAGCACAGGATCACCTATGGGTAACCACTCGCCCGACAACGTTGCAATTGCATTTTGGCGAGTGATATCCCTCGCATCATAGAGATTAAGCTGCCACTGAGAAATTTGATCGGGAAAGGTGCTGTCAAGCCAAAACTGTGCCGTTTGCTGCACCCCGCCCTGTCCTTTCTGCAGATATCTGGGCGCACGAATGGCAAACCTTGGCTCGCTGCGACCGGGCTGGGTAGTTACCCAGACTTTAGCCTCTTCCCCGAACACGAGACCGCGCTCACCCATGACAGTCTGTGCCACTGGCTGCGTATCGGAAATGTAGATTTTTAAATCATCGGACTCACACAAATTGGCTGACAAACATACGACATCGGCAGCCATTGCTGGCGGGATCATTGCGCTCAGCACAAATAGCGCCAACCGCTCCATCCACCGAGATCGAGGCGCGGGTTGAGACACTAGCTCATTACTCATGGCGGTTATCACCAGTTTCTGAAGGGCAGCACCCGCAGGTTCTTCTGAAATCCGGTAGAGATTCGCCATGATCGCGGCCTTGCGACTGACAAAATGTTCGCCCGACGGTATCCGAAGCTCGATCCTAGCTAGATCCTTCTGGCCAAGAATGCTCGCAAGCTCTTGCAGCACGCTCAAACCGCCGGCAAGCAAACGATGTTGATCGAAGTAAGACTCTCCCATTTCAATGATCGCTTGGCGACCGAGCGTGCTCGATACTGTCTCTGTAACCGTCTCGTCATAGGTGATGACCACTTCAACCCGGCGATTTAACGCCATGCCCTCGGCTGTGTCATTGCTCGCCACAGGCCTGTCGGGCCCGTAACCCTGGGTCACGAATTGACTGAGCGGCAGACTTAGCCCCTCGCTCAAGACCTGTGCAACCGCTTTGGCGCGCTCATTGGCAAGACCATAATTGGTGCCATAGCGTGCCTTGGCCCGTTGCGATAATGCCTCGTTATCGGTGTGACCAGTGACAACTAATCGAAGATTTTCTACTTCACGAAGGGGATCAATCGCCGATCTTAGTTGCGCTAAGTAGGACTCAGTGATTTCAAATTCACCCGACTTAAATCGAACAGGTTCAATGTCAGCATTGATCGTTGTCTTGACGCTTGTCACTTGCTCGTGGGTCTCTACCGGTAGCATTTCTGGTTCTGGCAACTTCACGCCAAAATCGAACTGATTCATAAGACCGCCCGTAATCCGTAGCACGCGAGGGTTTTCTGTGGTGAAACGACTGCCTTTGGGTAGCGAGGCTGGATCAACCTTCAAAATCGCATTGCGGCCCCATACGTTATTGCCTGGGTCAATCCCTCGCAGACTAAATCGACCAAATTCATCTGTGATAATCCACTCACCCCCAACAGTGGCAATGCGCACCCCAGGCAAGCCTTGTTCACCGGCATCTTGCGCGCCGTTTTCGTTGGCATCTGCAAATACCTTGCCGAGCAGCGTCGTAAGATCAAAAATCGCATCGGCGACAACTTCGATATCAGCTATCGCCTGATTACCAACGATCTGGCCGTTCAGTTCTGGAACCGCCACATTGCGATGCATGCCGCGGGTAACGCCAGCGCCCACCCTTAGAACATAGCTCACTTGAACCACCTCTGTAGGCGCAAGGTTGATGCCATCAAAGGTAATTGGTCGATCGCCCGCGCGGCCCAACTGAACGATGATATCGTCCGTAGTCTCAAGGCGACCATCCGGCCCGGCCCGACGAAGTCGAAGGCTCTCTTCTGCAATCTGAAACCCTGCTGCTTGGGTATCGATAACTTGAATGTCTTGAAGGCTATATTGCGTTAAGTTCTCAACGCGTATGGTGTAAGGCGCAAGATCACCGATTGTCACTGACTCCTTCAGTGACGCTTTAGTCAATAACACCAAGCCATCTAACGGTGGATCTAACGGAATATGATTATTGAGCAGTTCCACTGAACCTTCTCCAGCCGAGAACGTCAGGTAATAAGGTGCAAGACCATTGGTTACTGTTGGCACATCCGCCGAACTCACTTCGCATCGATCAGTGGCCGTATTTGCATCCACCGAAGCCCCATTGGCGGCACAACCGGTTTCCTGTAGCGCTAAGATAGCCGCTTCCGGAAGGCGCAAATTGGAGGGCTGGTAATCGTCCGGTAAATTGTCGGTGTCGATCACAATCTGATACTCAGTCACAGATGCCGGACACTCTGGCGCTGCCCCGAGATTCAATCCGAACTCGTAGCCTCCCGGCAGTAAACCGAGGACGCTTGGCGTTGCTTCGGAACCGGTGACTTGTCCCTGCTGCGCTGGGACAGCCAAACACGACTCGGGCAACAAGTTACCAGCGATATCGGCGAGGCTAATCTTAACGCCACCCAGAGGCGCTCCGGTCACGCTGTCATAGACCATGCCCCTGGGATCTAAAATAAATGCTGGTACTGTCAGCACCTTGAGCGAGCGACCTGTCGCTGATACCTGCCCGACTAAAACCCCTTGAGGACTGACAAACTCGAACCGATAGCTGCCTGGAGGCGCAGCAGGAATGCTGTAGTAGCCGTTCTCGTTGGTGAGCGCAACCACCGCTGCACCGTCGGCATCAAGTAACGCTTTGTTACGATTTGCCGGTGCAGGTTTCTCTGCGCCGGCCGAGCCACCGCTCAATTGCAATACTCTTACCGTCCAAGCTTTGAGGGGCTGGTCTGCCTCTGTACAGATTCCATCGGCGTTAGCATCTAGACACAGATAACCTTGGATGGCCGTCGGAAATAGCACTGGCGTTGGATTGTTCTCTCCAGGCTCATTGGGATCAAAATCGCCGTCAACATCAATCCGGTTTAAAACATCATCAAAGCCCAATTCTTCCAGCACGACATCACTGACATCTTGAGAAAGATCACTGATAGTTCTACCGGAATCTGGGTCCGTACCGTTTGCCACAATTTGCGTTTCAAAGTTCTGACGTTGCAGCTCCTGGAGTCCACCCTTATCAGCATAATCAACCTTGATTTCTAGCCCATAGCGCACCCGGATAGACTCACCGATCTGAAGATTGATTTTTGTTGGATCAACCAACTGCAGATCAGTTAATCCGTCAAAATTTGGGTTTGCCGCATCGAGCACTTCTGACTTACGACGAAGCGGACTACTTGCCTTCGATTTCATGGCAAAACCGCTGGGTGCATCATCACTGGCGGTAACTTTTTCAACTGAGATAGATCCTTCAACGACTTGCAGCCGGTCATCAGCACTTGCTGCTAAAGTTGGGAACGTACTTGCCAAGGAATTGACGACATCTACCGATTGCAGCGCGGTGTTCCCTAAATTAGCTACCTCAACCTGAAACGATGCACCGTAAGTCAATTGCCTTTGTTCAAGGTCCTGGGAAGGATCACCGGCATCGATAAGCTTAACCGAGCTGCCGTCAGCAGCTTTGTCTGCTTTGGCGACAACGCCAATAATCGGCTGCGACACGATGCTGAGCGGCGTCGGGTCTTTGTCATCCGAAGGACCATTACCGTTGCCGTCTATCTCACCGCCGTTGTCTGATATGTCGCTTACTGCAACACCTGCTTCATCTAATGCACTAGCGACTGCGGCAACTTCGAAGGATTCAATCAAGGTGCCAGCAGGCAAAGTGAACTCGACATCGAGTTCTATGCCGCCATCAGTTCCTACCGGCAACATACCTGTGCCATCCAACAGAGCTATGGGATCATCAACTCCCAAGATGAGCGTTTGGTCTACTAGGGTTTGCTTCGCGCCTGATACTTTCCCCGATGTAGAAATTGCTCTGATGACCACCTCGGTGCCCTCTGGTAGTCCGTCAGGGCCGCCCAAAAGCTGATCAACCATGAGGTTATCAAGATTGGTGCTACCGACATTTTTCACAATAATGGAAAATGTGGTCGCGCAGGGCGATGCTTGACATCGTTCCGCGGGGTTTACGGCGCCTGCAGTCTGCCTCGGCGGCGAGGCCGATTCAGCAATACCAATCATACCGACGGGCTCGATCGACAATTCAGTCAACGCATCCTCGCCACGCTCGACGTCATCTGCGGTCGTATCATCGACCGGGCCTGCAGAGGAGTCGGCGATCACCTTGGCGTCCAATCTAAAGCGCGTCTCCTCGCCTGGCAGGAAGTTGATTGGCATCCTGACCAAGACCGAATCGCCAACGCTCAAGTTACTGGTAATACCATCGTCTTCGTTGGCATCAAACACGCTCGTATCGCTGTCGCCGCTATAGCTACTACTTAACACGGTGCTTTGATTATCACTGGTGATACTGCCAGACACCGCAGCGCCACCAGGGAACATTTGGGCGAGATCCACCAAGAGATCAACATTAGACAGCGCTAAATTACCGCTATTCGTGACAACTAAGGTCAGATCTGTTGAGTAACTTCCGTCTGCATTAGCAATGGCCACTGACGCGCTTAAATCAACGTCCACCTCAGCTTGAAGCTTGAGCTCAATACGATTTGGTTCATCTTCTTCAACATTGTTGTTCTTGTTGGTATCGGGTTCAGGCCCCGCCGTTGAAATATCAACAATTGGCAGCTGTGCGGTCGGATTGCTCGCATCGCTGCTCTTTGCAGATATTCTCGCCGAATGAATGTAAAGCTCGACATCGGGGGTGGGTGTTACCTCAACCACGGTCTTAACTACCGCATCTGACTGGGCCAGCATGCGACTGGCCGTAGGATCACTACAGTCGGAGACCAACAGATTGGTATCAGTTATGCCATCGTAATTAGGGTTAGCTTTTAACGTCCCTGTCGCAACTGGCGGCGTCACCGAGACTACGTTACCTTCGCCAAAGGTGTCCGTCAGAACGTCCTCAAGAACGACCTCACAAACATCAACAATACCAATGTTTTCAAGCACAAACGAAAATGGAATGGTGTAATTCCCGTTTTCTTTCGGGACAGGGGTCCCTACCTCGACGGCTAAACCAACCACAGGAGAAATGAGTACGACCGATTCATCATCTTCGTTTTGATCCCCATCATCATTGCCCGGCTTGGAGTCTGGATCCTGAGAGAGACTCTCTGTGACCTCGGCAGTGTTCCTGAAGTCACCTGAGGACAACACAAGTGCCGTGAGATTCAGTTGTACTGATTCGCCTAATTCTATTCTTCCAATCGACCAGTCGCCAGACGCCGGATCGTATGCGCCTGCGACATCATCCGAAATATACGCATACCGACTCGAGAGTTTATCTCTGACGACTACGCCTAGCGCTGGACCTGTGGGAATCTCTATCACTTCATTGGTGACGGTGATGGTAAAACGCACCTCATCACCTGGCGTCAGGGTCGTGCTGCCATCCTTATCATTTAATAACTCTACATTTTTTAGTAACGATAAATCTGCAAAAGCCGTAGCGACGGGTGTTTCTACCGATATCTGACGAGGACCAGGCACTTCTTTCGTCGTACCTTCGGCCTTGTTTATTATCGCTCCTGCTGCCTGATCTGCCTCGGTTACTGTATAGCTACCCACAAGCTCGCAGGCTTGGCCTGGCAGTAGGGTCGTACAGGTCTTTGAAGATGGCGATATCAAATTATCTGTGACTACTGCCTCGGTCAGGGTAGTGTTGCCATCATTCAAAAGCGTCACGGTGTAGGTCAGCACATCTCCGAGGGTTATTGTTGTCGATCCATCACGGTCATCATGTTGTGATATCGATTTGCTAAGGGTGGGACGCGTATTTTGCTCAAGGGTCCGCGTATCTTCTGCCGTTACCTCGCTTCCCAGATTATCTGCTGAGGCGGTCGCTACATTATCGACTCGAGCAGCATCTATATCAGCTTGGTCTAAAGTATAGAGACCTGCTAGCACACAGGTCGCCTCTGGCGCCAGGGTGTCACAGGTTTTTGTATCGGGTGTAATCATTGGATCATTGATCACTACATTTAGCAGTGTGACATTGCCGATATTTTTAGCAGTAACTGCGTAATTCAGCTGATCTCCGACCGATACACCCTCGTCATTATCGACATCGATGCGGTCACCTGCTTCTTTTGTGAGCGCAAGCCCTGGTGACTGCGGCACGGGTGTCGTCACCGTCACACGGCGACCTTCTGGTACTTCCTTGATCGTCGCTGCGGCTTTATTCACAACAGATCCGGCATCCACGTCGGCTTGAGTGACCTTGTAGGTGCCACTTAGCTCGCAAGATTCACCGGGT
>Ga0255755_1001432_pt1 | contig 21368 bp, 20 predicted proteins | sample 011ome_18_FD_179955 | JGI IMG/M metagenome (GOLD analysis project Ga0255755, IMG submission 179955) | Coastal salt marsh microbial communities from the Groves Creek Marsh, Skidaway Island, Georgia - 011501BT metaG (version 2) | ecosystem: Environmental > Aquatic > Marine > Intertidal zone > Salt... | reverse complement strand
TTAAGCCCATTTGCGCCGATGGTACTGCCAATAGGTGGGAGAGTAGGTCGCTGCCTTTCTTTATATATTGATACAGTTCAATATACTTTAAGTCCTCAATCTATAGATTGAGGACTTTTTTTTGTTTTAAAAGGTTTATTTTTACTGAATGAAGTATCCGTTTACATATCTAGTTAAGATTCAATTTTTGGGATTTCGATTTCATGGCTGGCAAAAGCAATTGAATGCTAAAACGGTACATGATATGATTGATAAAACGTTGAGTTTTGTTTTTGATAGTAATGAACAACGATATAAAACACTTGGCGCAGGTAGAACCGATGCTAAAGTTTCTGCTAGCTTATATGGTTTACAACTATTTTGTGATTTTGAAGTTGATACAGAAGATTTCTTGCTTCAGTTTAATTCAAATACAACTGCAGATATAAAAGCATTATCCATTCAAAAAGTTGCTTCAGATTTTAATATTATACAGTCAACTAAAATAAAGGAGTACCACTACTATTTTTCATTTGGAGAAAAGCCACATCCTTTTTCAGCACCTTTTTTAGTAGGAACTGCTGAATTTTTGGATATTGAGCTCATGAAAATAGGAGCTAAATTATTTGAAGGTGAACATTATTTTCATAAATACTGTACGAAGCCTTCAGAGAAAACAGTTTTTAAAAGGTTTATTGATTCTTGTGTAATTGTTGAGAATACTATTTTGCAAGCCAATTTTTTTCCAAAAAGCAGTTATGTTTTAAAAGTTAAAGGCAAAGGTTTTTTACGCTACCAAATTCGATTAATGATGGGGGTTTTATTTGAACTGGGTAAAGGGAAAGTTGATTTAAAGTTCATAGAAGAATCATTAAAAGAAGAGAATGATTGTAGGTTTTTGAGAGAAATTGCACCCGCTTCTGGGTTGCAATTGTATGCTATAGATTTTGAAGATTAAGTATTACCAAATTATTCTTATTGAGAAATGTACAAATTCTTAATCTTTGAGTATGGCTTTAGTGGCGTTAAGTGTACCATCTATAGGAGTTATAACCTTAAGACCTAATAGATGTGCCACCAATGGATAGATGTTTACATTTTCTATAGCTGAAAGCACAAAATCTTTTTTAATCCGAGGGCCTTCTATATAAAAAATGGTTCCCATTTTTTTGTTTTCATATGGGTCGTAGCCATGGGTGCCTCCAGGCTTTATTGTCAAAGGAGTTTCTTTTTTTGAATTGACAATGGTATAAGGCGCATCTGCAATTAGAACCAAATCCCCAATTCTGTCGTTGTTGTTATAATGCAAGTAATTGGGAACTGCCTCTTTTTTATAGGTTTTAAAAAGGGTTTGCTGACTCAATTTATCGTACAAAGCGTCTGTTTCTTTTTTACTTTGCGTATATATCATAGCAACTTCTCCCGAAATAAATTGTTTGCTATCAACATCGACATATTGATTGATATTAATTGATTTTGATACATTGTCCATTCCGTGATCGCTTGTTACAATCAGATAAACGGGTAAGTTTAGTTTTTTTAATCCTTCTCTTAGTGCTCCAATTTGAGCATCCACATACTGAACAGCTGATGCTGTTTCTTTAGCATTTGGACCAAAACGGTGACCATAAGAATCAACTTGAGAAAAATACAAAGTAATCATGTGTGGGCGAACTTTCTCTGGTAGTTGTAGCCACTCTAATACGCGTTTTATTCTGTATTCATATGGTGTTTTTTGGTTGTAACGGTAATAGTATTTTGGATGCATACCATTAATGTCGGCTTCTGAACCTACCCAATAAAAGGAAGCTGATGACATGCCTTGTGTCTGAGCGAGATTCCATAACGGAATTCCACCATACCAATTGCCATTTTCTACCGCATCTCGATTGCCAATACTGTATTTTTTTTTTGTTTTTTTATCGTAAAATGTATTTGATACGATACCATGATGAGCAGGGTATAACCCAGTTGCCAAGCTGTAGTGGTTTGGGAATGTTTTAGAAGGAAAAGATGGAATCAATCGGGTGGTACTACTTCCGTTTTTAGCTAAGGATAAAATGTTTTTAGCTTGGTGTTTTTTTGCATAATCAGAGCGAAAACCATCAATAGAAACCATAATAACATACGGTTTTTTTAAGCTTGCTTCCGAATTTTCGAGTTGATTGGAAAGAATTTCTTGTTTTACAACATCACTATAACTAACATCTTGGGCAAAAGCTTGTGCTGACATCCAAAAGCCAAGAATAAAAAAAACTTTTTTCATGCTTATTGGTTTAAAATTTCGATTACAATCAAATTATACACTCCACTGAGATTGGACGAAAAGGCTATTTTATCCTTTGATAATTCCTCTAGAAATGACAATTTTCTGAATTTCAGAAGTGCCCTCGTAAATTTGAGTGATTTTTGCATCTCGCATCAAACGCTCTACATGGTATTCTTTTACAAAACCATTTCCTCCGTGAATTTGCACAGCTTCTACTGTATGCTCCATGGCAACTTTTGATGCATATAATTTAGCCATTGCACTAGACATGTCGTAATTATTTCCTTGATCTTTATCCCATGCAGCTCTCATTACTAACATTCTTGCAGCTTCAATTTCTGTGTGCATGTCTGCTAATTTAAAGGCAATAGCTTGATGGTTGCAAATCTCAGTACCAAAAGCTTTACGTTCTTTAGAATATTTCAAAGCCAATTCATAAGCTCCGGCTGCAATACCTAATGCTTGAGAAGCAATTCCGATTCTTCCTCCAGATAATGTTTTCATGGCAAATTTAAATCCAAAACCATCTTCGCCAATTCTATTTTCTTTGGGAACTTTTACATCGTTAAACTGCAAGGTATGTGTGTCACTTCCTCTAATTCCTAATTTATCTTCTTTTGGACCTACATGAAATCCTTCCATCCCTTTTTCAACAATAAAAGCATTAATGCCTCTATGTCCTTTTTCTTTATCGGTTTGAGCAATTACTAAATACACATCTGCTCTTCCACCATTAGTAATCCAGTTTTTTGTACCATTTATTACATAATGATCACCTTTGTCTATAGCAGTAGTGCTTTGAGATGTTGCATCAGATCCTGCTTCTGGTTCTGATAAACAAAAGGCACCAACAAACTCACCCGTTGCTAATTTTGTTAAATATTTTTGTTTTTGTTCTTCGTTTCCATAAGCTTCTAATCCATAACACACTAAAGAATTATTTACAGAAACTATTACTGAAGCAGACGCATCAACTTTAGATAATTCTTCCATAATTAATACATAAGAAATTGCATCCATTCCGCTTCCACCATATTTTGGATCTACCATGATTCCTAAAAAACCTAGGTCACCCATTTTCTTAACCAACTCATCTGAGAATTCTTGTTTATTATCTCTTTCAATAACGCCTGGCAACAATTCTGTTTGTGCAAAATCACGAGCAGCATCTTTAATCATTAAGTGCTCTTCGGTAAGATTAAAATCCATTTACTATAGTATTATTATATTCGTAAAAAATGTCTTCAAAGATACATTTTTAGTAGTAAATTATCAATAAAGTTTTGTTATTTTTACAGATATGAGTACTAAAAAAAATACCATTATTGGTTTAATGTCTGGAACTTCTTTAGATGGTTTAGATATTGTATATGTTTCATTTGATAAAAAGAAGTATAAGAACTTTCAAATTCATCATTCAGAAACGATACCGTATTCAAAAACATGGAAAGAAAAATTAGCAAATGCTATTTTTAAATCCAATGATGAAATTCAAAAATTAGATATAGCCTATGGCGAATTACTTGCGGAAAAGGTGAATACTTTTCGTAAAGGAAACAACATTGTTGATGTCGATTTTATTGCTTCGCATGGTCATACAATATTACATCAACCAGAAAAAGGGATTACACTTCAAATAGGAAACGGTCAAGTTTTAGCAAGTCAAACTCAAATAAAAGTTGTTTGTGATTTTAGAACTCAAGACGTGAAACTTGGAGGACAAGGAGCTCCTTTAGTTCCCATTGGTGATGCGTTTTTATTTGATCAATATGATGCATGTTTAAATCTAGGAGGTTTTGCAAATGTGTCTTTTGAACAAAATAATAAAAGAATTGCCTTTGATATTTGCCCTGTAAATATTGTATTGAATTATTATGTAAACAGTTTAGGACTTGAATTTGATAATAAAGGATTGATTGCAGCGTCAGGAACCATTCACAATGAATTATTAAAAGAATTGAATTCACTGCAGTTTTATAAAATGGATTCACCAAAATCTTTAGGATTAGAATGGGTTCAGTCCACTATTTTTCCATTGATTGATCAAAAGAACATAGATATAAAAGATGTTTTACGAACTTTTGTAGAACACATTGCAATTCAAATTGCAAATTCTACAAAAAAATGTAAAAATCTTTTTATAACTGGTGGTGGCGTTTTTAATTCGTTTTTGATACAAAGAATTCAACAGTATTCTAATTCAGAAATTAGCATTCCTGATTCTCAAATAGTTCATTTTAAAGAAGCTTTAATTTTTTCTTTTTTAGGATTGTTACGTGTTAATAATCAGGTTAATTGCCTTTCTTCTGTCACAGGAGCAAAAAAGGACCATAGTTCTGGTGTTATTTTTTTACCCTAGTTTTTTTAAAAGAACATTATTTTTGTTTGGACAATCATTTTTTTGCATTAAGTTTGTGTATACGAGATTTAGAGACCTTCTTTATCACAAAATAAAATCATAGAACAATGAATCAACTTTAACTGCTATCAATTTTTTTAGAAACTTTAGATAAAGACAAAAATTGAATTATTAGCACAAGAGAATGAAAGACTTATTAAAAAAATACGAAAATAAACAGCCAGAAATAGTTTTTAATTGGAAAGATCCTGAAACAGATGCAGAAGGATGGACCGTAATTAACTCGCTTCGTGGAGGAGCAGCAGGAGGTGGAACGAGAATGAGAAAAGGTTTAGACATGAATGAAGTATTGTCTTTAGCCAAAACTATGGAAGTTAAATTTACCATTTCTGGACCTGCAATTGGCGGAGCAAAATCAGGAATTAATTTTGACCCAAATGACCCAAGAAAAAGAGGCGTTTTAGAACGTTGGTATAAAGCGGTAACCCCTTTATTAAAACATTATTACGGAACAGGAGGAGATTTAAATGTTGATGCAGATAAAGATGTGATTCCGATTACAGAAGACTGTGGAGTTTGGCATCCGCAAGAAGGAATTTTTAATGGACATTTTAAACCTACTGAAGCCGATAAAATTAATAGAATCGGGCAATTAAGATTAGGTGTCATTAAAATTATTGAAGACAAAGAATTTTCACCAGACTTATCTAGAAAATATACAATTGCAGATATGCTTACGGGCTATGGTGTAGCCGAAGCAGTAAAACATTATTATACAATTTACGGCGGATCTATTAAAGGAAAAAAAGCCGTTGTTCAAGGGTTTGGAAACGTAGGTTCGGCAGCAGCCTATTATTTAACACAACTAGGTGCTAAGGTAGTTGGAATTATTGATAGAGATGGTGGCTTGATTAACGAAGAAGGATTTTCTATGGATGAGATGACGGCTCTTTTTCTAGGAAAAGACGGAAACAAATTAGTTTCAGAAAATATGATTCCGTTTGATGAAATGAATCAAAAAGTTTGGTCTTTACCAGCAGAAATATTTGTTCCAGCTGCAGCTTCAAGATTAGTTTCTAAAGAACAAATATCGCAAATGATCAACTCTGGTTTAGAAGTAATTTCTCCTGGAGCAAATGTTCCTTTTGCAGATAAAGAAATATTTTTCGGACCTATCATGGAGTATACAGACGGACATGTAAGTTTACTTCCAGATTTTATTTCAAACTGTGGAATTGCTAGGGTATTTGCATACTTAATGGAGTCTAGAGTAGAATTGCCTATGCAAGATAAAGCCATATTTAATGACACTTCAGAAACCATTAGAAAAGCCTTGGTAAAAACGTTCGAAAAAAATAACAGTAAAAAAGAAATATGTAAAACAGCGTTTGAAATAGCGTTAAAACAATTAATTTAATACATTATAATTATGGAGACGATTATCATTTTGGTGTTCGTAGTTGGTTACTTAGCCATTACATTAGAGCACAATTTAAAAATAGATAAATTAATACCAGCGCTGGTGATGATGGCGTTTTGTTGGGCTTTAGTTGCTTTAAATGTAGATCAGTTTTCTAATTGGTTTGATTCAGCACAGCACGCTCTAGTTGAAGGTTTTTCATCTTTAGTTCATGAAGATAAAATGCACTTAGTAGAGGAGACGCTATTGCATCATTTAGGAAAAACTGCAGAGATTTTGGTATTCTTACTGGGAGCAATGACCATTGTAGAAATTATTGATTATTTTGATGGCTTTTCAACAATCAAGGGATATGTAAAAACAAAAAGTAAAAAGAGAATTCTATGGATTTTTTCTTTTTTAGCATTTATACTATCTGCAATTATAGATAATTTAACGGCTACAATTGTTTTAATCTCTATTTTACAGAAAATAATTCATAAAAGAGAAGAAAGAATTTGGTTTGCGGGACTTATTATTATTGCAGCTAATGCCGGTGGAGCTTGGTCTCCAATTGGAGATGTAACTACAACGATGTTGTGGATCGGTAAAAAAGTTTCTGCAGGAAAACTAATAGAGTACTTATTGTTGCCTTCTTTACTTTGTATGTTGGTTCCATCTTTTATAGCGAGCTTCTTGCCTGCGTTTAAAGGAGAAGTTGAAGATAATCCTGAAGATGAAGATTCGAAACTAAAAAGTAAGTATAGTGGTACCATGTTATACTTAGGTTTAGGAGCAATCGTTTTTGTACCTATATTTAAAACAGTTACTCATTTACCACCTTATGTTGGGATGATGCTTTCACTTGGAGTTGTTGCAACTTTTGCTGAAATATATAGTAGAACAAAATTTTCTATTTCAAATTTTAACGATGAAGAATCATTGGCGCATGCAAATCATAGTCCAGTTCACAGTTCATTGTCAAAAATTGAAATGCCAAGTATTTTATTTTTCTTAGGAATCTTAATGTCAGTTGCAGCTCTAGAATCATTAGGAATCTTATTTAATTTTGCATCTACATTAAAAGAAATAGTGCCAATGATGGGAACAGAGTTACATGGAGAAGGCGTTTCTGATTTGGTGGTGATGTTATTAGGAGTTGGATCTGCAGTTATTGATAATGTACCTTTAGTAGCAGCAAGTTTAGGAATGTTTTCTGAAGGAATTGATAATGAGTTGTGGCATTTTATTGCCTTTTCTGCAGGTACAGGAGGTAGTATGTTGATTATTGGTTCTGCTGCAGGAGTTGTTGCAATGGGAATGGAAAAGATAGATTTTTTTTGGTATTTGAAAAAAATATCATGGCTAGCCTTAATTGGTTTTCTAGTCGGCTCATTTGCATTTATGATAATCAGACAATTTTAAAAGTTAAGCCCGAGAAATTCTCGGGTTTTTTTAAGCAATTTTTAAAAAAATCATACGTTTAGTTTACATAAATCTTTAATTTAAAATAAAATATGTTATTGTTTATTCAAGAAAAAATTAATACAGCAACAGAAGTAATTTCAGAAGAAAAAACATTGTCAATTTATAAGTTGATTATGGAAAGTGGTACGGGAGGATTGATCATTATCGCACTGTTGTTTGTGCTTTTAGCTGTTGCGCTGTATATTTATTTTGAGCGTTTTTTTGTGATCAAAGCTGCTTCTAAAGTAGATCAAAATTTTATGAATCAAATAAAAGATTTTGTGTTAGAAGGGAAGTTAGAAGCCGCAACGGATTTATGTAAAAACACAGATTCGCCAACCGCTAGACTTGTCGGAAAAGGAATTACTAGAATAGGAAAACCTTTGGATGACATTAATAAAGCTATTGAAAACTCAGGAAAATTAGAAATTTATCAACTAGAAAAAAACGTGAGCGTTTTGGCAACGATTGCGGGAGCTGCACCTATGATTGGTTTCTTAGGAACAGTGATTGGAATGATTGTTGCAATTCATGAAATTGCAAATTCTGGAGGGCAAATTGATATTAAGTTATTATCTGATGGGTTGTATACGGCAATGACAACAACCGTGGCTGGACTTATTGTTGGAATTATTGCTTACATCGCGTATAATCATATAGTGGTTAGAACGGACAAAGTCATTTATAAAATGGAAGCGACTACGGTTGAATTTTTAGATTTATTAAACGAACCTGTATAATGAATATTAGAGGAAGAAATAAAGTCAACCCAAATTTTAACATGTCGTCTATGACAGACATTGTTTTTTTGTTGTTGATATTTTTTATGCTCACATCTACCTTGGTTACTGTAAGTGCCATAGATGTTTTATTACCAAAAGCTGGAGGTAAAACTGAAAATAAAACGTCAATCGCAGTGTCAATCACTAATAATTCGTTGTTTTTTATTGATAAAACAGAAGTTAGTGAAGCGAACTTAGAAAATGAAATCTTAAAATTGGTTGGAGTCGATAAAGCAAAAACAGTTGTAATTCGAGGTGATAGAGATGTGCCTTATAAAAATGTGATGAAGATTATAGATATTGCAAATAGGAATAAATTAAAAATGATTTTAGCTGTAAAGAGTAAATAAATAGACTGGTTGTGTATTTTGAGTCAAAATAGTCTCAAAATGTCAATTCGAGTGATTTTGAGGCACGAAAAATTGTATCGAGAACTAATGACAAACTAAAATTCTTATTCTCGAAACAAATTTTACTCTTTACAATCGTAAATTTCACTCTAACTGACAGAATTTTATCAAAATGGACTAAAGAATAATTCAAAGTCAGTAAAATAGCACTTTAAGGAGAGTAGAGAAATAAAATAAAAATAATGCAACTATTAGAAACAAAACATAAAAAGAAATCAGCAGTCATTACCGCAATCATTTTGGCGTTAGTTTTAGTCGGAATTTTTAATTTCGGAATGCACTATTTAGATCCTCCAGAAGAATATGGATTGGCCATAAATTTTGGTGACTCTAATATAGGTAGCGGAGATCCAGTTGAAAAAACGAAAGCAAATCCTGCTGTAAAAAAAGTTGAAAAGCAAGTTGAGGAAAAAGAAGAAGTGGTTCCGAAAGAAACCATAAAAGAGAAAGTCATTACCCAAGACACAAAAGATGCACCTGTTTTAGAAACACTTAAAAAGAAGATAGAAAAGCCTAAAGAAGAGATCAAGAAAGTTGAAAAACCAAAAGAGATTCCAAAACCAAAACCATCAAAAGCAACACAGGATGCTTTAAATAATTTGTTAAAAGGGAATTCTAAAGACGGAGAAAATAAAGGCGAAGGAGATGATGATAATACAGGATTAAAAGGCGATAAAAACGGCGATCCAAAGTCAACAAAATACTATGGAAATAATGGAAGTGGTGGTGATAAAAATTACAATTTAGCAGGAAGGAATGCTTTGTCTAAACCCATTGAAAAACCAGAATGTAATGAAGAAGGAATTGTAGTGGTTAGAATTGAAGTAGATACTGCTGGTAAGGTGATAAAAGCTACACCAGGTGTTAAAGGATCAACCAATACAGCAAAATGTTTGTTAGATCCAGCAAAAGCTGCCGCAATGAAGACTACTTGGAATGCAGACCCAAATGCTCCCTCTAAACAAAGAGGAACTATCATTTACCGCTTTTCTTTATCAGAATAATTGCTTATTTTTATATTCTAAAATGTCATATCGAGCATTATTGAAAAATGAATATATTTATTTTGAAGATAGAAGCGCAGCTTACGAGATATCTCAATAAACCATGACCTATCAAGAAACATTAGAGTGGATGTTTTCTCAATTACCGATGTATCAAAGACAAGGTAAAACTGCATTCAAAAAGGATTTAACCAATATTTTAGCATTTTCAAAAGAGTTAGAGTTTCCAGAAAAGAAATTCAAATCCATTCATGTTGGAGGCACCAACGGAAAAGGCTCTACAAGTCATATGATTGCTTCTGTATTACAAGAAGCAGGCTATAAAGTTGGCTTATATACATCGCCACATTTAAAAAATTTTACAGAACGAATAAAAATTAACGGAGAAGAAGTCTCTCAAGATTTTGTAATTGACTTTGTAAAAAGAAACAAGTCGTTTTTAGAAAAACAACAATTGTCATTTTTTGAAATGACGGTAGGAATGGCATTTGATTATTTTGCAAGTGAAAAGGTAGATATTGCAGTTATTGAAGTTGGTTTGGGTGGTAGATTAGACTCAACAAATATTATTACTCCAGAAGTATCTGTAATCACCAATATTGGATTGGATCATACACAGTTTTTAGGAGAAACACTGCAGGAAATAGCGTTTGAAAAAGCAGGAATTATCAAACCAAATGTTCCTGTTGTTATTGGAGAAAGACAACAAGAGGTAGAACCTGTTTTTAAAGAAAAGGCAGCAACGTTAAATGCAGAACTTATTTTTGCGTCGGATTCACCACAAAATTTGAAATCAGATTTATTAGGAGATTATCAACAAAAGAATATACAAACAGCAGTTACAGCATTAAACAACTTAAAAGACTATACTATAACTACTGCTCAGATTGAAAAAGGACTTTTAAGTGTTGTAAAGAATACAGACTTAAAAGGGAGATGGCAAATTTTACAAGAATCACCAAAAGTAATTTGTGATACTGCACACAATAAAGAAGGATTGCAAATAACAATGGATCAACTTAAAAAAGAAAACTTTAGTAATTTGCATATTGTTTTAGGAGTTGTTTCAGACAAAAAATTGGATGCTATTTTACCGCTATTTCCCAAAAAAGCAAGTTATTATTTTTGCAAACCTAACATTCCGCGTGGACTCTCAGAAACTGAATTAAAAGAGAAAGCCCAAGAATTTAATTTAGTTGGAGAAAAATATATCTCAGTGAAAGTAGCACTAGAAAATGCTTTACACAATGCAAATCAAGAAGATATCATTTACATTGGAGGAAGTACCTTTGTGGTTGCAGAAATAATTTAAAGAAAATTCCTTTTTTTATTTGGTAGATTAAAAATCCGTATTATATTTGCGTCCGCTTAGGGCAATTAGCTCAGTTGGTTCAGAGCACCTCGTTTACACCGAGGGGGTCAGGGGTTCGAATCCCTTATTGCCCACCAAAACTCCTTCGATTAACGAAGGAGTTTTTTGTTTTAGTACTATGATTTATACTGTTTATATTTTGTTTAGCGAGAAATGAATCTCTTAGTTTGGAATGACTTGAAGAGATTCCTGCCGAAGTTTATCTTGAGCGGAGTCGAAAGGCAGGAATGACAATAGTATGTCATTTCGAGCCTGCCTGTCGGCAGACAGGTGAAGCGAAGTGGAATCGAGAACTCTTTTTTTGAACTTCTAAGAATAAAGATCTCTCCACACTGGTCGAGATGACAGAGTTGCGAGATTCCTCTCCTCATTTCGGTCGGAATGACAAAGAATACTATTTCACTTCTAGATTTTAATAGAATATGAAGTATACAGTTTGTTACTTGTAATTTTTTTTTAGTACTAAAATTTTAGTACTAAAAAATAGGTTTATATTTGTGCAAGTATAAAAATTATGAAGAAAAAAGCAATAATCGTTTCTGGGTATTTTAATCCAATACACAAAGGGCATTTAGAATATTTCAATAATGCCAAAGCATTGGCTGATGAGTTGTTTGTAATTGTAAATAGCGATTTTCAACGAAATTTAAAAGGGTCAAAAGAATTTCAAAAAGAAGACGAACGCTTATTTATTGTGCAAAATATCAAAGCAGTAGATAAAGCAATTATTTCTATAGATACAGATAGAACTGTTTGTGCCTCTTTAAATCATCTATATAAGAAGTTCGGATTGGAATATGATTTAGGTTTTGCAAATGGGGGTGATCAGAATAATGATTCTATTCCTGAAGCGAGTATTTGTAAACAATTAGGAATTCATTTGATTGATGGTTTGGGAGATAAAATTCAGTCATCTTCATGGTTGTTAGCTAAAAATTAATCAAATGAAGAAGATATTGGTCACAGGTGGAGCAGGGTTTATAGGTTCACATGTTGTAAGAATGTTAGTTAATAAGTATCCTGAGTATCAAATTTATAATTTGGATAACTTAACTTATGCAGGTAATCTGGAGAATTTAAAAGATATAGAAAATGCTCCTAATTACACTTTTTTTAAAGGAGATATTACAGAGGAAGAATATATTGATAGCATATTTCAAGAATACAAGTTTGATAATGTAATTCATTTGGCAGCAGAATCACATGTAGATCGTTCTATTACAGATCCATTAGCTTTTGCGAAAACGAATATTTTGGGAACGATGGTGCTTTTAAACTCATTTAAAAATCTATGGAAAAGTGATTGGGAAGGAAAACGTTTTTATCATGTAAGTACAGATGAAGTGTATGGTACCTTGGGAGATAAAGGCTTGTTTACTGAAACAACTTCTTATGATCCTAATTCACCCTATTCAGCTTCTAAAGCAAGTTCTGATCATTTTGTTAGAGCCTATGGAGAAACCTATGGAATGCCTTTTGTAATAAGTAATTGCTCAAACAATTATGGTGCAAATCAGTTTCCAGAGAAGTTGATCCCTTTGTTTATCAACAATATTATACATAATAAATCATTACCGGTTTATGGAGACGGAAAATATACCCGTGATTGGTTGTATGTTGTAGATCACGCGAATGCAATTGATTTGGTTTTTCATAAAGGAATTGACAAAGAAACCTATAACATTGGCGGTTTTAATGAATGGCAAAATATAGATTTGATTCAGTTGTTATGTAAACAGATGGATGAAAAATTAGGAAGAAAAGAAGGAACCTCTGCTCAATTGATTACCTATGTAAAAGACCGACCAGGACATGATTTGCGTTACGCAATTGATGCGTCAAAAATACATAAAGAACTAGGGTGGAAACCTTCTGTTACTTTTGAACAAGGGCTTTCTAAGACGATTGATTGGTATTTAGAAAATAAAGAATGGATGGAGCGTATTGTGAGTGGTGAGTATGAAAAATATTATAACAAACAATATCAATAAGATACGATTATGAAAGGAATTATTTTAGCAGGAGGTTCAGGAACCAGGTTGTATCCATTAACAAAAGCTACCTCTAAACAATTGCTTCCTATTAATGATAAACCCATGATTTATTATCCGTTATCGGTTTTGATGTTAGCGGGTATTCGAGAGGTGTTGATTATTTCTACGCCAAGTGATTTGCCTAATTTTAAAAAGCTTTTAGGTAGTGGAGAAGATATTGGAATGCAGTTTTCATATAAAGTACAACCTTCACCAGATGGTTTGGCTCAAGCTTTTATTCTTGGAGAAGATTTTATAGGAAGTGATGATGTGTGTTTAGTATTAGGAGATAATATATTTTATGGACATGGCTTTACTGATTTGTTAGTGAAATCTATTAGTAATGTAAAAAAAGATAATAATGCGACTGTTTTTGGATATTATGTACAAGACCCAGAACGGTATGGTGTGGTAGATTTTGACAAGCAAGGAAAAGCACTTAGTATTGTTGAAAAGCCAGAAAAACCAAAAAGTAATTATGCGGTAGTTGGACTCTATTTTTACCCAAACTCCGTTGTTAATATTGCTAAAAATGTACAACCAAGTCATAGAGGAGAATTGGAAATAACTTCAGTTAATCAGTTTTATTTAGAAAAAGGAAATTTAAAAGTTGAAGTAATGGGGAGGGGTTTTGCATGGTTAGATACGGGAACCCATGAATCCTTGCTTGAAGCCTCTAATTATATTCAAGCAATTGAAAATAGACAAGGATTAAAAGTAGCCTGCATTGAAGAAATTGCTTTTGAAATGGGCTATATTAACAAAACACAATTATTAGAATTGGCAGAGCCATTGAAAAAAAATGGATATGGTCAATATTTAATAAGTAGAGTAAAAGAATTATAATGAATTTTATTAGAACAGAAATACCTGATGTTATAATTTGTGAACCTTCTTTATTTGGAGATGACAGAGGGTATTTTGTAGAAACCTTTAGAGAGGATAAATTAGAAACATTTTTAGGGTATAAAATTGATTTTTGTCAAGATAATGAATCAAAATCCTCTTATGGGGTTTTGAGAGGTTTGCATTATCAATTAGCTCCATATTCACAAACCAAATTGGTAAGAGTTATTGAAGGTAGAGTCCTAGATATAGCTGTTGATATTCGTGATGGATCACCAACTTTTGGTAAACATATTTCTGTTGAGCTAACAGGTGAAAATAAAAAGCAACTATTAATCCCAAGAGGATTTGCACATGGTTATGTTGTTTTAAGTGAAACAGCTGTATTTGCTTATAAAGTAGATAATTATTACAACCAAGAAAGTGATAGCGGGATTGCTTTTGATGATAGTGAGTTAAATATAGATTGGAAGTTGCCAAAAGAGAATCTAAAGCTCTCTGAGAAAGATGCTAAGCAACCTAGTTTATTGAAAAGACGAATACTATAATGGTAAAAATCAAACATATAGCTTGGTTTTAGATGGATGAGTACTTGTTAAAGGTCTTTTTGCTTTAAGAGATTTATGTATTTTCATTTTATAACGCAGCTTTATGTAATCTTCTTTTTTGTATTTTCGTTACATGAAAAAGAAAAATAGTAATAAACTATAACAGATGAAAATTACTCTTTCTGATAAAAAAGTTTTAGTGACTGGTGGAGCGGGATTTATTGGATCCAACCTATGTGAAACATTATTAGAAATGGGAAACGTAGTTGTTTGTTTAGATAATTTTTCAACAGGAAAAAAAGAAAACATTACTTCACTTATTGACGATCATAAATTTACATTAATTGAAGGCGATATCCGTAATCTTGAAGATTGTAAAAAAGCAGTTGAAGGGATTGATTTTGTTCTACATCAAGCAGCTTTAGGTTCTGTTCCAAGATCAGTAAATGACCCAATTACTTCAAATGATGTCAATGTTTCAGGGTTTTTAAATATGTTGGTGGCTTCTAGAGATGCAGACGTGAAGCGTTTTGTGTATGCAGCAAGTTCCTCTACATATGGAGATTCAGAAATTATGCCGAAAGTAGAAGATGTTATTGGGAAACCATTGTCTCCTTATGCGGTAACTAAGTATGTAAATGAGTTATATGCAGATGTGTTTTCTAAAACATATGGAATAGAAACTATAGGGTTGCGTTATTTTAATGTTTTCGGAAGAAGACAAGATCCAAATGGTGCATATGCTGCTGTGATTCCGAAATTTGTAAGTCAGTTAATGAAAGGAGAATCACCTGTAATTAACGGAGATGGTACCTATTCTAGGGATTTCACCTATATTGACAATGTGATACAAGCTAATATTTTAAGCCTTGTTTCAGAAAATAAGGAATCCTTAAATACAGTTTATAATGTAGCATTTGGAGATCGGAATACGTTGAATGATTTGGTAACGTATTTAAAGGAATATTTGTCTGAATTTGATGCTGCCATTGCCAATATAGAAATAAAATATGGCCCCAATAGGGCTGGAGATATTCCACATTCGCATGCGAGTATCGAAAAAGCAAAACACTATTTAAAATATAATCCACAATATTCATTGCAGTTAGGTTTGAAGGAAGCTGTGAAATGGTATTGGGAAAATTTAAAGTAAGAAATAGGGAATGGGAATTAGGGATTAGGGATGAAAACACATAAAGATTTACTAGTTTGGAAAAAATCAATTGACTTTGTTACTGAACTTTACAAAGAAACAAGTAACTTCCCTAATATCGAAACCTATGGATTGGTTAGTCAGTTGAGAAGAGCAGTAGTTTCAATTCCATCTAATATAGCGGAACGCGCTGCTAGAAATTCAGATAAAGAGTTTGTTCGGTTTTTGAACATTGCGAGGGCCACTGCAGCCGAAGTTGAAACTCAATTAATAATTTCAGAAAACCTGGGCTATTTAATTGCAGATAATAAATTAAAAGAAAAGTTGTTAGGTATATCTAAAATGCTAACAGCCTTAATCAATAAAATTAATCAACGAATAAAGGAATTTTAATTGTTAATTGGAATTTACAGGCTTAAGATAATACCTAATCCCCAATTCCTAATTCATTAAGCAAACAATTAAGTGAAAAAAGATCTAAAAATGAATTCAAGCATAAAGAATGAACCTCGAATCGCTATTATAGGCCTCGGCTATGTTGGACTGCCACTAGCAAGATTGTTTGCTACAAAGTATGCCGTTGTAGGATTTGATATTAATTTGCCAAGAGTAAATGAATTGATGTCTGGCACAGATAGTACTCTTGAGGTATCTGATGAAATTTTACAAGCTGTTTTAGTCAATGAACCTTCTGAGAAGAAAGGTTTATTTTGTTCAACCAATATTGAGGATATTTCAGCTTGTGATTATTACATCGTTACTGTTCCTACTCCTGTTGATAAAAACAACAGGCCCGTTTTAACTCCTTTGATTAAGGCGAGTGAAACTGTAGGCAAAGTGCTGTCAGAAGGAAATATAGTTATATATGAATCTACAGTGTATCCTGGAGCAACAGAAGAAGAATGTATCCCTGTATTAGAGAAAACTTCTGGTTTGAAATTTAATTCAGACTTTTTTGCAGGGTATTCTCCTGAAAGAATTAATCCAGGAGATAAAGAACATACTGTAGAAAAAATTTTAAAAGTAACATCAGGATCGAATCCAGAAATTGGATTGAAAGTTGATGCCTTGTACAAATCTGTAATTACGGCAGGTACTCACTTAGCACCTAATATTAAAGTAGCCGAAGCTGCTAAGGTGATCGAAAACTCTCAGAGGGATATCAATATTGCTTTTGTCAATGAATTGGCAAAAATATTTAACTTAATGGATGTCAATACCCATGATGTATTGGAGGCAGCTGGTACGAAATGGAATTTTTTACCTTTTAAGCCAGGTTTGGTGGGAGGGCATTGTATAGGTGTGGATCCTTATTATTTGGCACAAAAAGCACAAGAATATGGGTATCATCCAGAAATTATTTTAGCAGGAAGGAGAGTGAATGATAGTATGGGTGGTTATGTGGCCTCAGAAGTCATTAAATTAATGATTCAATCAGATATTAGAATCAAAGGTGCTGAGATTTTAGTTTTAGGAATCACCTTTAAAGAAAATTGCCCAGATGTTCGAAACACGAAGGTTGTAGATGTTATTTCTGCCTTTAAAGAATATAATACGAAGGTAACCATATTCGATCCATGGGCAAATCCAAAAGAAGTGGAAGAGGAATATGGATTGTTGTCGACTAAAATAGTACCTAAGAAAAGATTTGATGCTATCGTTTTGACTGTAGCTCATAATGAATTTAAAATGCTTAATTTTGAGTTGCTAAAAAAAGAGAATGCGATAGTATATGATGTGAAAAATATATTGTCTGAAGGTCAAAGGGATATGGTGTTGTAGTTTTATTGAAGACCCGGCCGGAGGCAGACAGAGACATAGAAGAAGACAAAGAAATAGACTAAGACTAATTTACTTGCAAAATGCAAGGAGGAAACCTGGTTAAAAATCAAAAACTTAATCATAGTCACAAGTCAAAGAATTAATTTAAAAGCATGAATAAAAAAAATTTTGCATTGATAGGAGCTGCAGGATATATAGCACCAAGACATTTGAAAGCAATAAAGGATACCAACAACAATTTAGTTGCAGCACTGGATAGGTTTGATAGTGTTGGTATCTTGGATAGTTATTTCCCCAATGCAGATTTTTTTGTGGAGTTCGAGCGTTTTGATCGTCATATAGAAAAGTTAAAACGTAAAAATGTTTTATTGGATTATGTAAGTATTTGCACACCCAACTATTTACATGATTCTCATATTAGAATGGCTTTGCGAAGTGGAGCTCATACTATTTGTGAAAAACCTTTGGTGTTAAATCCTTGGAATGTAGATGCGTTAGCAGAGATTGAAAAAGAATCTGGAAATCAGATTTATACCATTTTGCAGCTACGGTTACACGAGAGTATTATCGCTTTGAAAAAGAAAGTAGATTCAGAACAGCAACAAGAAAAATATGATGTTGATTTGACCTATATCACCTCAAGAGGAAATTGGTATGATATTTCATGGAAAGGAGATGAAAGTAAGTCGGGAGGAATAGCAACCAACATCGGTGTTCATTTTTACGATATGCTTTCATGGATTTTTGGAGAGGTGCAAGAAAATATAGTTCATTTGAGAGTGAAAAACAAAGCTGCAGGCTATTTAGAGTTTAAAAATGCTCGTGTACGATGGTTTTTGTCTATTGATGAAAATGATTTGCCTGCTTCAGTGAAAGAGAAACAACAAAGAACATTCCGCTCTATAGAAATTAATGGAGAAGAATTAGAGTTTAGCCACGGATTTACAGAATTGCACACAGAAAGCTATAAAGGCATTTTAAAAGGAGAAGGTTTTGGTTTACAAGAGGCAAAACAATCCATAGAAATTGTGCATGATATTAGAAATAAAGAACTCACTTTAAAGGGAGATAAGCATCCTTTTATAAAGTAAAAATAAAATAAAAATGAAAAAAAAAGTGATTATCGTCTCAGGATATTTTAATCCAATTCACAAAGGGCATTTGGAATATTTTAATAATGCAAAATCAATGGCAGATGAGCTTTTTGTGATTGTAAATAGCGATTTTCAAAGAGAATTAAAAGAACCTGTTGTTTTTGATGGAAGAAATCAGTACAATGCATTTAAACTTCAGGAGAGCGGTTTTGAATATTATCAAATAGGAAAAAATTGAAAATATTCAAAAAAAAGTTTTTTGAGTAGTAAAGAGAACTTGTGCTTATAGACAGATACTTAGTTACTTGAAAATAGTGAGTTTTAAAAAGTTTAAAATACAGTTTTTTTTGCTGCTATAAATCAAATATTGTACATTTGACACCGAAAAATAGTATCAAATTTTTATAAATTTTTTACTTGATTAATAAATATCATAAAAAATGAAAAAGAGATCCTTATCCTTATCCTTATTAATTATATTTTTATGTTTTTTCTCAACAATTGTCTTCGCTCAAGATATTGGTCAGTTAAAAAATGTAAATATAAATGATCTTTCTGATGACCAAATTGAATCGTATTGGTCTTCAATTCAAAAAAAGGGTTATACGATGGAGCAGGTTGAGGTTTTAGCTAAAACTCAAGGAATTTCTTCAATGAAAATAGCTGAGTTTAAAAGAAGAGTGAGTAACCTAAATACCAACCCTGCAAATACAAATAACAAAAAAAATATTCAAAGTGAAATAAACACTTTTGAACCTTTTGGATTAAAAGGGGATGAAAATCTCGATAAAAATAAACCAAAAGATTTGTTATTTGGGTATGACTTTTTTAATAATTCAAAAATAACGTTTACACCAAATGTAAATATTGCAGTACCAGAAAATTATCAATTAGGTCCTGGAGATGAATTGGTTATTGATTTATGGGGAGCAACAGAGTTGACATACAAAGCAAAAGTTAACAATCAGGGAAACATAAAAATTGATGGTGTTGGGCAGGTTTATGTGAATGGGTTTACCATTGAGAATGCCAGTAAAAAAATCATTTCAAAACTAAAGAATAAACATGCTGGTATTGGTGCTCCATCAAATAGTTATAATAAGATTCATACCAACATTACTGTTTCTGAAATCAGAACAGTTCAAGTAAATATTATTGGTGAAGTAAAAGTGCCAGGAACCTATTCTTTGAACTCTTTATCAACGGTGTTAAACGCGTTGTATGTTGCTGGAGGGCCTACAAAATCAGGTACTTTTAGGGAAGTTAAATTGGTGAGAAAAGGGAAAACAATTGGCGTTTTAGATATTTATAATTATTTATTAGAAGGCTCTCAAAAAGGAAATTTAAAACTCCAAGATCAAGATGTGTTGCTTGTAGGACCGTATCAAAGTTTGGTTACCGTTGAAGGAGCCGTTAAAAGGCCTGGTATTTACGAGTTAAAAAAGGGGCAAACACTTGAAGAATTAATTCAATATTTTGGTGGATTTACACCAGAAGCATATACAAACTTATTAGTTATAGAGCGTGTTAACGGAAGACAGAAGGAGGTAAAAGAAGTGCAAGTAGAAGATGCTAAAAACTTTTTAATTCAAGGTGGAGATAAGTTAATTATCCAAAAAGTTGTAGATAAGTATAAAAATAGAATATCCTTAACGGGAGAGGTATACAGACCTGGTAATTATGAGCTTCTTGAAAACATGACCCTTAAAGATTTGATAGAAAAAGCAGAAGGGGTAACACCTGAGGCTTTTATGTCTAGAGGATTATTGGTTCGTGTTTTTGATGATTCGAATAAAGAAAATATTGCTTTTTCTATTTCAGCTATTTTAAATGGTACAACTTCAATTGCATTAAAAGCTAGAGATGAAATTCGAATTTTTAATAAACAAGATTTAAGAGAGAAAAGAACCTTTTCAATAGGAGGAGCTATTAACAATCCTGCTGAGTTTGACTTTGTAGAAAAATTGCAAATTGAAGATGTAATTGCGATGTCTGGAGGTTTAAAAGAAGGCGCAGATCCACAAGTAATTCATGTTGCTAGAAGGTTAAAAGATGGAAGTTTTGAGACATTGAGTAAAAACTTCACGATATCTTCGGAAACAAATTTAAAGATAAATGAAGGGAACCCTTTTTATATTGAGCCGTTTGATATTATAACTGTTAGGTATCTAAAAGGATATACTCCTCAGAAAAATGTGGTTGTGAAAGGTGAAGTTAAATACCAAGGTTCTTATGTGATTACAAATAAAAATGAACGTATCTCTGATCTAGTTAGAAGAGCAGGCGGTTTGACGCCTTTTGCATATCTTAAAGGAGCTACACTTATTCGAAAAAAAGTGACTGAATCTGATTTGAAACAACAAGAACTTTTAAAAGATATTAATAAAAAAGATTCTATCACAAAAACAAGTGAAAATTTAGATCTATCGAAAGTCGGATTTAAAATAGGGATTGATCTTGTGAAAATACTAAGTGAAAAAGGAAAAGGATCGGATATTGATCTGTTTCTAGAAGAGGGCGATGAATTATTAATTCCTTCAGAAAAACAAACTATTGAAGTAAGAGGTGAAGTGATGTCACCTGCTTTAATACACTTTAAAAAAGGGAAAAGTTTGAAGTCTTATGTGAGTAATTCAGGAGGATTTTCGCAAAAAGCAAAAAAATCGAAAACGTTTGTAATTTATAGCAATGGAGATATTAAATCTGTAAAAAATTATTTTTTCTTTAAGGTGTATCCAAAGTTAGAGCCAGGTGCTATCATATTTGTGCCTTCAGAAATTGAAAGGAAGAATAAATTGAGTGTTACAGAGGTTTTAGGCATTACAACCTCAATAACGACACTTGGAATATTAATACAAAATATTAAATAAG
>Ga0255755_1001428_pt1 | contig 21428 bp, 23 predicted proteins | sample 011ome_18_FD_179955 | JGI IMG/M metagenome (GOLD analysis project Ga0255755, IMG submission 179955) | Coastal salt marsh microbial communities from the Groves Creek Marsh, Skidaway Island, Georgia - 011501BT metaG (version 2) | ecosystem: Environmental > Aquatic > Marine > Intertidal zone > Salt... | reverse complement strand
CTTCTGAGCGATCTAATTTTATGGTCAATAATAACATCTTCATAAAACCAATTTTCTGAATTCCAAACAGGGATATTTCTATGATCTTCAGGCATATCTTTAGGATAAGTAGACTCTATTCCAACTGTATTTTTATATTTAAAATCTTTATTCATATTTAAAATTATGATACTTTATTATTTATAAATTTTTAATTCAATAAAAATAACGAGGATTTATGGTTGAAATTGAGCAGTTCTACGAAGATTACGAGATTGGTTACACTCGCACAACTATGGGTAGGACAATTACTGAAACAGATATTGTCACTCATGCCATGCACTCAGGGGATTTTTATCCTCACCATACTGATGCAGAATTTGCTAAAAAAGGTCCATTTGGTCAACGGATTGCTCAATTCAGCTGTACATTTTCAATAGGGATTGCTCTTACAGCATCTATTGTAAACAAAAGAGCTTTTACATATGGCTTTGAAAGGCTGCGTTTTCCAAATCCTGTTTTCATTGGAGATACAATTCATACTAAAGTTACCATTAAAGAAAAAAAAGATGATCCAAAAAGACCTAAATATGGTCAAGTTAATGAAGCTTGTGAAATTATAAATCAAAATGATAAGTGCGTATGTTACTCGGAGCATATTTTGCTAGTTGAAAGAAAAAAAGTTTAAAAAGCGCTATACTTTATATAAGCTTCCTGAGGATCCATACCTTCACGAATAGATTTTCTTACTTTTGACTCAGTGTTTATAAGTAATTCAGATTTTTCTAGTACATCTAAAATATTAGCCTGAGGAATAATTACAACTCCATCAATATCAGCCATAACGTAATCATTATTATTTATAATCACATCACCAATTGAAATTTGTTTTTCTAGTGCATCAGGTTTCCAATAGCCAACGACATCTTTTGGAGTGTTAAATTTTGACCAAACAGGGAAATTTATATTATTAATAAATTCAACATCTCTGCATCCACCATCAGCAATGTAACCTCGTATATTTTTTTTTAAAAGATATTCTGCAGAAAGTTCACCCATAAAAGCAGCAATGTTATCATTCGGTTGACAAACCAAAATTTTATCAGATGGTGCTTTTGATAACATGCCAGTCCAAGCTAATAATGTTTCATGATGAGAGTAAGAAGTGTTAGCTCTACCTTCAATTGTAAAAATTTGACCACCTATTTTATGCTCTGGCTTCAAAGGTTTAATTGATGGGTCTAAAACAAAATTTTTAAATCCTTGATCACGCATTACATCATGAATTACACTACTAAAACAATTAGTTAATCTATCTGATATTGAATTTGATTTACTTGATATTTTATTTATCACAATGCTTTACCAGTTTCATCATCAAACAAATATGTTCTTTCTAAATTTAAAGCGAAATCTAATTCATCTCCAGCCCTAACAAGCTCAGGTGTAAACATACGACTTACAATTTCTATTTCTCCAAAATTTGTAAAAATAAGTGTTTCAGTTCCAAGAGGCTCTGATAAATTTACTTTAGACTTGTAATCCCAAAACTGTGATGGTCTGTTCCCATATTTAAGAGGTACAATATCTTCTGCTCGAAAACCAAAAGAGATTTTTTGACCTTCTTTAACTACGTCTTGTTTTGATAATGGTACTGGAATACTCAATCCGTCTTCAGTTTTCATTACAATCTTTCCCTGATCTTTTTCAACAGTGGATGAGATCATATTCATTGAAGGTGAACCAATGAATGTTGCTACAAATTTTGTAGCAGGTGTTTCAAATAGATCTAATGGGGTTCCAATTTGCTCTATAATACCATCTTTCATAATAACAATACGATCTGCCAAAGTCATTGCCTCAACTTGATCATGGGTTACATAAACAATAGTAGTTTCAACCTTCTGATGCAGTCTTTTAATTTCTGTACGCATTTGATTACGTAATTTTGCATCTAAGTTTGACAGTGGTTCATCAAATAAAAAAACATCTGGTCTTCTTACAATAGCTCTCCCCATAGCAACTCTTTGTCGCTGACCACCTGATAGTTGTGCAGGTTTTCTTTGCAAGAACTCTTCTATATCCAAAACACCTGCAGCTTCAACTACGCGTGTATCAATATCAATTTTTTTCATACCAGCAATTTTAAGAGAAAATCCCAGATTTTCTTCAACAGTCATATGAGGATAAAGAGCATAGTTTTGAAAAACCATTGATACATTTCTCTCTCTTGGCTCAAGTTCATTTACTGTTTTTTCACCAATATTTATTTTACCTTCGTCAATTTCTTCCAAACCTGCAATCATACGGAGTGTAGATGATTTACCACAACCAGATGGACCAACTAATACTAAAAATTCTTTGTCTTTAATTTCTAAATTAATCTTTTTGACGGCTTCAACATCACCATAAAACTTTGATACTTTTTCAAGTGTTACTTTTGCCATTATCCTTTTACTCCTCCAAATGTTAAACCTGAAACTAAATGTTTTTGCACCATAAATGTTAGAATAAGCGCAGGGATAATAATAAATACAGCCAATGCACACATGCCTGGCCAATTAATTGTAAACTGTGAGGTAAAATCCATTAAGCCAACTGTAAGTGTTTTTGAGTCTGTACTTCTAGCCAAATTAGAGACAAGGGCAAATTCGTTCCACGAAATTAAAAATGCAAAAATACCCGCTGAAGCAATGCCTGATTTAGATAAAGGTAATTCAATATGCCAGAAAGCTTGAAGTCGTGTACATCCATCAGTCATTGCAACTTCAGACATGGCTCTTGGTATTTGACGAAAGAAACCATCTGTAAGCCAAATAGTGAATGGAACATTAAGAGCAACAAACACAATGATTATACCAAAATGAGTATCAATTATTCCAATTTTAGAAAAGAGAATAAATATTGGTAAACTTAAAGATATACCTGGTATTGCTCTTGTTAACATAATTAAAAAAAAGTAACTATTTTTTCCCTTAAATTCATGTCGTGCAAAGGCATAACCTCCCAACGTACCAATAAAGACAGCAATTGATGTGCTTACAATAGAGATAATCAAAGAATTACGAAGATAACTTAAGACAGGAACAGGACTTCTTCCCATAGAGCCCTCAGATCCACCAAACAGCATTGTTTCAAATTGATTAAAACTTAAATTTCTAGGTATCCAAACGGCGGGTTTTGCCATAATATCCACTTGAGGTCTAAAAGCTGTTAAAACAACCCATAAGCCAGGTGTCATGATTAATAGAATTAAAAAAATTGCACAAACCCAAATTAAAATATTATTTATTTGTTTTTTAGTCATAACTAAGAATTTTTCTTGCCTCCATTAATTTATAAAAGAAAAAGAAAGTGAAGGCTATTGATAAAAAGATAGATATATACGACATTGCATTTGCCATACCCATCTTGGCATCAACATAACCTGTTCTTGATATTAAAGTCCACAATAATTCTGTCCTTTTAGCTGGACCTCCTCCTGTCATCATTTGTACAATGTCATAAGCTCTAGCTACATCTAAAGATCGAATAGTCATCGCAATAAAAATAAATGGCATTAAAAAAGGAAGTGTAATATTTTTAAAAACTTGCCACGAATTACAACCATCTACTTTAGCAGCTTCAATTGGATCTTTAGGTATTCCCATCAATCCAGCCAATAGTAATATAGCAAAAACTGACGTGCTTGACCAAATCTCTGCCGCCATAATTGAAAAATTAGCAAGTGTTGCATCGACTAACCATGGAATGGGATTAATGACACCAAACTCTCGCAAAAAATTATTTAATAAACCAATATTATCATTAAAAATATATTTCCATTGAAAGCCAACAAGAATTGGGGAGAACATCATTGGGAACATCATCAATGTTCTTAAAGTTTTTTGTGCGTAAGTTATTTTATTAATTAATAGAGCAATTCCTAATCCAAATACCAATTCAAGATTTAAAGCTATGGTCAAAAATAAAACTGTTCTTCCAAACGCAACCCAGAAATCATAATCACCGATCAATCTCTCATAATTTCTAAAACCAATAAATCTATAAAGTGTATCAGGTTTTGTTAGTTTAAAAGGAGTAAAACTAGTCCAGAGAGAAATTAATAATGGCAAAAAAACAACACATGTAAGTACTATTATTGTTGGTAAAATTAATACCCACGGACCATTAAGAAATTTTTTCATTTGAGAGAAATTTCCAAGCTCTATTAAAAAATAGAGCTTGGATAAATATATTTAGAAGTAACCTGCATCTTCCATAATTTCAGTAGCTTTTTTAGAAGCAGTTTCTAATGCCTGCTCAGGTGTTTTATCACCAAGAATAGCTGCCTGAAGTTCAGGATATAGCACGTTTGTAAACTCAATCCACTCAGGAATAAGTGGAGGAGTAAAAGCGTCTAAGGATAATGATTGCTTAAAAGTTTCAAAAACCATTAACATAAACTCATCACCTTCAGCTTCTTTTTCTGCAATAATAGCATCCCAGATAGCTGGTCTTGTAGGTGATAAACCTCCTCTTGCTTCAATCATTTGAGCTTTATTACTCGTCAAAGCCCATAAGAAAGATGCAGCAGCATCTTTGTTAGGACAAGACTCAGTCATAGAGAAAGTATGAGAACCGGACCAACCTGTTCTCAATCCTCCAGATCCCATAGGAGCTCTTATTAAGCCAATGTCACCTGCAACTTTTGAGTTCGCTGGATCATTAAAGAAACCAGCCCAACCAGCCCAATCAAGGTTCATCGCAATAGTTCCACTTGCAAAACCAAGACCTGTATCATCCCAAAGATAGTTTAACACTCCTTCAGGTACAGCTTTTGCATTATATAAATCTATGAACCACTCGAGTGATTCGATACCAGCAGGTGAATTAAAAATTGGGCGATAGTCTTCATCAAATAATGCTCCACCATTAGCTACAACTAATTCGTAGAAACGACCGGCTATAGCTTCCTCTTTACCAACATATTGAGTTCCATAAAAATCAGGTGGATTTGAGAAAAATATTGCTTGATCTTTAACTTGATCCCAAGTGTCAGGGGGAGTTAAATCATACCCATATTTAGCTTTGAAATTAGCTTTGTTGTCAGCATCTTCATACAAACTTTTTTGATAATACATGCTACTAACATCACTGTGTCTTGGCATTTGAACAAGTCTTCCATCAACAGTTGAGTGCTCAAGAATTAACGGTGTATAATCTGCTAAAACAGAAGCTGGCATTATATCATTAAGATCAGTATAAATACTCCCATACTGAGCAGCAAAACTTGTATGATTTGAAGCTACACAGAAATCAAGATTGCCGGAAGCGATATCTTTTTTGATTTCTTTATCAAGTTCAAAGTGGTTTTTTTGAGTAACAATCTCAATTTTTCCACCAGTATTTTCTTCCCACCAAGGAATAACTTCATTGTATAAATTTTCGTATTGACCTCCACCTATAAGCTTAACTCTTAAAGTTACGCCGTTGTAGTCACCCCATAGTTCTGTCTCTGCTTTCGCTGAAACAGTCCCAAAAAGAGTAAAAAAGAAAGCCAAACTAAGAAATATTCTTAACATTTTTCCTCCATTGTAATTAATTAATTATAATGAAGATATATTAGATAAAAATTCAGAAAATGCAAAGATCTTTATATATAAAAAAACTTTTTATATATAAATTTTAATAACAATATACTGAGGATTTAGCTAAGATTGGAATCCAAGACTTTTAGAAAGATTTAATGCTTGATCTTTGAGGATTTTGGTTGTGCTAACTAAACTAATATCATTTAGTGAGTCTTTCTTAATTCTTTGAAGAAAAGGTATTGTTACAGCTGCAATGGCTTGATTTGTATGATCAAAAACTGGCACACTAATATTGGTTACACCATTAACCTGTAAGCTTTTAACTACTTCACATTTATTTTTTATTATTTCATGAATAATTTTAGATGAAAATTTTTTTTCTAATAAACTACTAGGTAAATTATTTTTTTTCTTTTGTAGTTTCATAAAAAGTTTTCTTCTCTCTAATCTTCTGCGCCTCTCTTCAACAGTTTGAAATGCTAAAATTACACGTCCTGAAGATGTTTCTAATAAGTCAAAAGTAGAACCTGTAGTAACCGAATAATTAAATGATGATGGGCTATCCACTTGTCCAATTACTAGAAGTTTACCTGCATAATAAATAGATAAATGAACAGAATGATTACAAAGTTGAGCTACCTCTCTCATCATAGGAAGAGAGTTTTGCATTAAATTTTTAATTGGCTGATGTTGTGAAGATAACTGTAACAACTTAAAAGTTAGTTTGTAACGGTCATTGTCTAGATCTAATTTAATATAATTTCTTGCAACTAAAATATTTAGCATTCTATAAATTTCATTAACTGATCTTTTTAATTTCTTTGCAATCTCAGCCTGACTAAAGCCCACAGATGATTTTGATAAAAGTTCAATTATATCAAGTCCTTTCTCTAAAGCAGGAGCACTATAATTCTTTTTTGATTTATTCATTTAATTTAATAATTAACTTTAGTACCTGTAACTTTATTTGACTCTAAACAAGCGTAAACAACGGCCATTGTTTCATAAGCATTATCCACAGAATGCAGTAAGTCTGTATCTTCTCCAGACGCAAATCTTTGTAAACTAGACATTGTACCAATGAAAGCATCTGGAAACCAAGTACCAACATTTTCAACCTTAGTCCAACTTACACCATCAGTACTAATTTCTATTTCTTCAGGCTCTCCCTTTGGATAATTTAAAAGAAGTCCAAATTTTATATACGCAGCTCCCTTAAGACCCTCAACTCTTGCATAAGCATGTGTATGTTTCATTCCATGGATATCAGTGTCATGTGTGTGGTTTATAGATAGACAGCATCTGATATCTTTTTCATATTCCAATATAATACTTGATCGGGCATCAGAAATTTTAGGGACACTTGGGTGTTTAATAGACTTACAGTGAACACTCGTTGGATTACCTAAAACAGATCTTATCCAGTCTAGGTAGTGAATTGAATGGAGAGGTACTTCAACATTATCTAAAGTTTCTAAAAATGGCCATAAATGCCAAGGAGTTTTTACACTTAAACTTATTTCAAGCTCTGTTATATCTCCAATCATGTCTTTACTGATTGCATCACGGAGAGCAATCATCATTGGACTAAATTTTAACTGAAGGTTAACACAAGCTATAATATTTTTTTCTTTAATAATTTTTTTTATTTCAGCAGCATCTTGCATACTGTTTCCCATTGGTTTTTGAAGTTGACATATAGAGTTTTCAGGTATTTTTTTTACTACTTCTAATAAAACTTGAGGAGGAACAGCTATATCAAATACAGCATTAGTTTCTGATAAAGCTTCTTCTTCTGATGTATATATTTTTTTTATATCAAAATCTTTAGCACATTTTTCTGCTTTTTCTTTTACAGGATCGTAAATACCAAGAACACTAAAGCCTGCTTTTTTATAAGCTGGAAGATGTGCATCGCTTACTATTCCGCCAGCGCCTATTATCACTATTGGTAAAAGTTTTTTTGGCATAGGTATGGAAGTGGTTAGATTTGAGATTTCTGATGCAGAAAATTCAGCCATAAAATCTTGTAAATAATTTTATATTTAAAATCAAACTTTATATTTGAATTTATATATACATTTTGGTTATATAAATTTAAACTAAGACAATAATTCTATTTATAGAGTGAATAATTCACAGAAAGGAAAACATGGCAACACAAAGATACGGAATGGCGGTTAGATTGAAAGATGAAAAGAGAGATTACTACATAGAAAATCATGCTAATGTTTGGCCAGAAGTTCTTGATGAATTAAAAAAAATTAATGTCAAAAATTATAGTATTTTTTTAAAAGAAGATTTTATGTTTGGTTACCTAGAATATGATGGGGATAGTTTTGATAAAGATATGGCACAAATGCAAAATATTCCTATCGTTGAAAAATGGACTAAATTGATGATTGATTGCTTTAATCCATTCCCAAATAATGAAAATAATAATTCATGGGTAATGATGGATCAAATCTTTTTTATGGAATAAGATGAACGTATTAGTTACTGGTGGTCTTGGTTTTATTGGCTCAAATGTTGTTTTACAATTATTAAAAAAAGATATCTCGGTTATTGTTGCTGATTTAGAAAATAAAAAAAATAAAGAAAAACTTCTAAATAAAATTGGTAAAATTGGTAAAAAAGCCAATGCTGTTACTTTTGAACAACTGGACATTACAAACTTTGAGAATTTAGAAAATATATTTTCTTCTTATACAATTGACTCAGTAATAAATCTTGCTTACGGAATTGGCGCTATTTGTGAAGAACAGCCTTTACTCGCAAGTAAAATAAATATTGTTGGAACAACATCAGTATTTGATATGGTAGTTAAGCATAATATAAGACGTTTAGTATTTGCAAGTAGTGAAACAGTATATGGTGAAAGGCAGTCTATATTTGGTCAAAGAGCTGTCACTGAAGAAGATTATACTGGTATAAATAATCATTTTTTTACATACGGAGTAATGAAACTACTTAATGAGTTTATGGCTGAGAAATACATCCAGAAGCATGGTTGCAGTATTGTATATACTAGACCTTCAGTAGTATTTGGTTATGGGAGACAAAACACCGCTTTAAATTGGGCTGAAGAATTTGCCTCAAAACCAGCCTTGGGTCATGCTGTGGATTTACCTTTTTCTAAAAATAATAAAGACAATTGGATTTATGTCGAAGACTGTGCAGAACAATTAGTAAGATTATGTCTAAAAGATAAAGTTAATTTTTCGTGTTTTAATACAGGATCTCAAACAGTTGATGGTTATGAATTAGAAGAAACAGTAAAAAAAATTATTCCTGATGCACAATTAAACTTCCTTAAAGAGCAATCCTTTACACCACTTATTGATAATCAGGATGATAGCAGAATTAGGAAAGAAATAAATTTTCATCCACGATCTTTTGCTGAGGGAGTAGAATGTCTCATCAAAGAAGCAAGAGAAAATCAATAGGGAGATAATTATATGAAATTTTTAACTACCGTAACAGGAAGCTATCCAAGAAAAGATATTCAAAAAGATACATTAAGAAAATCAAGTGTAAGTGATGAGGAAGCACTTGAGATGATTAAATGGGCCGTAAAAGAACAGTCAGACTTAGGTCTTGATATTATAACAGATGGTGAGGGTTATAGAGAAAATATGTATTGGTTCTATCAACTACGAACAGACGGGGTTGATGCAGAAAATAAAAAATATAAACATTTTTCCACTGGTGGATCTATGGAAAAAGTAGATTTGTCTAAGACTCATGGAACAAAAGGTTTTGGAATAGAGTGCGCAGTTATTAAAGATGAAATCAAAAATCTAAATACAAAATTAGCCACAAAATGGAAAACGGCCAGAAAAAATACTCCTAAGCATATACAAGTAAAACAAACAATAACAGGGCCTCATATGTTAGCGCGGTTTAGTGTAAACGAACGAACAGACTTGTATCCTGATGATCAGGCTCTAGCGATGGCTTATGCAGATGTAATTATTGAGGAATTAAAAAAAGTTTGTAATGAAGGTTGCAATTATATTCAATTTGATGAACCTGTTTGGACAGAAAATGTTAATGAGACAGATTGGGGAGCAGACGTACTTAATTACATTATTAAAAAATTCCCTAATGTAAAATTTAACTTACATATATGCGGTGGTAACGCTCACCGTAAAAGAGGTTTTTTTGGAAGATATACTGATATGATTGCTTCTTTTAAAAAGTTAAAAATAAATGAAATTCATTTAGAACATTGCAGTCTTCATTACCCAATGCTTGATATTTTTAAAGAATGGGATTTTAAAGGAGCTCTTTCTGCAGGTGTTGTGGATCAAAGAATAGATACGACTGAGACGTTTGATGAAATTCATGAAAATACCAAACCATTATTAAATTATTTTAATCCAGATAAAGTTTTACTAACGAGTGAATGTGGTTTGGGACATGTTCCAATTGATATTGCTAAAGCAAAAATCATCAAACTAGTTGAGGCAGCCAACAAACTTAGAAAAATCTACTAGATTGTTACGTTGTAAATTTTTTGTGCATTTAGATTTGCAATAGCATTAGCTTCATCCTGAGACAAAACTCCAAGTATATTTCTTGAAACAGAAATCCATTCTTGAATTCCTTTACCAAGGTTTACAACAGGCCAATCACTTCCCCAAACCATTCTATTTGGTCCAAAACATTCTAACGCATGATCAACATAAGGTTGAATTGTTTCCTGTGAAGAAGTTCCAGGAGCACAGTAAGCCATTAAACCAGACAACTTACAAATCACGTTTGGTAATTCTGATAATTTTTTAATATCCTTGCCCCACTGATCTATTTCACCAGCAGCTATTGAAGGAACACCGCAGTGATTTAAAACTAAATTTGTTTGATCACAGTTTTTGGCAAAATCATAAGCCACTGATAATTGTGTTGGAAGATAACAAATATCAAAAGGTTTTCCAGCTTCACCAATTTTTTTTACATTATTGATAAATGTTTGAGCTTGAGAAGTTTCATCAGGCATAACATGTAATACACGTCTATAACCTGCAACATTCATCTCTAGTGTTTTTTCAAACCAACTATTAAATTCATTATCATCCTCAGGTCTAATAGAAACAATTAAACCTTTGATATTATTATTAGTATCTTTAGCTAAACCATGAACGTGTTCAGCTTCGTTTTGATAGTCAGGATCATCAACTCCTGTTTCCATAAATAGTGTGCCACCTATTCCAAGTCCCTCTGTAAGATTTAAATAATCTTTAACGGTAAAATTATCTTCAGCAAGTGGTGGAATATCTTTTGCCCAGCTATAGCCAGCGACATCACGGTAAACTAAATGTTGGTGCGTATCTAATAAATTGATCATATAATTATCTTAACATAAATTTTTTTTGTGTAAAGATTATCTATAAGAGGTAATGTTATAGTTTAATTAATAATATTTATTTTTATGAAAATTCTTTTAACAGGAGGTGCTGGATATATAGGAAGTCATGTTTTGCTTTCTATTTTAGAAAATAAACATGAAGTAGTTGTAATTGATGATCTTTCCACAGGAAATAAAAGTCTTATTCCTGAGAATATAGAATTAATTAATGCAAATATTAATGATTCAGAAAAAATCTCTGCTATATTATCAAAGGAAAATTTTGATCTCCTTCTTCATTTTGCTGGATTTATCAAAGTAGAAGAGTCTGTTCAAAATCCTGATAAATATTTTAAAAATAACACTGATAACGCCATTAAGCTTTTTGAAACGTGCTATAAACATAATTTAAAAAATATTATATTCTCTTCAACAGCAGCGGCTTATGGAAATCCTATCAATAATGAATCAATAACCGAAGATGAAATTCTTAACCCCCTAAACCCTTACGGAGAATCAAAGGTTAAAACGGAACAATATTTATTAAATAACAAAGACAAGTTTAACTCAATCATTTTGAGATATTTTAATGTTGCTGGTGCTGATCCTGAATTACGATCAGGCCTTATTTCAGATACGCCAACACACTTAATTAAAATTCTTAGTGAAGTAGCAGTTGGAAAAAGAGAAAAAATCTCAATATTTGGTGATGATTACAATACTAAAGATGGCACAGCAATTAGAGATTATATTCATGTGAGTGATTTAGCTAGTATTCATTTAGAGGCAGCGAAATATTTATTAGAAAAAAAAATTAGTAATATTTTTAATTGTGGATATGGAAAGGGTTACTCAGTATTAGAAGTAATTAATACTGCTAATCAAATATATGATAATAAAATAATATTTGAATATGATAAAAGGAGACCTGGGGATTCTGAAAAATTAATTTCTAATGTTGATAAACTTCATCAACATATAAATTGGAAACCAAAATTTGATGATTTAAAATTAATTATTAAAACTTCTGTTGAGTGGGAAAAGAAAATAGATGAAAAAAATTTATAAAAGAGAGTTTGAGAGAAATGACAAAAGACATTTGCTTCTTTTTAGCTATGAAGAACATAATGAAAAAGCTGCTAAAGAACTTGAGATAACACCGTCGCCTAGTCCACATATGCGATGGAATCCATCTAGGCAGGAATGGGTAACTTATTCTGCAACACGAAAAGTAAGAACTGCTTTTCCTCCAAAAAAATATTGTCCCCTATGTCCCGGATCGGAATTAAATTTTCCCACTGAAATTCCTTTTAAAAATTTTGAAGTTGCTATTTTTCCTAATAGATGGGCGAGTTTTAATACAAGTGAAGATCAGAACTTGGTTGATGGCTTAAATGTTAAACCATCAAATGGAGAATGTGAAGTAGTGGTATATTCTTCTAATCATTTAGATACGATAGCTCAAATGCCTTTAGAAAGAATAGAACTTCTTTTTAATGCATGGTCAGATCGCTATACACAATTGCTTAATAGAGACGACATTAGTTATGTTATGCCATTTGAAAACAGAGGGGAAGAATGTGGTGTTACCCTTCATCATCCTCATGGTCAAATTTATGCCTTTCCTTTTGTGCCACCAGTAATTCAAAAAGAAGTTGATGCTTTTAAGAAAGAAAATTTTATTTTGAAATTAATGAATAATCTAGAAACAAAATATTTTGTTTATCAGGACGACAACGTTATTGCAGCTGTTCCTCCTTTTGCTAGATATGCTTATGAAATATGGATTATTCCAAAAAGACAACTTGCAGGTCCTTGGCAATTTACAGATGGAGAATACAATTCTTTTGCAAAAGCTCTTCAAAAAGTAGTTAAAGGGTATGATAATTTTCTAGGAAGAAGATGTCCATATATCATGGGCCTCCATGCAGCGCCTAAACTTGATGATAAAAATTTTCATTTTCATATGGAATTTTATCCACCCTTAAGACATGGTGATAAACCAAAAGTTTTAGCAGGTTCTGAGTCTATGGCGGGAGTATTTATTATGGATATCTTACCTGAAGAAACCGCATTGGAACTTAGAAAGTATATGACGTGACATCTATTGAAGAAAAAATAAATTATTTTAAGGAAAATTTAGAATTATTTGATGATGACATGGATAAATATAAATATTTACTTGATCAAGCCAAGAACGCTAAAAAATTTCCTGAGGAATTTAGACAAGAAAGCTTTAAAGTAGATGGTTGCCAAGCTCAAGTTTGGCTTGTTCCTTTTACCGAAGAAGGAAAACTATATTTTCATTCCGACTCAGATGCATTTATTTCAAAAGGTATGGTCACTATACTATGTGAAATCTATGGAGGGAGAAAGCCTAATGAAATAGCTAATGCAAATTTTGAGCTCTTATCAGCATTGGATTTAGATACGTTATTAACTCCTGGTAGAAGAAACGGGGTATATTCAATGTTAATGAAAATAAAAGAATATGGAACTGTTTACAGTAATTCAAAATAATACTTGCAATTAAATATTTATTTTCTTTTATAATTTTTCCTATATCAGTTTTTTACTTAAATGATTGAACAGAAAAATATTAAAATTAATTCAAACTTATACAATTTCGTTAATACAGAAGTATTAACTGGCCTAAATATTATTAGTGAAGATTTCTGGAATGGATTTTCTGATATTGTCGATATTTATTATAAAAAAAATAATGATATTTTAGATTATCGTAAAAATTTACAATCTAAAATAAATGAATGGCATGTTGCACATAAGGGAAAAGATATTGACCTAGAAAAATATAAAAAATTTTTAAAGGAAATTAATTATATCGTTAACGAAGGACCAGAATTTAAAATAACAACCTCTAATGTTGATAAAGAAATATCAACTATATGTGGGCCACAACTTGTAGTGCCCATTACAAATGCAAGATTTGCCATCAATGCTGTAAATGCAAGATGGGGCAGTTTTTATGATGCATTATATGGAACTGATGCATTAGGAGATATGCCTGAGGGTAATAGCTACAACGCTGAAAGAGGTGAGAGAGTTATAAAATTTGCAAAATCTCATTTAGATAAGTTTGCTCCCCTTGTAAATACATCATGGAATGAAATTAATAAAATTCAATTACTTGAAAATAAAATTGTTTTAAGCAGCGCTAATAATTCAAATATTAATTTAGAAAATAAGAATCAAATTATTGGATGGAGATTTAATAAAGAGTCAATACTTTCAGAATTAATTTTATTAAAAAATAATCTTCATTGTAGAATTTTAATAAACGCTAATGATACTATTGGAAAAAATGACCCTGCTAATATTTCAGATATTTTAATTGAATCAGCAATCTCTACTATCCTTGATTGTGAAGATAGTGTTGCAACTGTAGATGCAGATGATAAAATTTTAGCATATAGAAATTGGCTTGGTCTAGTAAAAGGTGACCTTCAAGCAGAGTTCAAGAAAAATAATCAAATTGTTACAAGAACATTAAATAAAGATATAAAATTTACTACAAATAAAGGTTCAGAAGAATTTTTAAAAACACGCTCACTAATGTTAATCAGAAATGTTGGTCATCTAATGACAACGCCAGCAATTTTAAACAAAGATAATCAAGAAATTGGTGAGGGTATTATGGATGCAATTATTACTACCTTAATTGCAACATATGATTTTAAAAAAGAAGCTAATAAAAACTCAGAACATAAATCTATTTATATAGTAAAACCAAAAATGCATGGACCTGAAGAAGTAGAATTTACAGATCAACTTTTTTTAGCAGTTGAAAGTTTATTAGATTTACCAAAGAGTACAATAAAAATTGGTATTATGGATGAGGAAAGAAGGACAAGTGTTAACTTAAAAGAATGTATACGTGCTGCAAAATCAAGAGTAGCTTTTATTAACACAGGCTTTTTAGATAGAACGGGTGATGAAATACATACTGCAATGCAGGCTGGTTCGTTCTTAAAAAAAGCTGATATGAAAAATGCACCGTGGATTTCATCCTATGAGAAGAGAAATGTCAAAATTGGTTTAGATTGTGGTTTGCAAGGTAAGGCACAAATAGGAAAAGGAATGTGGGCAATGCCAGATTTAATGGAAGAAATGATGAAGCAAAAAATTGGTCATCCTAAATCTGGAGCAAACTGTGCTTGGGTGCCAAGTCCAACTGCGGCTACCTTACATGCACTTCACTATCATGAAGTAGATGTTAAAAAAATTCAAAGCAATATTCTTAAAAATGAATTAGCGGGATCATTGGATGACTTACTAACCTTACCTTTACTTAAGGGGCAAAATTTATCAGAAGATGAAATAATGCGCGAAGTTGAAAATAATACTCAAGGTATTTTAGGATATGTTGTGCGTTGGGTTGATCAAGGAATAGGCTGTTCTAAAGTTTTAGATATTAATAACATTGGCTTAATGGAAGATAGAGCAACTTGTAGAATTTCATCACAAGCTCTAGCAAACTGGATTGAACATGAAATAGTTTCCAGGGATCAAGTATTGAAGGCATTTATTAAGATGGCAAAAGTGGTAGATAAGCAAAATGCCAATGATAAAAACTATATTCCTATGACTGATAATGATAATTCTATTGCGTTTAAGGCTGCGAAAGATCTTGTTTTTGATGGGGTAAATCAACCATCGGGTTATACAGAACCTATTTTACATCGTAGAAGATTAGAATTTAAATTACAAAATAATTAAGATAAACTATTTCATCATGATTGAAGAAAAAAGAGATTTTTATATTGATGGTGAGTGGGTAAAACCTTTTCAAACAAATGATCTAGAAGTAGTTGATCCCTCAACTGAGGAAATTTGTGCAGTTATTTCTCTTGGTTCAGAAAAGGATACTAATGATGCAGTTAAAGCAGCTAAAAATTCTTTCGAAACTTGGTGGAATACTCCTAAAGAAAAAAAACTTGAGTTATTAAATAATCTATTAAAGATTTACATAAATAGATCAGCAGAAATGGCTGAGGCAATTTCAAAAGAAATGGGTGCACCAAAAGACTGGTCTATAAACGAGCAAAGTAAATCCGGGGAAGATCACATTAAAACATTTATTGATAATTATAAAAAATTTAAATTTGAAAATTATTTAAATGAAGAACAAGGAAATTATATTTCTTATGAACCTATTGGGGTATGTGCATTAATTACACCTTGGAATTGGCCCATTAATCAAATTGCTTTAAAAGTATTACCAGCACTTGCAGCTGGTTGCACAATGATACTTAAACCATCTGAAATAGCCCCACTATCTGCAATGTTGTTTGCTGAAATGATACATGAAGCAGGTTTCCCAAATGGTGTATTTAATCTAGTAAATGGTGACGGGCCAGGTGTAGGAACACAATTATCTAGCCATCCTGATATTGATATGGTTTCCTTTACTGGTTCAACACGTGCAGGAAAATTAATAACTAAAAATGCTGCTGATACAATTAAACGTGTCTCACTTGAACTTGGTGGTAAGGGAGCGAATATAGTTTTTGCTGATGCAGATGCAAAAGCAGTGAAACGTGGGGTCAGAAGAGTGTTTAATAATTCTGGACAAAGTTGTAATGCCCCTACCCGCTTACTTGTTGAAGAATCCATTTATGAAAGAGCAGTTATAGAAGCTATTGAAGTGGCGGAAAAGACTCAAGTTGATCTAGCAAATAAAGAAGGGGGACACATTGGGCCAGTCGTATCTAAAATACAGTATGATAAAATTCAAACTCTAATCAAAAAAGGGATCGAAGAAGGAGCAAAATTAGTTGCAGGAGGTCCAGATAGACCATCTCACCTTAAGAAAGGTTATTTTGTAAAACCAACTGTATTTTCTGATGTCAATAATGATATGGCAATTGCAAAAGAAGAAATATTTGGTCCTGTTGTTTCTATAATTCCTTTTTCTAGTGAAGAACAAGCAATAAAAATTTCTAATGACACTGATTATGGACTAACCAATTATATTCAAACTAATGATTCAAAAAAAGCACAACGAGTTGCTAGACAATTAAGATCAGGAATGGTTGAAATAAATGGTGCAAGTTTTGCAGATGGCTCACCTTTTGGTGGGTATAAGCAATCAGGTAATGGACGTGAAGGTGGAAAATGGGGAATAGAAGAATTTTTAGAAGTTAAGTCCATCAGTGGATGGAAGTAAAAATAAAGTTTATTATTTTTTTGATGAACAAAATTACTAAATAATAAATTCTAAATTGTTAAAATATCTGAATTAAATTTTATCTGATTTTCCTTGAAAATTTAACAAATTAATACTTTTTAAGTAAAAAGTAGTACCATTAATTTATACCAAAGGAGGTTTGTATGAATAATAAATGGACTTGGGTTGTTGCGGCTGTTGTCGTAATTATAATTCTATACTTTGTCTTTTCATAAATAAAAATAAAAAAATTGTACCTCTCTTTATTTATCACTTAAAGGGAGGCGACTTATTTATTGGTAATAAAAACTAATTTCTGAGACAGAGACATCAGAGGTAAAATCTCTGCCGTAAGCAACAATAGCAAATGTTCTAATATCATTTCCATCTAATTGTTTATTTAAAAATCTATTTTTAAATTTACTAAAAGGTAAATTTACTACTTCCCATTTGTTGTTCGCAACAAATGTCGCTGAATAAAAATCACTATAAGAACGTGTTTCACTAGTTCGAATAAATATATGGTATATTTCACCGTTTCCTTTTGTCTTGAGACGTACACCTTGCAATTCATTATTGCTATTAGTTAAATCTATAAAAGAAAAAGTTGTACGTATTTGAAGAAAACCCCCATTATTTGCAGTGCTTACATTGCCAGTTAGTCTAGCAAAAACCATATCTCCCTCTTTATCAAGAACAGCTTGACCATTTGAAATTCCACCCATTGTTTGGTCACTGACATATTGCCAGTATTTTGCATTTTCTTCTGTGAAAGGAATATTTATATCCTCTTGAGCAAGAGCAAATGAACTAAAGAAAACTAATAAAATATGAAATATTTTGTTCATTTAAACAACATAGTATTAAAATTAAAAAAAACAAAATTTCAATTTAAGAACATGTTAATATTTCAATAAACGATAAGGGAGTTTGGCGGAACTGGTAGACTCACCAAATTCAAAATCCGGTCACTTCGGTGGTGTGGGTTCGATTAAATCTAGGTTTACGTTGTAAAATTAACTCCAGTTTAAAATCAAACAACAAAAAGACACTCATACGGCACTTTGAAATTTCTAAAATTTAAACTTTTAGCTAATTGTTTGTTCTAAACTTTATTTGAGGTCCTTTACCAGAAATTTCTATTTCTATTTCTCCGACTGGCTTTTCACCAGATAAATCAATATTCCACCACATGATTAAATTTGCATCTGCAAATTCTTTCATAATTAATCTGCTCTTACCTTTTAAGATTTTTTCATTTTTTAAGTTTATTTTAATATTTTTAAATGATTTAACATTTGCTTTATTAAAAAATTTATTTGATTCATCTCTTATTAATATTTCATTAACTTTATTTTGTTCAATTTTAACAATTAGCTTTTCAATACTGTTAACTTTGGCATTTAAAGATAGCGGGACGCTCTGCCCTACTTGAAAAATTTTAAAAGAGATTTCAATTTCTTTAGTATCTGTTGAAGTTTTTTTATCAATTGTAATTGTTTTATTTCTTGGCGAAGGTTGGACTTTAATAATCAAGTTCTCTAATATCTTCAAGTAATCTTCTTTACTAATCACACTATCTTTAAATAGTTCTTTTACATTTTGATAATCTACTGAAGAAACTAGTATATTATCAATACCACTGTTAAACTGCTCAATAGTAATTGTTTCGTTATTAAGTAGATTCTTAAGTTTATTATAATTTTTTAATAATAATTCATCTGCAAATAATTTTGAACTTAATAGAAAAATCAAAAGAAAAAATTGAATGTATATTTTCATGTTAGTTAAAATGCGTATTTATAGGTAATTACTATATTTGTATAAACAAAATACAAATACTGTTTTATATTTATTAAAGTAAATTTATCTAATATTCTACGTGTTTAAAAAAAGACTCTACATTATGTTTATAATAATTTATCGACACTCCTACGACACTTTTTATAAACTATTTACTTAAAACAAGACCATGGACTTAATAATAAAAACAGAGTAAAAATGGCGAAAATAAACTGGGAGTATGGCGGAACTGGTAGACGCGCCGGATTCAAAATCCGGTCACTTCGGTGGTGTGGGTTCGATTCCCTCTACTCCTACCAAATAGATGAAATTATTAAGATCTCTTTACACTTGGACACTTAACAAAGCGGAGCATAAATATTCTTCTTGGATATTAAGCATTGTTTCTTTTGCTGAAAGTTCATTCTTTCCCATTCCACCAGATATTCTTCTTATTCCAATGATAATTGCTAAAAGAGTGAAGGCCTGGACTTATGCATTTATTTGTACACTATCGTCAGTACTAGGTGGAGTTGCGGGATATGCGATAGGTTATTTTTTCTATAATAGTATTGGTGTTTTTATAGTTGATACATATCATTTATCAAATTCTTTTAGTGTATTTGAAAATTATTATAATGAATACGGTATGTTAATTGTGTTGGGTGCAGGTTTTACACCTTTTCCATTTAAATTTATTACAATTGCCAGTGGAGTTTTCAACCTAAATATTTTTTTATTTATCATAACTGCTATCATCGCTAGAGGATTAAGATTTTATTTACTTGCAGGTTTGCTTTTTATCTTTGGCGAAAAAATAAAAATTTTGATTGATAAATATTTTAACTTACTTGCAATATTATTTTTTATTCTTTTTGTTGGAAGCGTGTTATTAATCAAACTAATTTAATGCTCAAGAAATATTGGTTTTACATTATAGGTATATTAAGTTTTATTGCTTTAGGTTCAGCTTTCATTGCTGAATTTTATTTTGATTTAGCTCCATGTGAAATGTGTTTAAAGCAAAGAGAACCTTATTATGTTATTATTATAAGTTTTGTTTTTATAGCTTTACTTAGATGGCAAAAGGGAATTTGGTTTTATCTTATCGTTCAGTTAATGAGTATTTATGGATTATTTTATTCTATTTGGCACGTAGGCATAGAAAATAAATTACTCTTAGGGCCAGCAGGATGCTCTAGTGGATTAAATTTAACAGATAATACATTAAGTCTAAAAGAACAAATTTTATCTAAGCCTGTTATCAATTGTGAAGATATCGCTTGGAGTATGTTTGGTTTATCAGCTGCGACGATTAATAGTCTTCTTTTACTTTTGATTTTTATTTTAAATGCCATATATCTTTGGAATATCTATGGTGAAAAAAAAGAAAAAAGTTACTAAAAAAAAATCAGTTAAAAAAAAGACTTCTACTTCAAGCGTTAAGGTTACAACTGATAAAAATATCTTGGATGAGATAATTCGAGTTGATCATGCTGGAGAATATGGTGCGACACGAATTTATGATGGTCAAATTGCAATCTTTGGTAAGGAGTCAAAAATTGGTAAAACAATCCAACATATGGCTGATCAAGAGCAAGAACATATCGAGAAGTTTAATGAACTTTTAGTTGAAAAGCGTGTTCGTCCCACTGCCCTTTTACCTCTATGGAATGTTGCTGGGTTTGCTTTAGGAGCAGGTACCGCCTTGATGGGTGAAAAAGCAGCTATGGCGTGCACTGTTGCAGTCGAAAAAGTAATTGGCGAACATTACCGCGAACAACAAGATCTTTTAGAAGAAGATGAGAAAGAATTAAAGAAAACAATCGCTAAGTTTGAGAAAGATGAACTTGAGCATCATGATATTGGTCTAGAGCATGATGCTGAAAATGCGCCTGGTTATAAGATTATGACAAAAGTCATTGAAATTGGTTGCAAAACAGCAATTGCAATATCAAAAAAAATTTAATTTTCTAATTCCGTATCCCAATATAAATAGTCTCGCCAACTATCATGTAAATAATTTGGAGGGAAATTACGTCCATTATTTTGAAGTTGCATAGAATGAGGCTGGACAGGTCTTTTAAGTAACTTCATATCAGTGTTTTGAATTAATTTTCTTCCTTTTTTTAAGTTACATTTCGTACATGCCGATACGACATTTTGCCATGTAGTTTTTCCATGTAAGCATCGAGGAACCAAATGATCAAAAGTTAAATCATTAGCAGCAAATTTTTTTGCACAATATTGACAAGTAAAATTATCACGAAGAAAAACATTAAACCTTGTAAAGGCAGGTTTTCGTTGAGGCATTACATAATCTTTTAAAGCTATTACACTAGGCAACTTAAAAGATATTGTAGGAGAACTAACTGATTGATCATATTTTTCTATAACAGAAACACGATTTAAGAAGACTGATTTAACAGCATCTTGCCAAGAGCATAAAGAAAGAGGGTAATAAGAGAGTGGTCGGAAATCTGCATTTAATACCAAAGCTGGATTTCTACTTGCGTTCATTTTTATCTACTCACTCCAGTCATAAATTATACTAATACTA
>Ga0255755_1001425_pt1 | contig 21495 bp, 26 predicted proteins | sample 011ome_18_FD_179955 | JGI IMG/M metagenome (GOLD analysis project Ga0255755, IMG submission 179955) | Coastal salt marsh microbial communities from the Groves Creek Marsh, Skidaway Island, Georgia - 011501BT metaG (version 2) | ecosystem: Environmental > Aquatic > Marine > Intertidal zone > Salt... | reverse complement strand
CTTTCAAATAATGTTGAAAAGAAGTTTGGATTATCATCCATTTATGATGCATTCATGTTCATAGCCCCAGAAGTAAAAGGTGATTTACAACTCGAACAGGCTGAATTTCAGTCTATTGTATCTGGTGAAGACGTATCTATCGCGGTAAAACACGAAAAAGCTAAATCATTCGAATGGTCTACACCTGGTATACTCGGTGGTAACGAAGTTCCAAACTGGAAAGATAATTCAGGTAGTGTTTTGCGTCGTATTCTTACGTGGAACTTTGGTAAACAGGTCAAAGATGCCGACCCAACGCTTGAATATAAACTTGATGCAGAATTACCCATCATACTTCAAAAGTGTATTCGTGCTTATCTTGAATATGCACAAAAGTACGCAGATCGAGATATTTGGAATGTCGTCCCCGAATATTTCAAGACGGTTCAAAAACAAGTCGCAACGATCGCAAGTACACTTGAAAACTTCATGCAATCGACGGGTGTAAAATACGGGAAAGAATTATTTTGCCCACAAAAAGAATTCGTCGCGTTATTCAATTCGCATTGTCAAGCAAATAATCTTGGAAAACCTCGATTTACTCAGGATTTTTACGTGGGTCCGTTCAGTCAGCGTGAAATAGAAGTTCGTGAAGTAACACTCACATACAAGGGACGTAATTATCCCAGACAGGCGTTCATATTTGGTGTAGATATAGTGAATGAAGATATTACATTTGGTAATGAGTATTAATTAAAATGTCACGTTAGATTAAGATATGGATCCCAGGCAATTTGTAAAAAATTCGAATGTGTCTATTCAGACAACGCCGTCTAAAAAAGGTGGTCTCAAAATTGGAAAATTTCATCCGGGTATGTATAATGTTCTTGTAAATAAAAAGTTTTCAAAGGATGAAAAACGTGTAGATTTACAATACATTTTAAAACAAAAACCAAAGGGACATGCTCAAATAGCACCTGGTTTAACCTTAGATCTTAACGAGATTAAGGGGTATTACGGAAGGTTTCAGACAGGTGCCATACACACGTCTAATTTTGGTTTAAAGGGTGATTTAAATAAAGAGTTCTTTTCTGTACAGTTAAGTGGGTACACTATGGATGGAACTGAACGTAAAAATTTTACGTTTGTCATTTACAGTAATGGTAAAATTCGTTTTTCGGGTGGGTTTTTAGGATCCAGTAATCTCAAAAAACAACCTGAAGCTTTGCGTAAATATTTAATTGATACGTATACACAAAAACAGGGTTTTTTATATAATGAAATTGAATATAACAATATCGCGGGGTTCTTTAATACAAATGTAAATTTTGATTTAACAAGAATCTCACAACAAAATCCGGTAAAAGCACAAAATATTAGTTACGAGTCTGAAATAACACCTTTTTTATACATGACGTACAAAGATCATAATTTTGTTTTATCGACCAAATCTGGGAAACTTGGTTCGGGTGTTGTTCAAGTTCAAGGTGAAAGTGATCCAGATGACCTCGAAAACGCATATAAAGTAGGTGTTGATATGGTAAAACTACTCCATGTTTTAGGGTACACAATGGGGTTGGTAAACCGTAATGTAAACCTACCAAAACTTCCTATGATGAAAAGTGTAAAAGCGTCTACGTGTCCTAAACCACGTCGTCCACCGTGTAAAGATGGGTTTGAAGTTCGTAAAAATCCACAAGGGTCCGAGTGTTGTTTTAAAATCCCAAAGAAACGGGGTACAACTAAGAAAAAAACTACACCTAAAAACGTTTCTATTTCTTACGATAAAGATGGTACTATGAAAATAGGTGGACGTAAGTGTGATAGACTTACAAAACCAGTTTTACTCGACGTTGCTAAAAAGTTGGGTGTTGTTGGGGTACGTCAAAAAAATACTAAAAATGTTATATGTTCCGCACTCGATGCGATTGAGAAAGGTACATCCAACTTAAAAATAGATGGAAAATTGTGTCGAAAAATGAAAAAGGACCAACTCGTTGCGATGGCATTATCCAAAGGTATCACGATCGACGATAAGGATACTGTAAAAATGTTATGTGATAAACTTCAAGATAAACCAAATTCCCCAAATTCACTTGCAAATGAAATGGAACGTGCTCTCTTAAAACGAAACCGTAATGATATAAATAGAAAAAGACGACTCAATGATACGGGTATAAGAAACGATCTCGTTAAAATGTATGGTAAAAAGTGGATGACAAAGTATGGTAAAGTTATGGATTTGGATAAAAATGTACGTGATGTAAAGAGAGAATTGAATAAGGCCGAAAAGAATAATTCTCTTAATGTAACTACACGTAACGGTGTTATAAGAAAGATGGTCGCGAACGATATCAAAAAGGCTATGGTCAAAGATATGAAACTTAACCAAGAAAACACCCTTAAGAAAAAACTTCTCAGAAATGAGGCACAAAAGTTATACGGTAAGTTTGGTAAAAATATGGTAAATAATGTTATAAAATACGCGACAAATTTACCAAAGACGTACGCTCTTAATAGTACTAAAATAAAGAATTACGTTATGATAAAACGTCAACTTCAACAAAATACACCATCAGCGTTAAAGAATAAACGCAAAAATAAATAAAAGATGGACGATCCAAGAGAATTAATATTAAAACGTGTCCGACAAAATACAAATGACTTTATTATAGATTATAAAGATCGTTGGAATAAATATATTTTGTCGAGCATTATAGATAGTATATTTTATACTTTAGCAGATTATATAAGCATTGAAAGAAAAGGTGGGTGTACTATGGGTAAATTAGAAATTGAATACCATTGTACGGATGATTTTATAAACAGTGATAATGCTGAAGAATATTTAGAAAAATATCGTGACCCCGATGACCAAAATCTTATGCTATTCATATACGATAATATGCATAAGATGGAACCGGGAACCCATCGACGTACACTTTTGTACCTTACGAACATACTATACTTCGATTTATAAGTTTATGTGGTTCAGCAATTTGTTTAAGGTGTTTCGCATGATACGAAAAATCGTACCCGAGAAACCCATCTGTTATTTGTTTAGAAAGACCGAATGCCTCAATTATTCTCGAGGTTTGTGTACATACCGATAAACGTTCGAGGTTAAGAAATCGATCTTCCATCATTATAAATTCTTTAAGTGATTCATCAGGTATACCATCCTTACGCATCTGTTCATACATCTTCCTCGATTCACCATTTGACATATAAAAGTATTTTGTTGAAAATCCAAGAACCGACACGCGTTCACCTGTAATATCAATATCACGTAATACAAATAGTATAATTATAAGTATAAGTATCCAAGCTATGATCATACTGTATATGATATAGTAACATTATAATTATTATAAAATGTTTGTCACTTTTTGCGATTACCCAAAAAAACTTTTTTTTATTTTATACAAAGTATCTCCTTGAGAAGGATGTTCGATTTGAAATATAATTTTTCTTTTTACTAATCACTAAAAGTGACAAACATTTTATATTAATTTAACATAATAAATAAATCTTTTATTTTATGAATAATATTAAATAATGTATCCTTATCTTCAACATTTTGGGGTTTTATAATTTCAAATTCAATTTGGTATGTAAATGGATCTTCCGAATCCATATCTTGAGTGTTACCAGAAATAGATGTCATATCAATAGATACATTTTTACGAATATACGATGTACGTGTTTTCGTTTTTTTACCGTCCATTTCACTTTCATAATCATGTTCCATAGGAATTTCTTTACATACGGCAAACCGTATATCAAAAGGTGTATCCTTGATTTGTTTAAAATCTTCGATATGTACCCGTTCTTTTTTCACGATAGTTTCCTCATTTGTAGATTCATCTATTGTTATACGAAGATTATCCTTTTCACGGAAAAAGACGTCAGTTTGTGACGTTTCAATACGTTCCCAACCAGGGTATTTATTAAGACCTTTCATTAGATTAATATACATCTTTTCACCTATATTCGTATCGAAGAAGGTCCCATTGTATTTACCGAGACGAAATTCCATTTCAACGTGTTCCTCATTCTTGTATTTATCAAGGATGGGTTGAATTGTATCACAAATTTTATGTACGTTCATGTTTTCTTACATTTATGTATCGCGTCTTCTTCTTAAGCCTTTTTTATACACCTTTTTTAGATGCACGGTTTTACAAACATTGGAAACACGTGTTATTTTAATTCGGCTATACAGTGTTTTCTACATATACACGATATATCATCTCATATAGTACGAAATAAATACGAAGGTGATTGTTTATTTACAAAAATATACGAACACGTTGTACATGTTTATTTTTCAACACACGAAGTTAAGGTTTTTACACTCGAACCACTTTTAAAAGAATTTGTGAAATTGTACCCTCGGTTTAAAATAGGTGATCCTCATGATGCTCAGGACGCTCTATTATGTATTATAGATATACTCGAAAAGGGGTACCCTATAATTAAAGATCTCCTTTACGGTGAAACAACACAAGTAACACTATCACCCGCAAGTAAAAATGTTATAAAAACACCCTTTTGTATTCATATTTTAAATATGAAAAATGAAGTAAAAAGTATAGACGAAATGATAGAGGAAGGATACAATTGGAACGTGGTTGAAGGATATGTCGACAACGATAACGTGAAACACCACGTCGCAACAACACGGTGTTTTATATCTAAGAAACCAAAAATTCTACTTGTATCATTCGATAAAAAAAGTAATGTAAAAGTTGATACATCTTTAAAAATGGGGTACGATTTACGTGGTTCTATAATTCATAAAGGTGTTCAATGGGGTGGTCATTACATATCTATGTCTAAATTCGGTGAAGATTGGATCATACAAGATGATGATAGTTTAGGTAAATTAAGTGAATTACCTAAAGAAGATAGTCATTACATTTTGGTCTACAGTCTAAAAACTCCTTCATCTGAATGTCCTCCTTAATATTCACGAGTGTTCTATAAAACGTTCGTCGACTATTTGGAAACGTCTTATCGGTTCGTTTTTTTAATGGTTTCCACCATAGAGGACCTTTTTCCCACGTGACGTACATACACTCAACAATATCATTTTCTCTCAACCATTTATATTCGGACATGCGTTCAATTGGTATCTGAGATTCGTGTATAAGTTTACCTCTATCTTGTATATACAATCGCCATACGGGTGGACCAGGTACACACCCCGGTGTTTCGACGGTTGGTCCTTTCTTCACTTTGAAATCAATCGTATTTTTGTTCCTTGGTTTCCATTTGAACATAGTTTCGTGTGTACCTGTACGCACGGGTTCGTTTATAGGTGTAAAAACAAGACCATCCATTTCTTGTTTGACGGTCGGGAGATATACATCCATGAACTTGTTAAACTCGGTATGAAGATGAAACGTTTTAACCTTTAAAAGTATTGGATCCGTTTTTAAAACCATCATCTTTTTAGTTGTTTTTTCGCAATGTTCGAGACGCTCTAAAAAATTTTGTTGTCCAATAACTTCACCGCATGTCATTAAACAATCGTATATCATAAATGTATTCTCGTATAATTCACCTTCAAGTATCGTACCTTCATATATCGGTCGTCTAAAATTAAGTGGGCATATGAACATTTCAAGAGCACGGTTTAAGAAAACACACACTTTTCGATTTTCAAACATAAACGCCAACATCATGTATCTCGTACCATCCGTTTTTTCGCATACAACGTACTCGTTATTTGCGAGTATACGAAAGTGTTCCCTTTCTATTGAAATTGGTTGGCACCCCGGAAATATACCTTTTTTAGTACCCCATTTGGATTCCATAAAGGAGATCGCATATTTGTAAAGTGGATCATCCGACTTTACAGACACACGTGTCATTCTGTTCTATATAATTACTCTATTCTTTAATTTGATTTAACACCTGCAGCGTTGAGTATATTACTTACACATTCGTGACTATACGTCATAATCAACTTAGCTGCTGTATATGCATGAATTTTGATACCAGCCTCTTTAAATTTTAAAAACATATTTTTCATTCTAGGGTGTATCTTAAACGCACCATTTTTCTTATCTTTTAAATGTTTCATAACATTTTTATTCATCATAACCCACGACTTTGCCGATGTTTCGTTTACGGAATACATATCATCTGAAATTTTATTCGCGACTATTGTATCGAAATGTAACCCAATTTGTTCAACGGGTTCCTTAGACTTTGAAACCACTTTTTCTTTGAACATACCCCAATCTATACCTTCAGTAACACCTGGAAAAACGAGACACCCAATACTATCGTTTTTATCAAATACTTTATCAAGTGAAGCTTCATCGACACTTATACCAAAATCAATAAAGAAAATACGATCGTGACTTTTTAAATATTTATAAATCATTTCAGCTTTTTCAAAAGGTTCATCGTCTACAAAAACAACTTCATTTTCTGTATTACCCCTTTGCATACACTTTAAATTAAATTTAAGGATTGTGTGTAATGTTTTTACATGACATGATTTACCACGTGTTACGAGTATTGTCGCTATTCTCATATTTTATTACATATATACTCTAAGCCTTAAGCCTTTCATTTAAGCACCCACTAAAGGGTAAATTACCGACATGTCCTAATGTTGTATTACAATCCGCATATATTTTACCACCTATTTGTTGCCATCGTCTACAAAACGCATAATCTTCGGAAAGGTATCGTCTATTTTCGGGATCAATCATACAATCAAATACCGCACAATAGTCATCAAAGTCACGATTTTGATGATCATTTTTACAATCGAGATCTTTATATTTTTCGTGCATTTTTTCGAACGCTTTTCGGGTAATAACCATGAAACCTGTTGGACCATCTAAAACTTCAACAAATCCGTTTACGACCGATCTTTGTGTAGCACCAATATTTGCGACTAAACTGGATGAAAGCATAGACAAATCACGAGTATCACCTGCTTCTATCGCGGTTTTAGCTTGGTCCCACATGACGACTTTTTTAGGGTAAATAGCGACAGAGACATCGTGTCCCGATTTTAAGAGACGAACAACTGAGGCGGGATCAAAATCAACATCGGCATCTATAAACATAAAATAGTCCGCATCTGTTTTCTGCATAAATCGACCAACCGCAACATTACGTGCGCGATGTACGAGACTTTCATTTTCCGTTGTATCAATCATGAGTTGAATACCCTCCTTTATTAAGAGTAATTGAAGTTTTATGATACCTATCATGTATTTTTCTAAACAAAGACCACCGTAACATGGGGTACTTAAAAACAATTTTATCATATTACAATTTTAGTGTTCTATTCCTCTAAGTATTTTTTAATTATAGTTTCAATTTTATTTAGTGTTGGTATAGATATACCACACTTTTCACATATTTCGGTTTTTGTAAAAATATCCTTAAGAACGAAATAAATGATAGTCGACGCCACACTGTTTGGTGTTTTACTCATAAGTTCCGAACAATTTTCAAGTTTGGAACACATTTTATTACAATTAAGTCGTTGTTCTCTTGTAACTGTAAATTCATTGAGTAACCTTTGCATAACATCGAATGGTCGTGTAACATAGTTTTTTTCTGTTTTACCTAAAAGTGTTTCTGTAAACATTTGCGTTGTTCGACTAATATCTTTACTATTTATTCTAAACATATCTGCAATTTCTTTCGTCGTTCTTGGAATTTTCGATAAACGACACGCGTATAAAACACAGTTACCCTTAATACCCGAACGAACCGCACCTCTCGTCAGCTTTTCTAAATTAAATTTTCTATACATCATTTTAGCATCTTTTAAAACCGACTCGGGTAAGTTTGGACATGCTTCATCTATACTTTTATACGCGTGAAATAATGCGCGATCTTTATGGTTCATGGATTGATGAAAGTTAATTTTAGCCATACGTTTATTTTCATACGTGGATGAGTGTTGTGTTGCGATAATTGTTCCTTTACCCCACGCTTGAGAAAAGAGTTCGGGGTTTGCGTTCGGTCCACCACATCTCGAAGGGTCGTTTATTTTACCATCGTCGGATATACCACTTGTCCATTCAGGACTTTCGTCTATGAACATAGAATCAACGAGTCCGCATTCCGAACACGTTGGCATACCTTCTTTTGAGAACACTTTTGTTCCGTTGCATTCTTTACACGTATAAGTATTAATTGGCTTTTTTAGTAATGGTTTTTTTAAAAGTTTGTCCACATGGGACCATATAGTAGTAGTGAGTTCTTCCATTTTTATACTAAATTGGTATATTTATGAAAATTATAAATCGCACTTAGGTTTTAAAAATTCAGTTCATCTGCTTGTATTTTTGCTTGTGTTTCTATAACATTTACTATTTCCTTAAAACGTATAGAACCTGGGCTTCGAGGTTCCCATTCGTCCCATTCTTTATCAATAATAGCATTGTTTGGTGGTGGTATAACCATCCCATCAACTTCGTCGTCTGGGACAATAAAGTCCTCGAGATCACTCCCGTCATCATCAGATTCGTCTATTATTTCACTGTCTTCATCCGAATCTATATCATCTATCATTGCATATAAGTTATCCTTAATGTTTTTGAAATAGGATGGGGTCTGATGGTGTTCAGAAAGGCTCATTTCTTGAACGAGTTCGTCTTTAGTTTCATCTAATTCATATAAACGTGCACATTTATACGTTAGGGACGTTTCGGAATAATACGAAACAACAAGGTAGTCTTCATTGTTTTCTTTTACTGTGGCGTACAGTTCATCTTCTATATCATCCTCTATATTCACAAGAACCCGGACTAAATCTCCAGGCTGTATTTCATAAAAATTAATCATATCTAAAGTTTTACGACAAAAATATTTACAAGTATTAGCACAGATGGGAGTTGAAATTTTATCCAAAGATGGATGTACGTATTGCGAACACGCAGTAAACCTTTGTAAGGACTATAACCTTGAATATATAAAAACAATGGTTGATAAAACCGAACTAAAAACTAGATGTGGTACACAAGCTTCTACATACCCACAAATAATGGTAAATGATACCCTGGTGGGAGACTTCTTTGAATTCCAGGAATACCTGGAAGAATCAGAACCAATGCTTTTACCGACACTCAGTAGGTTTACTGTATTTCCAATAGAACATGAAAATTTATGGACTTTGTATAAAAAGGCTCAAATGTCAAATTGGACTGCCGAAGAGATCGACTTTTCTAAGGATATGGACGATTGGAATGAATTAAGTGATAATGAAAAACATTTTATAAAATATATTTTAGCTTTTTTTGCTGGTTCTGATGGTATAGTTTTTGAAAATATAAATAATAATTTTGCAGATGAAATACAACTTACAGAGGCTCGATCATTTTATGCTTATCAATCTCATAATGAAATGGTACACGGTGAAACGTACAGTAAACTTATAGACAAGTATATAAAAAACTCTAGTGAAAAGAAACAGTTGTTTGAAGCAATTCAAACAATTCCGTGTATCGAAAGAAAGGCGAAATGGGCTATGAAATGGTTTGATAAGAAACGACCATTTGCTGAACGTTTATTAGCCTTTGCGTGTGTTGAAGGTATATTCTTCTCGGGTAGTTTTTGTGCTATTTTTTGGTTAAAAAAGAGAGGGTTACTTCCAGGTTTATGTTTTAGTAACGAACTCATAAGTCGAGATGAAGGTATGCACCAAGAATTTGCGGTTGAATTATTCAACATGTTAAAAAACAAACCATCTCAAAATACAATTGAAGAAATTATAAGAGACGCCGTTTCAATCGAAAAAGAATTCATTACGGACGCACTTCCGTGTAGTCTCATAGGTATGAATTCTGGTAAAATGTCGGAGTATATCGAATATGTTGCGGATCGATTATCAAAACAAGTGGGTCACGATAAAATCTGGAACACTAAAAATCCCTTTGATTTTATGGAGAATATATCACTCGACGGCAAAACAAACTTTTTTGAAAAGCGCGTCGGTGATTATGGTAAAATGGATGAAGATACAACATCCATAGAATTTGATGAAGAATTTTAATTAAGGAGTAATAACAGCACTTCTACCATCAGAACACGAACACGTCACAGCTTCACCGTCGGTAGTCAAGTCCATGGATTCAAGTTTCATACCAGAATCAATCATGGAAAACTGTTCTTCGGTCATACCTGGTAAAGGTGATGGCATATCGACCATTTTTGGTGGTGGGGTTGGCCCGGGTCCTGGTGTTGGCCCAACGACTTCTTCAGTCATAGGTTCGAATATCGCATATTCTTCACGCTTTATGTTCATCATACCCCACGTGACGAGCATGAAAACAACCGTGTGAAGTGCGAGACCACCAGTCGATGGACAACCAGTTGGGCTGGAAACCCACGAACCAAATACTTTACGCATGACTCGAAATGTTTCGGGGTTTGCGACAACAAAGAAAACTAACGCAGACATAATAGAAATCAAAAACTTTTGTTCCTGTTTCTTACCATTACATCCACAACCACAATCTTTAAAAAGACCCATTGGTATATTTTATATATATTGTATCAAGAAAAAAAAACCGACTTAAAGTTTGGCTTCATATATATGATATATAAAATACAATGTCTAACATTATCCAAGTTTCCGAACAATTTGAACCATCGTCTGTTGTCTTCACAAAAATGAAGAAGAACAAGAACGGTGGAAAAACCGTGTATATCAATGCACAAGATGGTAAAAAGAAACTCTACTTACAACTCCCTTTTATGCGTTCGCCGTTTGGTATGAGCGCCTTTACTGATGAAGCTACCAATAAAACTTCGTATTCGCTCGACTTATCTTTTGATACTGATAACGAAGACGCAATGGCACTTTCGACTAAACTGAAAGAACTTGATGAAATTATCATTAAAACGGTCGCTGATAACTCTAAGGAATGGCTTGGTAAAGCGTATGACATTAACGTCATTCGTGAAGCTCTGTATAAACCACTCGTTCGTCAGGGTAAAGATGAGTATCCAGATACAATGAAACTTAAGATCATGACCAAACCGTCCGGTGATTTCTTAGCCGAGGCGTATAACTCTTCACGTGAGTTAATTTCGGTTGATCAAATCGAAAAGGGACAACGGTGTGCATGCATCGTCGACGTAAACCAAATCTGGTTTATTGATAACAAGTTTGGAGTAAGTGTTCGTCTTTCACAAGTTCTTTGTCAACAATCTTCTAAACTTCCATCCTTTGCATTCCAGGGTCTTGATGGTGATGACACCGTAGAGGAAGAGTATATCGAAGAAGAGGAAGAAGTCGATGAATAAAATATTATAATATACCAGTATGGAACGTGAAAGACATATTGAGGATTTGAAAAAAATAGCCTCTCTTTCTAAAAATAAGAAAAATGTTAAAACACAAAAACAAAGAAACCTTTTAGGTAAAAATGTAATAACTGCTATTAAGGGTATTGGATGTAGACCACATGAGGTCTTTTACAAACCAAGTACCAATTTTAGTGTAAATGGGTCTTTAAGTAATAAAAGGGGTTTACGTAAAATTGGTAAAGGTGAAATGGGTGAAGTGTTTTTGGGGTGTGTAGATAAAGAGTGTAAAAAACCCGTTGCAATAAAAGTATCTGATGGTTCAAATAGGTACGAATATAAAATAGGTAAACGTATAGAAAAATTGAGTGGTATGCGAATGTACGCGTATCAAGAATGTGTTAACGAAAAAAAGAAGAAATATTCTATAATTTATACGGAATATGCAAATAGTGGTACTTTATCCAGTTTTATAAAAAATAATATAAATACACTCCGTCCAATACATTTAAGAACTATAGTAACACATGTACTTTTTAATTTATATAGAATTCATAAAAAATATCCATCGTTTAGACACCACGATTTACATACAGAAAACGTTTTGATAAGTACCAATGTTAAATCGACGGGTATAAGACGTTTTAAAATCGATGATACAGTTCTAAAAGTTCACGATATCGGTATAGAAGCATCGTTAAACGATTTTGGTTTTTCTGCTATTAACGGTATACCTAACCCTGAGATAGATTCAGGTGATTACAAACGTAAACACGGTATATACAGGGAATCACATTATATGTATGACGCACACTATTTTCTCAATTCATTAAGACATTTCTTAAAGGGTGAGAAAATACTCAGTGGTCAGGAAACTATTCAGTTTATTGAACGCATTTTACCATCTGATTATTTGGGTATGGTTACATATAAAGTATCTGATTTTAGATTGCGTATGTCACCAATAGGTCATGATAAATTACCAACGTTTAATCGAATATTTAAAGATCGATACTTTTCACCGTATAGAGAGAAAACACAGGAATTATCTAAAGTTCTCGATATTATAGGTCGTGCCGTTCCTATGAAACCAAAATCAATCATTGTAAAACATGGTGGTAACCCTGCACCTCCCAAAGTTTCCGTATCTAAAAAGGGGTACGTTAAAATAGGAACACGTAAATGTGATTCTTATAAAAAAGATGAACTTGTTAAAATTGCGAATATTCTAAACGTCCCCACAAAAAATAAAACCATTTCCAAGATATGTCAGGACCTAAAATTAAAATATGTTAAATAGATATAAAAAACATGTTACCATTTGTTATTCTTGGAGCAGTAAACACATATATATTTTTAAATACGGGAAACGTAGTCAAAACTGATAAAAGTACCGGGGCGTGGACCGTTTACGGTACGACGTGGTGTGGGTGGACCACGAAACAGTTAGAATACATGAAAAAGAAGGGTATTGATCACAAATTCGTCGATTGCGAAAAAGGCAAATGCGACGGAATTGATGCATTTCCAGTTATGGATTCACCAAATGGTGAAAGAATCACTGGGTACAAGGAAGTTTAATTAGATACCTCTAACAATGGAGATAGCGAGGGAAAGAATAAACGCGTCTTGAAAGGTCTTAATTGGTTTAAGAGTCGATATATGTTTGACGAGCGATTGGTTCCATGCAAATCGGAGTACGAACGTACTGATAAGGATGGAAAGGATAAAGATAAGAACTTCAGTTACAACTTCGTTCATTTTTTTAGCGTTGGCGAGATCTCTGAGCATTTTATTAATTACCAATATTTTTTTCTATGATATTAGTAATGAGTAAACCACTTCCTCTGAGCGGTTCTGAACCAAAGTATACCCAGAGATTGTGGGGGCGTACCGTAGGTGTAGGTAACAATAATTGTTACGCGTATGCAGTTGGTGATTACGAAAAAATGCGTTTACAAAAAAGCATACCAGGTGAACGGGCTGGTATTCGTAATCTTTCACATACCTATACAAATTGTAAAGGGTTACCAAAAAGGGTTATCGCAGATAACCCTAAAAAAGTGTACCCAGCAAAAGCGACTGAAAAATGTAAACCAAATCATTTTAAAGTTATGATGTTTGTAGCACCTGGTAATAAAAGAAACTACTTTAGACAAGGTGATTTCCACTTCTATAAACAACATGGTGCGATTGAATATAAGGTTAAAAAAGGGAATACGTACGAAAGTATAGCAAAATTCTTTAAAGTTCCCGTAACTCGTGTAAAAAGGTCGGGTAAACTCGTTCCTGGTAGAATTTTAAAGTTCAAGGCAAACGTTTTTAGTCATAAAAGGGGTTGGGCAACGGGTCCATTATTAGTAGATGCTAAAGGTAAGAGTATTCAGGATCCGAGATCAGCGTCTCGTGATTACCCTGGGTTAAATTATAAAAAGTATTGTAGTTCATTCTGTGTTAAGAACAGAGGGATCAAAGTCGGTCACACTCACCCCAAAGTCCCCAAGAAGACTCGATAAATCTGTATCGTTTCCTATATCAAAAAATATATCAAGTGCGTCAAAAATGAAATCGTCTTCTATAGTTACCGTATTTGATGTATCTTCAAATAAATTATGTACGGTAATCTGTACCCTGAAATTTTCGCCATCAAATATTTTACGACACACGGGGCAGGTTTGTTTTCCCTTATTTTTCCAGTTTTGTAGACAATGTGAATGAAATAAATGACCACAACGCAATGGTACATTTTTTCTAGACCGCCTTACCTCGTTGAGACATATGGCACACTGTGTCATTCTCTATAAAACTTAAAGAAGTTAAAAGTTGTGATTTATCGTACCCATTTAGTAAATGTTTGGTACTTTGAGAAGCGCTTTATCACACGCCCCACATTTGTCAGTACCCTGTAAATCTTGTACAGGTTTCAAAATTTCTGGGCCCTTTTGCTGGAGCATTTTGCGAAACGAATAGTTGTCCTCGAATGTGATACCATTTTGTTTCATGAGATAGTTATTGAGTAATTGGTTCGAAGTGTTTACAGTGAAGCATCGACCGTCGGCCATACCAAGTCTTTGAGACATCTTATATATTAATATTACATTAGAAATTAATTTGTTTATTTTTGATCGTGTCGACCCATGATTTATGACCTAAACCATTGGCTGATTCTATAATTTCATTTATACTGTACCCTGATGCTATGTCGAAAACTTCCTTTTTAAGAGGATCAACATCTGTTGTAAGTATACTTTTTTTGTGTTCAAGAATATGTGATATGATAATGTTATATGCGAACGCAATCTCTTTGAGCGTTTCTGCACCCGTGATAATAATCTTTCCTGTACTGAATATACTCGTCGTAATCTCTTTCATATCTTCCGAAGGTCGAAATTTTACTTTGACAGCTGAATACCGATCTGGTTCAAATGATGTTTTAAAAACAGATTCAAATTTTTGTGCGGTTTGTAGAAGGTTTAAATTTTTATTCAAACTAAAATTTGAATTTATCATAACAACTCGGAACGTATCTTCTGGTATAACATACTCTTTACCCAGAATTCGACTGAACATGCATGAGAGTTGTTTAATAACACGTTTACAATCGAATAAATCAGCACACCCAGCAACCTGAATACTCCCGTTCGGAAAGACTTTTATAGATTTAGTACTGTGGTAATCTTCATAGACGAGTGATATCTGATTATAAAACGTCGTATCTTTCATTCTCCATATAAATTTACGTTTTTCCTTTCCTTTTCTTGCGAGTTTTAATTCATATTCTTCAAAAAAATCTTTCAGAAATTGTATATTTATACCACGTTTGAACTGTGAAATCATGGTTATTGTTGTGAGTTTAATCCATGATGGTTCAATTTCAGGATGTTCCTGTTTTAAACGTTCTCTAAACTCATTGAGAGTAAGAAAATATGAAAATGTATTATTTGTGATCGTTGAATACATTTTAACTTAAAAAAATATTGGTTAAAGGTAACTTAGGTTATCTATATATGCCGTGTTTTAAGTGTAAAAAGAAAGGAATACCTATAACCTGTAAATATTGTAACTTAGGGTTTTGTTCCCGGTGTATAGTTCTTGAAATTCACGAGTGTAAAGGTATGGATGTGAAGAAAGATATTGAATTAAAAGAACTTGATAAACGACTTGAGTTTAAACCAACAAAGAAATTTGGAATGGTTTAAAGATGTATGTTCATATATTTATACATGACAGCATTCATAAAACAGTGTCACCAACTTTATCATATAGATAAACAGTGTACAGTTACTGAAATTCATTATTCTAAGTATACAGATGGTATCGGGTATGAGGATAAAATTGATTCATTTAATACAGGGACAAATTGTGAATTCAATTATGGTATGGGTTCCGTTCGATACGAGAGGTTTCTCGATACAATGGTTGTTAAAACAATCGAAACTGTACGTAAAATGGTTTTGATTGCGTTAGATAACGCCTTGTGCGAAAATAGAAATATACATTCACTCATACGAATTATGAATTCAATAAAGATTTTGGATCCGACATTCTTACCTCCAATTATAAATAAGACGTGTTCGTGGCAGAAAAAATTGGTAAAGGAAATATGTAAGGATATACTCCCAAACGTTATAGAAACGTCTACGAATCAGGTGACACTTGATAGATTATTTAGAACATTACAATTAATAGAATCAGACACAATAAACTAATCAAATTCATAATAAAGTTATTATTTGTACCCGCTTTTACAGCTTTTTTTACTTTTTCAATATCAAAACGACTCTCGAAATTCGTAAACCCTTTATCTATATTTCTTCCTGGAAGAAGTGGTCTAGATAAATCACATTTTTCCGAACTGTATCCAGGACGTCCGACGTTTTTGGAAACGACATCACACGCTGGACTTTTATATGGTTCTTCTTCTGGTTCATCCACTGGTCCTGTATATTCACCGAACGCGTGTGGTTGTCGACTCGAACCGGGCATGAAATTAACAAATGGATTCATGTCATCCATTGTATTTTTATCATCGAGCATTAATTCACTCATGTTTTATAGTATGTCGAGATAAATTTTTTATACCAGTATACTATAATAAACCATGAACCAAAGTGCTATAATTGCGTCACTTGTGATCGCCATCGTGTTGGGTACACTTTTATACATTTTCGTATTTAAGAAATCCGACGAACCCGAAATTATTGTCGAAGAAGAAATTGAAGAAATCGAAGAAGACGAAGAACTCGAACCATCCCCTGATACTATTGATGATGTCATGACTGGTGGTGATGATGAACCAGTACCAGACGAAGATGAAACTTCACTCGAAACTGCACCAACTGACGGTGAAGTCGAAGACGAAACTGTAAACGAAGATGTTACAGTTGAGGGCTACATGTTAAAAAAATAATTACATACTATAAAAGGTATGTCAAAGAAAAATCAACAAATGAAAATTGCGGTTGTCGCAGTTCTCGTTATTCTATTGATTTCATCGATAATAGCTGCAGTAAGATCGAGTACATCTTCAACATCGGTTGTTAAAACAGAAGATGTTACCACACAGTTAGAAGACCGGGAGGAAGAAGAATTAGAATTAGATGAAGATATGACCGTGACGACCCAGGCTATGGCCGTGACGACCCAAAATGTGGCCGCTAAAAAAGAATTAGTCAAGGCCGTCGAAGATCTTGAAACAATTAAAAACCGAATCAAAAACGTTGAAGAATACGGTCACCGCGAAAACTATAGATCCGAAACGAACAATGGTCTTACGGTTGTTGGTACGTTAATGGAACAAATGATTGACGTTATGGTCGCGGTTTTGAAACAACCACTCGTTTCCGAAGCGGTATCTAAACGTATAGTTAATAAACAAGACGCAGACGAAATTGCGGAATATATTGAAATGTTGGGGCAGGAAGTCGTTAAGGAAGTTGAACAAACACAACTTTTAAGGTGTGGTCGACCAATGGTTCGAAAAACAAGAGAGGGAAATGGGAGTGTAAGTTCCTGGATGGAAGAAGGAGATGGGGAAGTACCAGAAGATAATTGCGAGGTTTATAAATTTAATGAAGATAAAGTAGAAGAAGGTACGAAACGCGCAGCTGCGAATTTATACAATAAAGTTCTTTCGGTTGTTGAAAAGGCTGAAGAAAGGGATAAAATGTATAGAATAGTGAAGAATATTTCTATTGATAATTATAAACAGTTACAATTATCGTATGGTAGAGAGATTAGTGAGGCACGTATCGAAGATTTTCCAGAACAGAGTAAACTCGAAAATATTGCAATGGCGCATTATAAGTATTTAGGTCACGAACTGAAAAGGGAATTGGGTGAATCTATTAATATTAGGGAACTTACTGGAGATGAAGAAAGATATGTTAGATATATGAAGCGCGGGAGGCCTTCTCGTTCAGTTGAAAGGCCTTCTCGTCCAGTTGAAAGGCCCCCAAGAGGAGATCGATAAGTGCAACTGTAAAAATTCTAAATCAATTTTAATACAAACAATGATCAAAAATTTGTATTATAATTAATGCTAATTACGTGTTAATTATATTATAACCCAATTTGTTCACTTTTACCAAACTTTTTACCGTAGGTTGTTGTATTAACGGGTCTATCGATTGGGACAGCGAGTGTATCTATATCGTGGACGTATCCCATGTACTGAGAAACACCCGTTTGGATTTGACTCGAGGCTGTTTTAATCACGATACCGTTCATATATTTGACTTGTTCCTGAACGTTCGCGTTTGGATCACCGGAGTTGTTAATAAAAACAACGCGCATGATACTGTATAAATCACTTGGGTTTTGGTAATCGATGGCAACACCCGTTTGGTCTCTAAAACTTTGACGGATACCACGCTGGAGTAAATTCATATTGAACTCCGAAAAGAACAAAGTGTTCAGGGGAGTTGGACACTGTTTGAGCGTATTGAGGTGAAGAGCGTCACACATTTAATATAGGCCTGGAAAAAAAGTATTGGTAAATATAAATGTTAATCCTCGCCGATTTCGATAAAGCATATTCTACCAAACCATGTAATACTGAGAAACCAATCTGCAAAGCGCCAGACTGTTTCGTTGCCTCGTACCCACCAGTCGCCACAGTTGGTGATGCGAATGGTAAATTTTTCGTTAATTCGTCCCTTCTCCAGCCCAATCGTTTAGCTGAGACTCTTGGTCCAGTGACGGTTAGAAGTGCTGATTTTAGACACTCGTGCTCCAAGTAAGTTAAAAAATAGATTCGTACTAATTATATAATGAGAGTCACCAAAAGATCCGGTCGTGTTGAAGACGTTAAATTTGATAACGTCACCAACAGGATATCAAAACTCACAGAAGGTCTCTCTGAAACCGTCGATGTTACCAAAATTGCGCAACAAGTCTTTTCATCTATTTACGATGGTATCAAAACACCAGAAATTGATACACTTTCAGCTGAAATATGTATCGGTATGATTACATCCGACCCTGATTATGAAATTTTAGCGACACGTATCACGGCAAGTAATATCCAAAAACGGGCCGCAAACAATTTCCATATTGCCATGCGTAAGCTTCATAAGGCGGGTATTGTAACCCACGAAGTTCTTGAAGTTTCGTCTAAAGTGAAAGATGACATTAAACCCGAACGTGATTTTGAGTTTGGGTATTTTGGTTTAAAAACACTTGAAAAAGGGTATCTCCAGAAAATTGATGGTGAAATTATTGAAACACCCCAATATCTCTATATGCGCGTCGCTATTGGTATTCATGGACACGATATTGATCACGTCCTGGAAACGTACGAAGCGTTATCGAAAGGTTTGTTCATTCATGCAACACCAACTCTGTTCAATGCTGGTACACCCAGACCACAAATGTCATCATGTTTCCTGATTGCAAATAAGGAAGATAGTATTGACGGGATTTATGATACAGTGAAAGAGTGTGCGCGTATCAGTAAGTGGGCTGGGGGTATTGGGTTACATGTTCACGATGTTCGTGCAAACAAATCCCATATTCGGGGTACGAACGGTACGTCCGATGGAATTATTCCAATGTTACGTGTGTATAACTCGACTGCAAGGTATGTCAATCAAGCGGGACGTCGTAAAGGGTCTATTGCAGTCTATTTGGAACCATGGCACGCCGATATTCTCGATTTTCTCGAAATTCGTTTGAATCAAGGTGATGAAGAGGCGAGGTGTCGAGACCTCTTTTCAGCTATGTGGATTCCAGATTTATTCATGAAACGTGTTGAATCTGATGGTAATTGGTCTTTGTTTTGTCCTGATCAAGCAAAGGGTCTTTCTGATGTGTATGGTAAAGAGTTTGAAGATCTTTACGAGAAATACGAATCTGAAGGTATCGCAACTAAAGTTGTACCCGCATCTGAGATTTGGAAAGCAATCATTAAATCCCAAAGTGAAACGGGAACCCCATATATGCTTTACAAAGACGCGTGTAATGAGAAGTCAAACCATAAACATATTGGTACGATTAAATCGTCAAACTTGTGTACAGAAATCCTGGAGTTTACGGATAAAGATGAAACAGCCGTGTGTAATCTCGCATCCATCGCGTTACCGAAATACGTTGATGTAGAGAAGAAAGAGTTTAACCACGAAGAGTTACACCGTGTTACGAAAATGGTTACACGTAACTTAAACAAGGTTATTGATAAAAACTTTTACCCAACCGAAAACGGGAAACGTTCAAATATGCGTCACAGACCCATTGGTATTGGTGTTCAGGGTCTCGCCGATGTATTTATCATGCTCCGTATGACGTTTGGTTCAGAAGAATCGAGGAAACTTAACATCGATATATTCGAAACCATTTACCACGCGTCACTTGAATCGTCGTGCGAACTCGCGGAAATGTACGGTCCTTATGAATCGTTTAAGGGGTCGCCTTTCAGTAAAGGAATCCTCCAATTCGATATGTGGGATCGAGACCCAAAGTTTAGTGGGCGATACGATTGGAATGCCATGCGTGAACTTGTTAAGAAAGGAACTATGAATAGTCTTCTTCTTGCACCCATGCCTACTGCATCCACATCTCAGATTTTAGGGAATAACGAGTGTTTCGAACCTTATACGACCAATATCTATTTGAGACGAACACTTGCGGGTGAATTTGTCGTCGTAAACAAACATTTGGTGAACGATCTGAAAGAACGCGGACTCTGGTCAAAAGAAATGAAAGATTTGATGGTTAAGGCGAATGGGTCTGTCCAAAATATTATTGATATTCCCGATGATCTCAAGGAATTGTATAAAACGGTATGGGAAATGAGTCAAAAAACGATCATCGATATGGCGGCGGATAGAGGTGTATATATAGACCAAAGTCAAAGTATGAACTTGTTCGTCGAGAGTCCAACAGTTTCAAAACTTTCGTCTATGCACATGTACGCGTGGAAAACCGGTTTGAAAACGGGTATGTATTACCTCAGAAGTAAAGCGAAATCACGACCGATTCAATTTAGTTTGGAGGCGGAATGTTCTATGTGTTCTGCCTAAACAATTTGTATTTCGTTAACATGTACCAAACACGTAACCGTATAAAAACTAAATTCATCACTTAAAGTTTCTAGTATATATACATTTATAAATATAATGGCCCTTAAATTTACAAATGCTATCGAATCACTGAAAATTGCCAGCTATGATGGTCGTAAAATCTCGTTATGTACGACCGAAGACAGACTTATGAAATTTCAAATCCCACGCATGTACATGCCTTTTGGAATTTCGGGGTTTACACCTGAAGTCGGTGCGACCAAATATAACATCGACTTCGCTATGAAGGGGTGGGATGAAGAGGAGAATTACGTGAGGAAATTTTACGAAACTTTACGTGAAATCGAAAATAAAGTTATTGAATCTGTTTCCGAACAAAGTGAAAAGATTTTCGGTAAGAAAATGAGTGTTGGTGAACTCAAACCAATGTTTAACTCTAATATAAAGGAATCTCCTGATCGTGAACCAAAATTTCGCGTTAAGGTCGATACAACTATGGATGGTAAGATTAAATCACACGTTTACGATGAGAACAAAATGGCGTTATACGATGATGTTAGTAACGGGTTATACGCTCGACAATCGGGAACGGCGGTTGTTGAGATGAATAGTGTTTATTTTTTGAATAGAAAATTTGGTATGACCTGGAAACTTAACTCGCTCGTGGTTTATGAGCCACAGAGACTTAAGGGGTTCCAGTTTATCG
>Ga0255755_1001398_pt1 | contig 21808 bp, 17 predicted proteins | sample 011ome_18_FD_179955 | JGI IMG/M metagenome (GOLD analysis project Ga0255755, IMG submission 179955) | Coastal salt marsh microbial communities from the Groves Creek Marsh, Skidaway Island, Georgia - 011501BT metaG (version 2) | ecosystem: Environmental > Aquatic > Marine > Intertidal zone > Salt... | reverse complement strand
AGATTGATGCAGGTAGTTAATTTAAAAGCATTTTTAGTTTAAGCTAATCAGTGCTTGCTTCTTGAATGCTTTCTCCGTTGCATTCTGCTTCAGTAACTGAAAGGTCGACGGAAGTACTTTCCTCAGAGGAATTTTCTTCATTTAATTCTATAACCTCAGAAACACCTGTAAGTTCGTCCTTACCATCTAAATTGATTAATTTTACCCCCTTTGACCCACGGTTTGTTTCTCGAATATTTAAAACAGGACAACGAACGGCTTGTCCGCGTGAGGTAATCATTAGTATTTCACTGTCTTCTGCTACACTAAGGGCAGAGCAAACTGCATCTGTATTCATTGCGGTAACACCCTGGCCGCCACGTTTTCTTGGCGTAACATCACCTAATTCGTCATTGTTATTGCCGCCGTTAGGAAGAAAAGATGCAAACCTAGTTCTTATGCCTAATCCGTTACGACCAGCAATTAACAGTAATTTTTCATCTTCTACAACAAGCATGCTAACAACTTCGTCGTTATCTTTTAAGCGTACCCCTCGAACGCCACGAGTAGCACGCCCTTGATCACGCAACTGATCACAACTGAAGCGTAAACCTTTTCCGTTTTTAGTTAAAAGTAGAAGATGGTCATCAGCTGTTGCCCTCAGGGCTTGAAGCACAGTATCACCCTCGTCAATATTTATTCCAATTATTCCACCTTTACGATGATTTTTATATGCACTGATTCTCGTTTTCTTGACCACTCCTTTTTTTGTGCACAGCACAAGAGATTCCTCAGAATCAAAACTATCTATAGCGATGACAGCGTTGACAACCTCATCTTTTTGCATGTCCAGAAAATTTATAATGTTCCGTCCTTTTGATGTTCTACTGCCTTCTGGAATTTCATAAGCTTTTTCAACATAAACCCGACCATTGTTCATGAAGAACATCAATGTGTCATGAGCGTTACATGTTTTAAGAATGCTCACAGGGTCTTCTTTCTTTTGACCAGTCCCAATCACTCCCTTGCCACCCCTATTTTGTACGCGATATTCTTCAATTTGTGTGCGCTTAATAAATCCAGTGTCTGTTATTGTTACAACGCATCCATCGTTAGGTATAAGGTCTTCCATTCGCACATCACCTTCAGCCTCAGTAATAATGGTTTTTCTTTCATCGGCATAACTATCTTTTAAAAGCAGCAGTTCTTCTTTGATGACAGAAAGTAATTTGAATTCGTTCTCAATAATTTCTTTAAAACCGGTGATCTGTTCCATCAACTCAAGGTATTCGGCATCAATTTTATCTCTTTCCATACCAGTTAACTGATACAACCTTAGGTCTAGTATCGCACTTGCCTGTCTTTCAGAGAGGGCGTACTTTGTAATCAACCTGGACTTGGCTTCGTTTCTGTTTGCAGATGCCCGAATAATTTTAACAAATTCATCAAGATTGTCTAAAGCGATCTTATAGCCTTCGAGTATATGGGCTCTTGCCTCAGCTTTACGAAGTCTAAATTTGGTTCTTCGCAAAACAACATCCCTGCGGTGCTCAACATAGCATTCGAGGGTTTCCTTTATATTTAATTGTCTTGGCCGTAACTTATCAAGTGCCAGTAATATTACACCGAAACTACTTTCAAGTGCAGTCATTTTAAAGAGTTTGTTCATCGTAACTCTTTCAATTTCTCCCATCTTAAGCTCAACCACTATTCTTGTCGTTTCGGTTGATTCGTCACGTAAATCACTTACCCCATCTAGAATTTTATCTTTTACGAGATCTGCTATTCGCGTTACCAGAGTGGCCCTATTTACATTGTAAGGTATTTGGGTTATAATGATTTGTTGTTTTCCAGAGGGCAAATCTTCAACATGCATAGATCCTCGCATCCTGACGATTCCACGCCCAGTGTGCATGTAAGAATTAATACCTGATTTTCCAGAAATACTTCCACCAGTTGGAAAATCAGGCCCTGGAAGAATTTCCATAATTTCATCAATGGAAATGGATGGATTATCTACAAGCTGACATACTGCATCAATGAGTTCACCTAAATTATGTGGAGGAATGTTTGTTGCCATACCAACAGCGATTCCTGTGGATCCATTCATTAGTAATGTAGGAAGAGCAGAAGGCAGGACCGATGGTTCTGTTGAGCTTTCTTTATAATTAGGTATGAAATCCACAGTATCCTCATCAATATACTTTAGGAGTTCTTCTGAAATTTTAGTCAACCTACATTCTGTATATCTGTAGGCTGCTGCAGAATCGCCATCGACGGAACCAAAATTACCTTGGCCATCAACCAGAGGATAACGCATTACCCAAGGCTGTGCCATTCTTACCAAAGTATCATAAACAGATCCATCTCCGTGAGGATGATAATTTTTAAGAACTTCTCCCACAACACCTGCACATTTGTCATAGGCTCTATTGTGCAATAAACCTTCTCGTAACATGGCATACAGTACTCGCCTCTGCACAGGCTTTAGGCCATCTCTTACATCCGGTAATGCTCGGCTCACAATGACTGACATTGAGTAGTCAATGTAGGCTGACTGCATTATCTCACTGATATTGCCCGATATTAAACCTTTGTTTTCGTCATTCATAATTTTAAGCGTCTATAAAGGATACATTTAAGGCATTATCTTCAATAAATGCACGCCTAGGAGCAACCTCTTCACCCATAAGCATGGTAAACATATTATCTGCTGCTATGGCATCTGAAATTTCGACTTTAATCAAGCTACGAGTCTCTGGATCCATTGTTGTCTCAAACAATTGCTTTGGGTTCATTTCCCCCAAGCCTTTATATCTTTGAATTTGGAGGCCTTTTCTGCCCAATTTTCGAATATTCTCCAAAAAACCTGAAATACTGTTTATAGGTATACTTTCTGCATCGGGATCGTTAACAAAGTTGAGTCGAAAGTCATGACCTTCATTTTCGCCAACAAAAAGCTCAAGAGTGGCTCCCAAATCCAAGGCTGAGGCAAGATGTTTCTCCAACTCAAACGATTCATAAATCTCATGGATGGAAATCCTTTGGGTTACGGTATTTTCACCATCTTCCAGTTGTCTTGATATAATTTCTTTAGATTCATCTTCTGTGATATTTTGCGACTGCATAAATCCAGCCTTTGCTTCAATGTCTTTAAAGAATCTTATTTGCTCTTCATTACCAGTTCTTATTCTTGCTAAAAACCTTGGCAATTTGGCATTATCTGAATCGTATTGCTTAAGATATCTAGTCAGGGTGCAACCAAATCTGTTAAGGCCAGATCCGATCGTTTCTATCTTTAAAAATAAATCGGTTAAATTAATAATTTCAGTGGTCTCAAATATTTTTTTATCCTTAACTCTTTCTAATAAAATATCCTCACAGCCAAGATCGATCAATATTTTACTTAGTTCCGCATCATCCTGGATATACTGCTCCGTTTTCCTGCGTTTTATTTTATATAGAGGAGGACGAGCAACATAAACATATCCGTTTTCAATAAGACCTTTCATTTGACGGAAAATAAAAGTTAGAAGAAGTGTCCTAATATGAGCACCATCTACATCGGCATCGGTCATAATAATAATTTTATGGTATCTGGCTTTTTGCGCGTCAAATGATCCATCACCCTCATGATCACCGATCCCAGTCCCAACTGCGGTTATAAGGCTTCTGATTTCCGCATTATTAAGTACTTTATCCAGCCGGGCTTTTTCTACATTTAATAGTTTTCCTCTCAATGGAAGTATTGCCTGCGTTAACCTATCTCGACCCTGCTTGGCCGAACCACCGGCGGAGTCTCCTTCCACTATATACAGCTCACTTCTAGAAGGATCTTTTTCGGCACAATCTGCAAGCTTCCCCGGTAAACCCCCTCCAGAAAGTGCACCTTTTCGAACGGTTTCCCGTGCTTTTCTAGCCGCCTCTCGAGCTCGGGATGCATGAATCACTTTGGTTATTATAATTTTTGCCTCATCTGGATTAAGTTCGAAGTAATGTTTAAGCCTCTCTCCAACAATTTTTTGAACAATTCCATCGACTTCTCGATTAGATAATTTTGTTTTTGTCTGACCCTCGAATCTTGGCTCGGGAACCTTTACAGATATCACTGCTGTAAGACCTTCACGAACATCATCGCCAGTCAAAGAGATATCTTTTTCTTTGAGTAAGTCATTTTGCCTAGCATAATTATTAATTACCCGAGTCAAAGCTGTTCTGTATCCAGATAAATGGGTTCCTCCTTCAACATTATGTATCGAATTAGCATAGGAATAAAGTTGATCAGAAAATGAGTCATTGTAAGTCATTGCAACTTCAAGAATAATTTCACCTTCACCTGTCTCAGCAGGTGCTTTACCTGAAAAAGAAATTGGTTTTTCTATTAAACAATTTTTGTTCTGATTAAGATAAAGAACATATTCACTAATACCATCTTCAAAATAGAAATTTTCTTTTCGATCACCTTTGTCTTCTTCAAGCAGTATCCTTACACCTGGATTAAGGAAAGCCAACTCTCTCAATCTTTTCGCCAATACATCAAATTTGAATTCCCTTGTTTCAGTAAAAATTTGAGTGTCAGGTAAAAAAGTAATTTTTGTGCCAGTTGTTTTACAATCACCAATGACTCGCAATTCTTGGGTTGTTTTACCTCTGGAAAATTCCATCTGATGAACTTTTCCTTCTTTTCGAACTTCCGCTGTGAACCATTCCGAAACCGCATTTACGCATTTTGCGCCTACTCCATGCAGTCCCCCCGATACCTGATATGCACCCTTTCCAAATTTTCCTCCAGCATGAAGATTTGTCAGCACTAACTCAAGTGCTGGCATATTGTGTTTCGGATGAATATCAACAGGTATACCTCTGCCGTTATCTTGAACCGAACAAGAACCATCTCCGTGTAAGTTAACTCTTATTTCAGAACAATAGCCCGCAAGTGATTCATCTATTGAATTGTCAACAATCTCAAATACACAATGATGCAAACCTCTTTCATTAGTGTCTCCAATGTACATGTCAGGTCTCTTGCGAACACCCTCAAGACCTTCCAGCTTTTGGATTTTGGAGGCATCGTACTTATTCTCTTCAGTGGATTCGTTTTTTTCAGACATAAAATTAATGGACTAGCGATTTTATTTATTAGTAAACCTTATACAAATGTTAGAAATATTAGTTCAAAAAGCATTAAAATTTAAAGGGATATTTAAGGTGATTATTTTGTCCCTCTCAATGATTTTCGTCAAGTTGCGATTCGAAATTCGTGGGCTTTAGGTTAGAAGTGTAAACTTACTTGTAAAAAAATTATAAGAATAAAATTAATTTCATAAAACCATAACATTGAATGCTTTATTTAACATTATTATCGATTTTACATTACTTACTTGAGCTCTAAATTTCATAAACTCATGAAGCAAATGTGGGTCGTGTGAATAAGTTTTAATTTTTTTGTCTCACTTTTAGTACATTTTGGTAGAAACAAAATCAGAAATCTAAATAATAATTATCTTCTAAATATATTAATTTCCTCTTTTCTTAATTAAATTTTTTAATGCTTAAACTTCTACATCCACCCCCAATACCAAGATACCAGAAAGATAGTACCCATAAAGTAAATCAAATTAAACAAAATACCCACTCTTACAAAATCGGTGAACCTGTAACCTCCAACGGAGTAAACGAATGTATTTGTTTGGTAGCCGATTGGTGTTATAAAACTAGCAGAAGCCGCAATACAAGTAGTTAAAACATAAGCTCTCGCATCAGGCATAGCTAATTCCATTTGATTAGCAATTTCTAAGGCTATTGGCGCCATAATTACAATGGTCGCATTATTAGATAGTATTTCGGTAAGAAACGAGGTTACCATGTAAATCAATATCAATACGCCAATAATTTTAAATTCTGGTGGAAAAGTATTCATTGATAATGTTTCCACGGTGGATGCGATAAGAGCAGAGGCACCTGACATTTTCATTGTTACACCTAGTGCGAGCATTCCATAAATCAGTATAAGTAAATTCCATTCTATTGATCGATATACCTCTGCTGGTTTAACGCATTTCGATAAAAGCAACAAAGCTACTCCACCAATTGCGGCTGTCGATATTGGAATTATTCCAAAGCTTGCTGTTAGAACGACTCCCATAAGAATTGTAATTACAATAGGTGCTTTAGATTTTCTGTTTTCCAGTGGAACCGGGGGATTATCTAGCAAAATTACATCTTCTTCTTTACGCAGTTCATTTATTGAATCTTCTGTGCCCAGAATCAAAAGGGTGTCACTTGTTTTTAAGCGTATGGAATCCATCCTGTCGTACACATTTTTGCCCTTTCTATGTATTGCTAAAACGGAAAGATTAAACCGAGATCTAAAATTTGCCTCTTGGACAGTTTTAGAGATTATAGAGGAGGAGGGCCTGACCACACCTTCTACCATGATGCTTTCCTTGGAAGAAATATGCTCTATCCCGAATTCTTCATGACTGAATAAATCCAGACCCTTAATTTCATGAGCTTCTGCAATGCCTTCCGGCTTGCATGATAGAATGATCTTATCCCCTTCTTTAAAAATTAATTCGCCTTTCGATGCATAGATCGAAATTTTTCTTCTTACGACATCAATTACTCTAGCTCCAGGTATTTCTTTAATTTTAGATTCTTTGATTGATTTTCCAATCATTGGGGAATCCTGGAGGATCCTAGCCTCGGTTAAAAATTCTTTTCGATCTATTTCGGAAATAATACTACTCAAAGCTTCTCTTTCGGGGAGAAGCTTTCTTCCAAATAAGACCAATAAACTTAAAGATATAAATAACAGCGGAAGGCCTATTTTAGAAAGCTCAAACATTGTCATATTTGTCATTTCCGGATAGACATCGTTGGAGCTCATAATTCCGCTTGCTAAAATATTTGTGCTTGTACCCATAAGCGTGCAGCATCCTCCAAAAATCGAAGCATAAGAAACTGGAATGAGCATTTTGGAGGAAGATATTCCTAAAGATTTTGATAATGCCATCACAACGGGTAGCAGAACAACGACTACAGGTGTGTTGTTAATAAATGCAGAGACAAGTGCCACCAAGCATAATAACACGAGCATAAACTTACGATATCCATGATGGCAAAATTTCTGCAAATAATTTGATGTTTGCTCCAAAACACGGCTCTTGTTTAGGGCCGAACTGATTACAAACATGGCCGCTATTGTTAAAGGTGCTTCATTCGTAAATACAAATAAAACTTCCTTCAATGAGGGCCAGTTTTGTAAAAGCTCCGTGCTGGAGATAAACATAATTATGGCCAACAAAGAAAGAGCCGTAACATCCAAACTTACTTTTTCTAGTATGAAGGATAATAAAGCAGTAAAAAGAAGTACAAATGCTATTACTGTTTCAATTCCCATTTCTAAGTTTTATTGCGTGTATATAAACTTGATGAAATAATAGTGTATTAATTATCTATTCTTTCAGAATCTACTCGCTTGTCGACATTATCTTAACCCGAATAATACACATGCCCTACGACTTCCTTCACCGCCCTCGACGCTTAAGAGAAAACTCTATCCTGCGCGACATGCTTGCAGAAAACAAAATTTTATCCTCAGATTTAATTATGCCGGTTTTTGTATCTGAAGATATTAAGGAACCCATGGCGATTAAATCAATGCCAGAAATATTCAAGTGGCCTCTTGGTTTGATCCATGAACAAATCAGCAAATGGGTCGAGCTTGGTATTAAAAGTTTCGCAATCTTCCCGTGCATCCCTGACGCCAAAAAATCCCTTAACGGAGATGAAATACTAAACCCTAATTGTGTTTTATACAAAACAGCAAAACAAATAAAATCCCTAGATCATACAGTCTTTTTGGTGGGCGACCTCGCACTTGATCCTTACACAACCCATGGCCACGATGGTATCCTTGACGATAGTGGCCGAATATTGAATGATGAAACGGTAGAAATTTTAGCTCAAGCCTCCGTTCTAGCTGCTGATTCTGGGTATGATTTCGTTGCTCCCTCGGACATGATGGATGGGCGAGTAATATCCATTAGAAATGCATTAGATCGTGCTCAACATATCAACACCGGCATAATATCCTATGCTGCAAAATTTTGTTCAGCATATTATGGCCCCTTTAGAGATGCCATCGGTTCAACCCAAACAACAAGTATTGATAAATCATCCTATCAATTAAACCCAAGTAATTCCAAGGAGGCTGCAAGGGAATTACTTTTAGATGCCCAGGAAGGTGCTGATATTCTGATCGTTAAACCTGCAGAACCATATTTAGATATTATTTCTCTTGCTAGGGATAAAGCCAATATTCCAGTCGCCGCTTATCAAGTATCAGGAGAATATTCGCGCATTTGGGCCGCTGCATCTCTCGGGTGGTTAGATTTAGAATCTTGTGCCCTGGAATCCCTTCTTTCTATTAAAAGGGCAGGAGCAAATCTCATAATAACTTATTTTGCTGAGAGAATAGCCGGTGTGCTAAAGTAATTACTTTTCTTCATCAGGTGCACCACCCTCATAAGGAGTCGTTTCTTCTCTCTCCTCTTCTTCCCATTTTAAGTCTTCATCTGGAAGCAATTTTTCCTCCTTTTCAGAAACTTCCACTAAATCAGTATCTAGATCAGAATAATCTTCTTCTTTATCGTTAGATTTTTCTGTATCCTCGTCTAAGTCAGAGTCAATGGCAAACCCTTCAGGGACAAATTCTAATATCGATATAAGTTCCTCACTGAAATGACTTCGCTTCGCCTCCAAAAAATCATTATTTTCTTTTTCTGCCAAAACTTCTTCCATTTCCTCCTGTGTGTAAGGTTCAGTAAATTCGATTAATTCATTTAGCATCGATACTCTTACCTTCGAAATATGATTAAGAAAATCAGCATATGGCCCTTTCTCCTCATCCAAAACATCAGGCAAGGCAAATAGCATATCTTCTGCTTTAAGCAAAGAATCACGGACACGGACTAATTTAATAAGCCCACCTTCCAACTCTTCAGCTATTTCAAAGGTAAAAAAAGCTTCATCAACAAGTTGAGAATCAAGTCCAAATTCTGTCATGGAATCGATCAATTCATTAATGTGTAAAAATTGTTTAGGGTCAATGATACCCAAATCATCAACATCCCAATTTTCTTTATCGCTAATTGAGTCTATCCACCATTTATCATCATTACCAAGGCGAACAATACACCAATCTAGGCTAGGTCCTGTTTTTTTCATTGATTTGGCTTAATCGTGATTTTTTAAAACTGTCAACTTTCTTGTATAAATTAATAATTTACTATCTCTTAATATGAATTGAATTTAATATTCATTTTTTATCTATTGTGAACACCATTTACCAACACTTTTTTCGAAAACTTTTATTTGCACTTGAGCCTGAAACCGCCCACGATATTACATGTGGTGCTTTGGGAATTGCCGAAACCCTGCCCTTTATCAAAAAAAGCATTGGCAAAATTATAAAGACCCCTAATCAGGAAATTTTTCTGTTTGGCCTTAAGTTCAGAAATTGCTTGGGACTTGCTGCAGGCCTCGACAAAGATGGTGTTTTCTCGGGCATTTCTGCAGCACTTGGTTTTGGTCATGTTGAAGTTGGAACTGTGACACCAGAAGCACAGCCTGGGAATCCCAAGCCTAGACTTTTTCGTTACCCCAACCAAGGCTCACTCGTAAACCGAATGGGATTTAATAATTTGGGCTCAAAAGCCCTTTGTAAAAGACTTTGCAAATACAATCCAAAAGGCTCAAGATTATCACCTGTCGGAGTAAATATCGGCAAAGCTAAAAATACTTCACCTGAGTTGGCTATAAATGATTACCTCACATCATTTGAAAATGTAGCTACACAAGCCGATTATATTACAATCAATATTAGTTCCCCAAATACACCCGGTTTAAGGTTGCTTCACCAAAAAGACTTCTTGGAGCCACTGCTGAAAAGTCTTCAATCCAAAAATGAATCACTCTGCGGAAAACTAATTGAAAAACCTTTACCGTGCTTGATTAAAATTTCTCCAGACGAAGACTATAATAGCCTAGAAACAATTATTCAAATAGCTTTAGATAACCAGGTCAGTGGGATTATCGCTACAAACACAACCCTTAAAAGATTTGCTAGTGAACCTAAATCTTACTTTGAAAAAGGCGGGTTGAGCGGAAAACCCCTTGCCCAAGATTCGCTTGAGGTTATTAGATTTATTACAAAAGAAACAAATAACTTACTTCCCGTGATAGGAGTTGGCGGTATAAATGACGCGGAATCAGCACATAAAAAACTTGATGCTGGTGCATCTTTGTTGCAACTCTATACAGCGTTAATCTACAATGGTCCGCTTTTCCCATCTTGTCTCATTAAATCATTAAATACAAGACACTTATGGCCTTAATAAATTTTGTTTGATCCAGGTAAACTATGAAAAAAATTCTTCTAGCTGTTTCTGCACTTATCCTTATCACTGCGGGACTAGCCTTTATGATTTTATTCGAAGGAAAATTTACTACCTTCGAAAATTGGTGGGATATGCAAACAAGAAACAGTTCGGGTATTCCATTCAGCCCTTATAATAAACATATTAAAGATTCATCACTTATTTATTTCAAAGAAGCGAATGAAATAAAATTTCAGGATCGTCATCTTTTTTGGAAGGGTTCTGGAGCTATCGCAAAACCTGAATTAACTACCGATAATAAAATAGTTAAGGTTGTAATTCTTTCTGGCGGTTTTGGATACTCATCTAAAGTGGACGCATTTGTAACCGGAAGTGGTGGCCAAAAATTCAAACTTGGTCCTGTAAATACAGAAAATGGTAAGATAGTATCTGTAAGTGTTCTTAAAAATAGTTTTTGGAACCACACACCATTGTTGTATCACGGTGAGGATAATTATCCATACAGCGGAACAATTATAACAAGATATAAGACTGGTCAGATTATTGAAGAAACCCAATATCTTTCTGGAAAAAAACATGGGAAACAAAATCGCTACAATGAAAAAGGGATTAGTGTATACTCCAAAGAATTCATTAATGGAAAAAAACATGGGACTCATATTTATTGGTATGAAAGACCTATCGATCCTGATGGGTACAAGTCACCTGAGGGAAAACAATACCCATCCTTGTGGGTGGAAATAAATGAATTAGCCAAAGAGAAATTTAAGGGAGATGCTGGAAGTCCGAAATCTAATCAATGGGTGATTTCGAAGTTTAAGTTAGCCGGGGGTGACTTTGGAGTAAAACTTTTAGAACATTGGAACAACAATCAAAAGCACGGACTGTTCGAAGGTTTTGATAAATTCGGCAACAAAACATTTAAAGATGAATATAAATTTGGCCTTAGGACAAAACACAAAATTTTCGATAAAACGAAATAATGGTGCTCAAGGGGGGACTCGAACCCCCACGCCTTTCGGCACTAGATCCTTAGTCTAGCGCGTCTACCAATTCCGCCACCTGAGCATTAAAATATTTTTAAATATTAATATGTTAAAAGCAAGACTAAGTAGCCTCAAAACAAGTAAATATCACCGATCAATATGAAAGATAAAGAAAATATTGTAGATGTTTCTACTCTTGAAAATTTTAATTTGTTACCAATTTGGGAAAAACAAGAGAGAGAAAAACAACCAGCAGAAAAAAAGATATTTCAGAAAGAAAAAAGTTCGGGGCAAAAAAAAGAAAGAAGACAAAATTTTAAGAGACATAACTTGTATTTTTATACAATTTTTCCAAATCAAGAAACCATTCAAAAAGTAAGAGCCAAAATAAAAGAAAATGGAATAACTTATTCCCTAAAAGAAATAGCAAATGTATTAGCTGAGAAAAATGAAAGGCTTTGCATAAAGATAAAGAGTAAAAATCAGAATGTATTCTGGAAATCAAAAAGATCCAATACTATTTTCACAAGCAAAGAAGAGGCTGTCACGGAATTATTATTTACAAAAGAGAATGATCAAATTCAATGCAATATTGAAAATGAATCAACTCCAACCGGAGATTTTAGCCATGTTCTTAAATGCCCGTATAGTAATAAATTAATTCCACCCACAAATTTTCACAACTTCAGGCAAATCGTGGAACATCACCTATATGAGGAATGCTTAAAGGTACCGGCAGAAGAATTTGTTAAAAAACTTATAAAAGTGGATGACAAGGACATAGTCGAACAGTGGAAAAATGAAAGTATTCAGATTTATTCGTACAAAATCGGACAAATATCTAATATCAAATATAATAGCATATCAAAACTTAAAGCTGTTATTAATGAAGACCTCGAAAGATATTTTTATAAGTCAGAAGAAGTAACAATACCATTTAAAGATCTAGCATCAGTTCCTAAAGCTATTTCAACAGAGATAAATATTTTCATAAAAGAGAAAAAAAGATGGTATTCACAGTTTCTTTCTCATTGCTTATTAAATTTAAAAAGGGGTGCATTCTGTACATTTAAGAAAAATAATGAAATTTTTATTCGTCATAATCAAAGAAAATCAATAGGTCAATTAAATGGAAATGAGTTGTGTGCAAATATTATACGGCAAATATCTGATCGAAAAGCAATTCAAAAAAAAGAGCTAATTAATTTAGTTAAATCTGAAGAATGTTTGACCAAAGACATTCTGCTAGCATTGAAGTGGCTATCAAAAGAGGGGTATATTAATGAATACAGCAATGGAAATGTTGACCTAAACTAAAGCTCAAGCAATGTAAAATATCTTTCATGCATACTTATGTATTCTGCTTGTATTTCATACTCTGGACATCCAAAATTCCAACCTCCAACCACTCCCCACTCAATGATTAAAACCCAGGGATCTATTAATAAAGGTTCGACTTCTTCTTCATAAAAATTAATGTTGGGTATTTTTCTATAGAGATCACAATGGATTAAATTTACCTTGCCTTGTATGGAAGAAACTTTTGAGAAAGAAGAACTCTTTACTTCAGGTAGACCATAATATTTACAAATCATACGTGCAAAGTATGTTTTCCCGACTCCTAGGTCTCCTTTTAAATATAAAACATAAGGTAGATTCATCCTCAACGCTACGCGAAATGCAAAAGTTTCTGTTTCAACTTCTGTTTTACAACGATACTTTTTACCTAAAACAATAGAACCATTCATCGAATTAGTATAAGAATTGTGCTAAATAAATTGAAGTTGAAATGAATCCACACTGGTGCACATATGGTTTTATATTTTTCGTAATAATAACAGAAAAATAAACCTAATAAAAACAGTACAATGAAGGAAGATATACTAAAATGAACAAGGGAAAATAACAAAGAACTTACAATTGCCGACATTCCTGCACCTAAAGATTTTTTTATACTCCTGTACAGAAATTTCCTAAACACTACTTCTTCAGTCAGTGGTGCTATAAAAAGTACTGATATTATTATTAATACTTTATTTTCAAAATGCTCATTTTTTAACTTGTTAACTATATCTTGAACAGGAAACTCAATGAGCATCAAATGGGATATTGTTGAGAAAAAAAATATTATGCACCATATTTTTGTAAATGATTGCGTCCAATTACTTATTTCCTTTATTCCAAACTGCTGGAAATATATAAATTTACTAGCCCCAAACGTATTTTTTTGAAAAAATAGAAGTAAGAGTAATATCAATAATAATTGACTGCTAAAAAATACCAAAACTAAAATACTAATTATTCCTAAAATTAAGTTTTTTTCCGAATTCGATTGAAGTGATACGAAAGTGGTTGAAAAACTTTTGGGGTACCCCCTAATCAACAAAAATCCTCCGTATATCGAAACCAGAAGTGATAGAGTCAATCCTGTCATCAATCAATACCCTTAAAACCTACTCGTAAACAACTTTTCCTCCTACAAAGGTTTTTTCGATTACAGATTTTAAAGGCATCCCAAAAAAGGGATTATTAGTAGACAGGCTCAATGTTTCATCATCAGTAAAAACTTTACTTTCTTGAGGGTTAACGACAACAAAATCTGCTTGTTGCCCAGCTGCCAAAGCTCCGCCTTGTATTTTAAGAATTTTTGCTGGGTTAAAAGAAAGCCATTTTGCGCATTTCATAGCTATGTCATCTGTATTTTCTGAAAATCTTGTATAAACAGCACTAAAGCATGTCTCGAGAGATGTGACACCAGCTGGTGCTACATCAAACTCCGCCTGCTTAAGATAAAGCTGGTGGGGTTCATGGCCTGTGCATATTGCATCGATCGTTCCTTCTTCCAATCCGTTAATTATCGCTTCTTGGTCACATTGCTCTCGAAGGGGTGGGTGAGTCTTAAAGTTGGTATTGTAATCTTTGATTCTAGCATCAGTAAAAAACAAATGGTGTGGAGTAGTATCAGCTGTTATATTAATCCCTTTGGATTTTGCTTCATAAATTAACTCTACGGAGCCTTTAGAGGATATAGATGATAGATGAATGGGAACACCTAAATTCCTCGATACTGTTATTGATCTTTGTACAAAAAGCTCTTCTGCCATCCTTGGGTAACCTCCTAAACCCATTGCTAATGCAACGGAACTGTCATGTGCTGTTCCGTATTTGGATAATGATAGCTCTCGCGGAAAATCTATTACTGGCAAATTAAACATCGCTGCATATTCAACCCCTTTAACAAAAATCTCATTGTTTTGAGTAGATTTTGGGCAGTCCGTTATGGCAACCACTCCCGATTCCTTTAGTGATCCTATAGGAGAGAGTTTTTTTCCATTCGACTTTTCGGTTAAAGCCCCCGCTAAATGAAAATTTATCACAGCATCCCTTTCGGCACATTCCCTGGCGTATCTCGCATCTCCTGGATTATCGACAAAAGGTGAAATATCAGGCATTGCTAATATTGATGTGAAGCCCCCTTGTGCTGCAGTTTTTGTGATGCTACTTATATTTTCTGTACTTCCGCGCGTAACATTCCTTGGGTGACATCTTAAATCAACAAACCCAGGAAAAATTAGTTTACCTTCTAAGTCGAGAACCTCAATTGGGGTCTGATCTTTTATTTCTTCTTTCCTTACAAATTTTGAGCCTTGGACCCATAAATCTCTTACATCATTTGTCTCAGTATTAGGATCAACAACATGGCCATTTTTTAAATGTAAAATATTCACGGCTTAGTCGGATTGTTTGCACACAGGTATAAAATTGCCATTCTTACCGCAATTCCATTCGTCACTTGTTGTAAAATTACAGAGTTTTTTGAATCTGCTATAGACGAGTCTATCTCAACGCCACGATTGATAGGACCAGGATGAAGAATAATAGCATTGGGTTTTAAAAGCTTAGAACGATCTATATTGAGACCAAAAACTTTAGTGTATTCTTCCAAAGATGGAAAGTGGGATGTACTTTGCCTTTCATGTTGAATTCTTAAAAGCATGATCGCATCTGCCTTTTTTAGAGATTCATTTACATTGTGAGATACATTTGCACCTAGTTTTTCAAAATCCCTTGGCACTAATGTTGAAGGTCCAACAAAAGTAACATTTGCACCCAGTTTTTTTAAGCCCCATAAATTCGACCTTGCAACTCGGCTAAACAATATATCCCCAAGAATAACAATATTTTTACCAGATAAAGATCCCAGCTTCTCTTTTAAGGTAAATATATCTAACAATGCTTGACTTGGGTGTTCATGGGCCCCATCTCCAGCGTTGATAATGGGTACAGGTATAGTCTTGGATAAAAAAAGGGGCGATCCGGCTGAAGCATGGCGAATGACAATTGCATCTGCACCTAAAGCTTGAATATTTTTCGCTGTATCCTTCAATGTTTCACCTTTGGTCAAGCTACTGCTTTGGCTTGCGATCGATATTACATCTGCCGATAAAGACTTAGCCGCAATCTCAAAAGCTACACGTGTCCGAGTGCTTGGCTCCATAAAAAGGTTAACGATTCTTTTGCCTTTTAAATTTTTCGAAGGTAGCTCTTTATTTTCCAGATGAAGTTTAAATTCTTTGGCAAGTTCTAATATGGTCTCAATTTCTTGAACTTCTAGTGACTCCAGGCCCAATAAGGATGTCCGGCTCCAAATCATTTCCACAAAGTATCTTGTTTCGTATTTTTTAAATCAAGAGAATTTTCTCCTGATGATAAATGCTTAGGGGGATTACTAGATCTAGCGTCTAATTGGTTTTGCCTTTTTTTCACCATTTGCCTCATTATTTCTTGTACTTTTTGTTTCATCCATACTGCGGTTGGCGATTGGGCTCGATAGTCTGCCGGGCCATTATTATGAACCCTGGATGTCTCTACAAGATCACAGGTTTGTTCAAATTCTTGTTCATTGGACGGGTCGTAAACTGCATAGGTTTTGCCTCCCATTTGTTTAACAACTGCAAAGACCGGAACATCACTAGGGCCATCTGCAACATAAACCATCTGATCAATTGGGACTCGGCGATCTTGGTGGGGAATCGAGGTATTTACATCTATAGATGGATTCTTATTAGAGCCTTTATTAATTTCGAATATGAATCTTGTTTTTATGGTATTATCAACCGTCATTCCTACTTGAGAAATCTCTAGATCTAAGGGTAATGATAATTCACTTTGGTTCATAAAGTTTGGTGGTACGGGAGACTCAATAAACTCACACGCAAAAACATCCTCTACCAAAGAAAATATCTGACTTCCTTTGATCATTTGAGAAAGGCCGGTACTTATAATGTAGTGCTCAACCTTAAAATCATAACTCGCAAACTCATCTTTTTGAGCTATTTTCATGAGATCTTGAAAAAGCTCCGGTAGCCCCGGACAAAACTCTAACTCTGATCCCAGTTCTAGTAATTTACGGTTTGTCAATCCCCGCATCGGGCCATTTTTTACATAGCTCAGTAAATGATTTAAATATATTGTATCGGGTGACACGGTGAGTCCGCGACTAGAATAAAGTTCAGGTAACTCATTAACTTCTTTCCAAAACTTACCCTCATCGACTGAAAAATAGTTAAATAATGGGGTCTGCATATATCCCGGAATCAGCGTTTTGTCGAAGTCCCACACACAGGCAATTATGTTTTGTCCGTGAATTTGTAGCATATAGAAAGATAATTATTTATTTACGGATTCCGGTATACCGTAATTTGTGTTAGTTTGTTAAAATGTTTATTATACCCGACATTGAACCTTTTCGGCAACGTTACAATGAATTGGAATCTCAATTGTCAAACCCTGATATTTTTAAGGATGCACAGCTTTCTTCATCACTATCTCGCGAACATAGCCGAATTAAAGCAATTATTACAACTGCTGAAGAATTAAAAGCTGTGGAATTGGAGATTGTTCAAAGTGAAGAATTACTTGAGGATGAAGAATTCGCAGAAACAGCAAAAGAAGATATCAGGCTTCTTACAGATAAAAAAGAGTCTCTGACCCAAAATCTCTTACTGGCTATGCTTCCAGAAGACCCGGATGCAGGTCGCAACACAATACTCGAAATAAGGGCAGGTGCGGGTGGTAATGAAGCTTCACTCTTTGCCCTAGACCTGTACCGAATGTATTGTAAATATTGTGAAAATAAAAACTGGAATGTAGAGTGTCTATCGCAGAGCTCTTCAGATTCAGGGGGCCTCAAGGAAGTTATTTTTATGATTAAAGGCGAGGATGCCTGGACTAAACTAAAGTTAGAAAGTGGTGTTCACAGAGTGCAAAGAGTACCCGTAACTGAGGCCAGCGGTAGAATTCATACCTCCACGGCTACTGTGGCAGTCTTACCTGAAGCGAAAGAAGTGGAAATCGATATCGACCCCTCCGACCTTGAGATAAGTGTTTGTCGAGCAAGTGGGCCTGGCGGGCAAGGTGTAAATACAACAGATTCAGCTGTTCAGCTTCTTCACAAGCCAAGCGGAATTAATGTATATTGTGCGGATGAAAGGTCTCAGCTCAAAAATAAAAACAAAGCCATGACAGTTTTAAGGTCACGCTTGCTAAAAGTTAAACAAACAGAGGAGCGAGAGAAATATGCCAAAGAACGAAAAGATCAAGTTGGCACAGGTGATCGGAGCGAAAGAATTAGAACCTATAATTTTCCCCAAAGTAGAATCACAGATCACCGTATTAATTATACATCTCACGCATTAAATGAATCACTAATGGGCGACTTAGACCATGTGTTCGATCATCTGCACAATCATTATCAAAAAATAAGCCTAGAAAACCTTCTTCAACCTAATGAAGGATAAGCCTCTAACCTATAGAGAGGTAATTGAAAAAACGACAGAGTTTTTAACTCGTAAAGGTATACCGTCTGCTAAATGTGATGCAGAATGGATTGTGTCCTTTTTAACCAATAAAAAAAGAGTGGAAATGTATCTTGAATTTGATAATTTCATTCTTCAGGAAAAGGTTTCTCTCATTCGTGATATGGTGGTTAAAAGAGGCAACCGAATTCCCTTACAGCATCTGCTTGGAAGTGTCGAATTTTGTGATTTAAAACTAAAATGTGACCATAGAGCACTTATACCGAGACCCGAAACAGAAAGGTTGGTTGAAATAGTAACTGAAAGATTAAAGAATGATTTTTCTGGTAAAATCCTAGATTTAGGTACTGGCTCAGGGGCGATTATATTATCCCTATGCAATAAACTTAGGTTTGCAACAGGGGTCGGTGTTGATTGTTCACCCGAAAGCCTAAGCTTGGCAGAAGAGAACTTAAAGCTTTCAGGTATTCATCGGCGTGTAAAATTCGATCATTTAGATTGGATGACAGGAAAAGGGCCTTCTGGCCTTTATGACTTAGTTATTTCTAATCCCCCTTATTTATCATTAATGGAGTGGGAGCACTCGCAGCCAGAGGTTAAATCTTTTGATCCTAAATTAGCATTAGTTTCAGAAAACAATGGGTTTAAGCATATCCAAAAACTAGCTGAACTTACCCCTGGAATACTTAAACCCGATGGTTTGTTTTGCTTAGAAATAGGCCGAGGGCAGGCAGAACAAACCGTGTCGGTCATGCAAAAGTCATTTAGTCACATCGAAGTCCTAAAGGATCTTTCCGGTATTAGAAGGTTTGTGTTTTGTAGAACCTAAATTTCGTTGTCCAGAGATTTCGTGTTAAAAGCAGAATCAAAATCTTTTCTGAAAGTAATCCAGTCGGCCATAATGCGAAAAGATTCATGTAGTCTAATGTCATGATTTTCAGGGAGAGTGTAATCCATCTCACTGGATTTGTTACTATCATTGCTCGTTATTCCCCTTGCAGCTTTTGATTTCTCTTGTTGTTCCTTAACTATTTTTAAGCTAACATTTTTTTGGGGGAAAGATAGTCCCTTAAAAGACTCATAGGTTTTGCTTAAGGTAGATGAAATATTTGAATCTAAGAGCCGCTCTTCAAAACGATTTTGCAAATTAAGCATAGCTTTATTTTTATCTTTTTTTTCTTTAAAAATAGAGATATTCCTTTTGATGTACTTAAATTCGTCCAATCCTTTCTGCCTTTCTAGGCTAGACTGCAAGACATAATCTAATTCAGTTTCATGGTAAACAAACTCGTAATCAGGCCTTCTATGACTCACTGGCGGTATTGAATCCCAAGGCAATGCGTTTTCTAAATCCGACTCCCCAATCGGGAGAAGTTCATTAATTGAAGGAATAGGAATGTCACTTTGTACACCATATATTTGTGTACTTTCCCCTGAAGGCAAATAATACTTTTGAATTGTTATTTTGGCCGCACTACCCTTTTTGGAAGCACTCATAAAATTGTAAGGTATATTCATTTGCAAAAGGGATTGCACTGTTCCTTTGCCATGTGTGGAGGAATCTCCTACGATGAAAGCTCTTTTATGGTTTTTGAGTGCACCAGCGACAATCTCTGAGGCTGAAGCACTATACCTAGAAATTAAAATAATCAGTGGCTTGTTCCAAGAAAGCTTGGGATTGAAATCAAATTTTTTTCTTATTTTTCCGTCTGTGCTCTTTACTTGTACCACTGGTCCGCGTGAAATAAATAAGCCTGCCAGATTAACAGCCTCACTGAGATATCCACCACCATTTCGGCGAAGGTCGAGAATTAAGCCTTCAATATCAAAATTTTTAAGTGCTATAATTAGCTCTTCAACATCCTCTGTTGCCTTCGGCCCGTTCCCTGAAGAACCATAAAAGGAAGGAAGCTCAATGACTCCAAGCTTATGGTTCGTTCCATTATGCTGAACATCATGCACAGTTGCTTTAGCGAGTTTACCTGTTAATTTAATCCTATCCCTAAGTATACTTACTATTTTTGTAGTCGAAGGCGTTTTAATGGGCTTAATTTCAAGCCGGACTATTGTGTCCTTTGGGCCTTTTATCAACTCTACAATCTTTGATAATTTCATATCAACAACATCTACAAACCCGCCCTGAGATTGTGCAACTTTAAGAATAATATCTTCAGGCTCTAGTTCACGAGATGCTTCGGCTGGGCCTCCTGGTAAAAGTTCCTTAATCGTACAATATCCATCATTATCGGTAAGTACAGCACCTATGCCAACAAACTCATTGTTCATGGCTTGATCGAATTTTTCTTTTTCTTTTAAATTCATAAAGGTGGTATGAGGATCAAAAACTTGTGTTAATGCAGTAAGATAGAGTTCCTGCACATCCTCTGCTTCAAATTCCGTAATGTTTTTTTTCCATCGTATATACCGATCCTTCAAAAGTTGCCTTGCATCCGATAACAATTTATCAAAGTCATCAGTTTCCATATTCAGTGAGGTAACATTAGCGTCAATTGAATTCAAAATTTCATGAATAATCTCATGAGATATCAAATTTTGCCAAACCGACGAAAGATCTTTATCGGTGTCCGACCATTCGGCTTCACTTCGATCATATAAATATTGAGTGCTTTGATTTAAGTCTATCTTTTGTTCAAGTTTCAAAATAGCCTCATCAAGTAAATACATCGACTTTTGTTGATAAACATTAAATATATCAAAAGCTGGGAAAAGGTTTCCTTGAAGGAAATAAGTAATAATATTGGGTGTTATGTTTTGGTGAAACTTATCAATATCTTGTTTGGTAAAATAAAGTTTCTGGGGATCTAGCTTGCTAAGATAAGAATTCAGAAATTTTGTTTGGTTAAGGTCGGCAAGAGAAACCTTATTGTAGTGTGCTTGCTCAAGTGCCTGAACTAGCCACTTTGTTTCATGTTTCATCAAAGCCGTTGGCTCTAAATGATTAACTGCCTGGGCAAATGAAAATAGTGATCCTAAAAAAAATACAGTAATTCCAATCAAATTTCTTGTCATATCTAGTTAGTTACACATTTCAACAAAACTTAATCTTGCTGTAAAAACGATTTCGCCCTGTCTAATAATTGTTTTTCGCTGTTGGTTAAAGAACCAAAGCCCTTAGCATTAATCTTATCCAAAATACGGTCAATTTCCTCATGAACATCTTGGTCTGTTGAAATATTAACCCGGAAATCTGGTTTGTAAGTTTTCTTTTCCCTAAAATTAGATTTTGCTTTGGCTCTAAATTTAACAGCAGGGAAAGAGAAATTGCTTGCTTGTAACATAAAAAAGGCAAAACCTGCAGAAATTCCACCAAGATGAGCTGAATGTGCAATTCCTCCGCCATGTGAAAGTTCACTAAATATCAATCCATAGATTTCTAAACCAATAACACCGTAGAGTATAATTTTTGGCTTCAAGCTTAAAGGTAATACAAAAAATAAAAGGAAATTTATCGGTTCATTTGGTCTTTGTAGACAAAAATAAGCTAGATATCCTGATACAACTGCAGACGCACCGATTAAACTCGATGCTCCACTATTTAAAAGCAACCAAAATACTCCTCCCAATATAGCAGATAAGGCACTAAGCCATACAAAATCTGAAG
>Ga0255755_1001383_pt1 | contig 21962 bp, 6 predicted proteins | sample 011ome_18_FD_179955 | JGI IMG/M metagenome (GOLD analysis project Ga0255755, IMG submission 179955) | Coastal salt marsh microbial communities from the Groves Creek Marsh, Skidaway Island, Georgia - 011501BT metaG (version 2) | ecosystem: Environmental > Aquatic > Marine > Intertidal zone > Salt... | reverse complement strand
TTGGAGAGCGATTCGAGGTCACCTTCTCTCGCGGCTGCGTGTAACGGAGGTACGATTGGTTTCTTTGTTATCGACATCGCTCCGTCTTCTTCTTCTTCTTCTCGCGACGGTGGATTCTCGTCGCGCTTTGGATGCTTTTCCTTCTCTTCTTCTTCTTCTTCTCGTGAATCCATCGCTCTCGCTAATTTTTTGTGTGAAACTTTTCTTCTGTTTTCTGTTCTGTGCACAAGGTACGAAAATATCTTTCATAACGCGAGAACATCATCACTTCAACCACCTCTGAATTGAAAACGGATGACACGCGTTGGAACGACTTTCGCGCGCACGAGAGCAGATTTTCCTCTCTGCTTTTCACCGAGATGATCTCAGAAAACATCGTCATCATCGTCTGCTTTCGTACAAAGCGTATTTAAAATTGAGGACATGCAACACATGCATTAAAAAACGGCAATATTTTGTATTTTCGTCAAAAATATTTTCAACACACAGAGGCAAAATTTAAAAATACGACCATCTCTCTCTCTTGCCTACTATGGGCATCGCGCCGTCGCACTTTGAAGAACACCAACAACGAGAAGAAGAAGAAGAAGAGCAGTCAGCAAAAGCACTAATGATGATGAACGCGCACCACGCGCGATCGATCAGTTTTGGGGAGGAGATTCCGAGCGATTTAGAGTGCACTATTTGTGCCGAGGTACGTGTCTACTCTTTTGTATCGGAAATAACCTTCTTATTGGGGGTGACGTGTTTTTCGCGCGCGCGCGCGCGCGCGCGCTGCTTCGAGAGCGCAGAAGGGAAGAGGAAAAGAGAGTGAGAGAGAGTGTCAGCGGAGCGTTTGCTTGTGGCGATTCCCGTGACGATGTGTGACCGATGCGTCGTATGAAGGCACTCCTCTCTCTCTTTTCTGTCTCTTTTCTGTCTCTTTTCTCTCTCTCGGAGAGACTTTCAGTCGATTTGAATACTTGCTTCTTCTCTTTTTTTCTTTCCTTTCTCTCTCTCTCTACATCTTTCTCTCATTTACGTTTACATCAAATAACCACAACAGCCGAAATCTAACCCGGTCTTTGCGGGATGTCGCGTGCATTCGTTTTGCGAGGCGTGCCTGAAGCAATGGGCGTCAAAATTTCCGACGAAAGCGATGGCGCCCTGTCCCGTGTGTCGCGAAAAATTTTCCGCGTTATCGCGTAAGTTTAAAGTCGACGAACAGTGCGAAGAGAAGTTGTGCGCGTTTATAGTGAAATCGTGTCCGTGTAAGACGTCGTTCAAATTGAGCGAACATCGAGAGCACGTGGCTAAATGCGAGGCGCACAAAGAGTTTCGCGATGCGGCAGCCAAGGCGGTGGAAGAGGCAAAGAGGAGAGAAGAGGAAAGGAAAAAGTCAGCGGCGGTAGCGGCGGCGACGTCCACGCAAAATTCGACGAACAGAGGAGGATCGGGGACGAACGTTTCGTACGCGTGTCCGTTGTGCGAGGACGGTTTCAGACACACGTTTACGTCCGTCGAAGGTTTCACGAGGCACGTCATAACTGAGCACGGTACGTCGAGATCTTCCGCCGTGTGTCCGATATGCGCCGCGATGCCTTGGGGACGCCCGGACTACGTCTGTCAAAACATCGTCGCGCACGTGTCGTTACGACACCGATTCGCGTACGAGGATTTTACGGCCAACGTCGAGGAGGAAGAGAGGGATTTCCAGCACGCGCTGGATATGAGCGCGGCGATTGAGTTGGGTAACGAGAGTCCAATTGCGACATCGAGCGACGACGACGAGGAAGGAGAAGAGGAGGAAGAAGATTCCGTCACGTTTTACGCGCGAGTGCGCTCGTTTTAAATCTATTTCGTGACGCGCGAGTTGTTGTGTTCGGCGATGATGTGAAAAATTTGAGCAAACCAGTAAATCTGAACATCTCTGATTATTCAAACGAACCGACTGAGCCGAATTCACTAGCCGTCGTTAAGGAGAGTAAGAAATGAAAGACATTGCGCACGCGCGCCCGCTGGCGAGCGTGGCGTCTGTACATACACACATTTTGTTTGTAAAACTAACCTTGTAAACCAATAAATACAAAAATCTTTCGATTTCTCTCTCCCTCTCTCTATGTATGGATAATCAATCCCATAGAAAAATGAAAAGAAGCAGATTCCGCGACGTCGAGAACGTAAAAATTCGAAAAACACAAAATGGAGAGAACTGGAGAACAGTGATATTAACTGGGAAATGACATTAAAATTATATGGCACGGTGCGGTACCATACCTATGTACACTTTTTTTTTAGAGCCCTCTTGGCACGCAGGTTTGGGGTGGACCAGAGGTTTCTGTCATGCACGTATACGCGGCATTGAAAGCCGCCGCTCCTTGGAACATTTTCACGGTGTTTGAGCTAGGCGGAAGGGCCCAAGAAGAGAGATAGCCGCTGTACTTGGACGCGTGGGCAAACATGTAAGCCGCATCTTGAATGTTGGCCACATTCCATGCGCTGAGATCGCTGTTGAAGCCGTACGCGGCGTAAAACATCCCACGTGCGTTGCGTAAACTGCTCGTATCCCAGTTGGAAAGATTTTCGTTGAATGCCAGTGCACCGGCGAACATATATTCCGCGCTCCGAACGGAACTGACGTCCCAATCACCTAATCCTTCACCAGAAAATCCCAGTGGAGCGTTGTAGAACATGCGATCCATGTTCACGACATTTCGAACGTTCCAATTTTGGAAGTTTGTCAGAGTGTCAGTGATGGACACATTTTGAAACATACCCGACATGTCTGCGACTCTCTCGACCTTCCAATCATCACCAAAGAGGACATTTCCGAAGCGCGCGTTCAGAAACATATCAGACATGTCTTCAACATTTGTTACATCCCATTTGCGCAAATCAAGGACAGAGAATGATGAATAAAATACACCTCTGAGAGAGAATGATGAATAAAATACACCTCTGTTTTTAAACGCACCCGCCATGTTCGTCACAGCACCGACATCCCAATCAGAAATGAAACCGTAGCGTTTGTGATAGACAATGTGCCGACGCGCAAAGTCATAGTTTTCGTCATCGGTTTCGAGGTCTTTAATACCTTTTGGCCATTCTTCATATTGACTCCACTCGAAAGTAATGCATTCTGCGTTTATATCAGCTTCATTAAATTGTGCCCAGCCTTCTCCCCCGTTGTTGTAAAAATTATGATACCATAAAACTTCTGGTGCTTTGGTGTTAGAGTCTTCAAGGCACACTCGGTTCGAATTAGCTTGATCCCAAAGGTCAAATTTGCAGAAACATGAGCGCAACGCGCCTAAAAACGTTGCATCCGTTAGAGATTCATATGGATTTTCGACTTCAATCGTCACAGCATCTACCGATGCCATCGGTGAGCATGAGCTTGGAGGACCGCTATCTCTATTTGAACACGAAAATTTCTCAGTGAAGGCTGGCGCTAGAAAGAACATCATGTCGGTTTGGGCATTACTATCATCCCACGTGCTAACGTCCTTAGCGAAGGATAATGCATTATTAAACATATACTGCATATAGTTCACGCTCGATGTTTTCCAGTTTCCAATATATTCGTTAAATGAAACCGCATTTCTAAACATATTCGTCATATCTGTTACTTGCGAGACGTTCCATGTGTTGATGTTCTGATTGAAGGAGGTGGCATCAAAGAACATTTGATGCATCGTCGTCACTGCCGATGTTTGCCAAGTCCAAATCGGTTTGTTAAATGACACCGCGCCGTTGAACATGTTCGAAAGGTCAGTGACCTTTGATATATCCCACAATCCGATGTACTGATTGAACGAAGAGGCACCCGAGAACATTTGGGACATAGTAACGACGCCCGATGTATCCCAATTGCTCACGTCACCATCAAAACCTGCAATGCCCTTGAAAAGTCCACCGAAGTTATCAATGCCGGAAACATCCCACGATTCAATTGGTCCCGTGTAGACTCCGCACGAGAACGTGCATCTACACTTCCCCCTACCGTTCTCGTTCATGCAGAAGAGAATTGCTTGGTCTAGATCTTCTCGCGTCACTGTTACAGGTCTTGTACTTTCTACAGTAGGCGGAGGATTCGGTGACGGCGGCGGACTTGACGGCGGTGGTGGCGAAGGGGGAGGTGGGGAAGGAGGAGGTGGAGACGGTGCAGAAGGCGGCGGGAACGGTGACGGCGGAGGAGAGGGATACGTGGTGTAACTGTTCGGAGGTCCGTCAAAAGTGGCGCTTGCAGACGCCTGTGCGAACTTCTTGTGCCAGGCAGCGGCATCCTTGAACATATAACTCACATCAGTTTGACTGCTCGTATCCCATGACCGTATATCCGCGCTGAAAGATGCTGCAGAATGAAACATTGCTTTGAAGTTTTCACCGGAGGAAGTGTCCCAGTTGCTGAGGTCTTGATCAAAAGCATACGCCATAAAAAACATACCGCTAAAGTCTGTGACTGCGCTCACATCCCAGTTCGCGATGTTCGCGTTGAATTTGGGTTGTCCAAGGAATAAGTCTTTCATACTCGTAACGCCAGAAACATCCCATTCCGATATCGGCACCTCATAGGGACCACATCCAAACGAGCATGTCTCATCACCTGCACTCCATGCAAGCACTGCCTGTTGAATATCGCTGAGTGGCTGAATGTCATCATACCAATTATCTGTTCTCACGCTCGAGGGACGCCATTTCCACGCTGGACCATCAACTGTACGGTATGATCGAGTTTGCATTCCATAGCACACAGAGTTTTGTAAAAATGCTCGGGCACCCATGAACATATTATCATATACTCCCCAATGAACCCCTGCTGATTCGTGAAGCGCGAATTTCCAAGCTGATAAATCTTGGTTGAATGCGGTGGCAAAGTAAAACATGTAGCGCATGTTCAGTTGGTTATATACATTATATACGAGGCACTCTCCCGAGCGAGCGCAGTGCTGACCTGGGCGCCACGACGATATATCCTGATTAAACGAACTCGTATGGGCAAACATACCATTAAACCGTCGAACTTTGCTGACGTTCCACGATGAAAGATCTTGGTTAAAAGAAGTTGCGTTCCAAAACATGTTCGTCATTTCCAGTGCTGCACTCGTGTCCCAGGTTCCAATCGGCTGGTTGAATGCAATCGCGCCATCAAAAGTTGCATCAAACGAAACAACTTTAGTCGTATTCCAAGCACTTATATCATGATCAAAGGCTTGGGCGTTCTGGAACATTCCTTCGAGATACAGAACATCGCTCGTGTCCCAACCCGATATGTCTTGATTAAATTCCGTACGATTCACGAAGAGAAATGCCATATTATTCACTCCAGTCGTGTTCCAGGTGGTGATGTGACCGCTCATGCTACCGCATCCAGATGGACAATTGCAGTCCCCGCTTTCAATCTCGTCGAAACAAGCTTTAACTGCGTCGATGATGGTAATGTTTGCCACAATTTCTACGGCATCGGGAGGGGAAACAACTTCCGTCTCCTCCGAGGCCAACATTTCGCACGTTGGGCATGAACTGCCAGAACGCGGCACCCAAGACGTTCCAGGACCGTCTGTCGTGTCTGGATCATCAGCATTCGCAAAATTCTCGAGAAACGCTGCAGCATTTCTAAACATGTCTGTAAATTTGCAGTGACAAACGAACGCTTCAGAAGAGTATCCAGAAATGGCGTTATAAGCCGGCGTATGCTCATACCAGGCGCACAATGGTTGGCTAAAACTCGAAGCTTCCGCAAACATACGCTCCATATCAATGACACTTTTAACGTTCCAATTGCACAACGGAGAATTGAAACTGGTAGCAGCGTAAAACATTTTTTTCATTTCGGTCACAGCGGAAGTGTCCCAACTGTTAAGATTTTGATTGAAACTCACAGCTCCAGAAAGCATGTAGCTCATGTCCGTCACTTGAGAAACTTGCCAAGATGAAATGTCCCCATTGAATACGGAAGCCCCTTCAAACGTTGCTTTCAAACTCTTGACTTTAGAAACATCCCAACTCGAAAGATCTTGATTGAAGGAGGACGCGTCTGCAAACATAGATCGCATGCTCGTCACTTTTGAAACATCCCAACTCGAAAGATCTTGATTGAAAGAGGACGCGTCTGCAAACATAGATCGCATATTCGTGACTTTAGAAGTATCCCAACTCGAAAGATCTTGATTGAAAGAGGACGCGTCTGCAAACATATTATACATATTCGTGACTTTTGAAACATCCCAACTCGAAAGATCTTGATTGAAAGAGGACGCGTCTGCAAACATACCATACATATTCGTGACTTTAGAAGTATCCCAACTCGAAAGATCTTGATTGAAAGAGGACGCTTCTGCAAACATATTAAACATATTCGTGACTTTAGAAGTATCCCAACTCGAAAGATCTTGATTAAAGGAGGACGCGCCACTGAAAGTCCCTTGCATGTTCGTAACTTGCGACACATCCCAATTCGAAAGATCTTGATTGAAAGAGGACGCGCCAGCAAACATAGATCCCATACTCGTGACTTTAGAAGTATCCCAACTCGAAAGATCTTGATTGAAAGAGGAAGCTCCAGAAAACGTAGAATCCATATTCGTAACTCGCGAGGTATCCCATGTCGAGAGGTCGCGGTCAAATGCAGAAGCGGCAGAGAACATAGACTTCATACTCGTAACTTGTGATGTATCCCAACCTCCTATGGGTTGATTAAACACCAAAGCACCAAGAAACATTTGACTTGTACTGGTAACTGTAGATACATCCCAACTCGAGACGTCTAGGTTAAACGATGAAGCGCTACGAAACATAGAGCTCATACTCACCACGCGTGATGTATCCCAGCTTGAGAGGTCTTGATTAAAGGAAGAAGCTCCAGAAAGCATGTAGCTCATGTCCGTCACTTGAGAAACTTGCCAAGATGAAATGTCCCCATTGAATGCAGACGATCCCTGAAACAACATCTTCATTTTCGTCACCATGGAAACATCCCAACTGTTAAGATTTTGATTGAAACTCACAGCCCCGGAAAACATGCTATCCATATTCACGGCGCCGCTCATGCTCCATCCCGAGATATCTTGGTTGAAGGATTTAAGCCCCGCAAAGAGACGCGAAATATCTCCTGAACCATAGCCATTATTAAATCCATTGAACGACCACGTAGAGATGTGACCGGTCATGTGGCCGCACGGATAACGCGCAGTCTCGCTCGATGCGCAAGAGCAATTTCCATCAGCAGACTCTTCTATGCATTTATGGACGGCAAAGCGTAACTCGTCCGCATGCAATTTTCCATTTGCTTCGAATGTACTTTCGTATCGATCGATCATTTCGTACGAATTTGAATTTCCGTGAACTGAATCAAAACTGCCACCGTTTGCAGTACTTGGGTCAGGTTCGAAACTGCCAGCTTCTGCAAATGTCAAGCATGAATTTGATGTCAAATCAAATGTCTCGCAAATGCCTCCGCAAGTCCAACAATTCGTCGCTATAGGACCCCGTGCGCCTACATAGTCGGAATCATCCACGGCAAGGTCTCCGAGCGCTCTAAATCCACACGGAGGAGAGTGAGTGAAGCTTTTAGTTTCCAGGGTTACTTTTTCTTCTCCAAATACTTCGGCAAACGGATACCATGTTGTCCCGTTATTGTATGCATTCGCAAATTTATCTGTATCAAACGTAACGTGATCATTACCATTCAAACTGCACGTGCCATCACTGAGTGGATTCCCAAAACAGCACGATGGTATAGGCAAACCAGTTTCCGGATCCACATCTTTGCCGAACGGACACGTTCTGTGATCCTGTAACGGACAACATTGCGGAAGGTATTCAGGTGCCATAACACGACCATCGAGAAACATGACAGGTCGAATTGGAGTACTAATAAACTCGTATCTCTTTGACTGAATATATCCGATATGCGAACTATCACTCTCCACTGAACACGAAAAATCTTCAACAATCCCATTGTTTGGCGATCCATAATCAAATTCAATCCCAGCTTGACGCTTTTCGTGAAAATCTGGGTAAACTCCAAACGAACCCTGGTACAACCCCGACCAAAATCTCACATCTTTGACGCCAGGCCCTAAATGCAAAGGGGATTGACCCCACGCAACGGTCGCCCCCGCAGTTTCTTTCATTTGCCAATTCGTGTTGTTCCATGCGAAATCTCTGTAAACAGAAACAAGAGGATCATCCATACAAGTTGAGGTTTTTGTGGCGTAATTATTCCATTTTGTCCCGGCGATGTCTAAGTCACATTGGCTGAGTCCATCTTTTTTATTGATTGTACCATCGACGGGTATTGGCACACCATTTCTAGAGACCCACACCTTCTTTTGAACCGAATCAAAAGCAAAGCCCGCGATATCCCCCGACTTCCACAGATTTCGATCTGTGCTCATCGCTTCCGTCCAGTACGCTCCAAGTTCTTTCCCGATTTCCATAGGAAGGTTGACCGTGCCAAGACCAAGAATTGGAGATCCATCTCCTTCGATCTTTAGTTCCCAATAATACTTATCGTGATTTGTGGCCTCACTACGAGAAGTATCGACACCAAGAAGAGAGATAACGCGTCCGATACCGGAAACACTCATTTTATTGTCTGTGATATTTGCGAGCGGAGTCTTTCGGTATGCTCGACAAATATCCCATTCGGAAAGCTGTATCTGAGACGCTCCCGGTCGAAAGCAGATATCTTCGAGTGTTAAATCCATAGAAGTCGATACATCCGGGCAACTATATACCTGAACGCTCGATCCTGTGAGGTCAGCATGGCTTTCCAGTCTGATGACGTACTTCATGTCCCGTACTTTTGGTAGCGTGTAGCCAAATATTCCAATTCCACCATCAACATCTGCCCTAGTGAGATATGAATCTTTCCCCCCACCTACAAATGTGAGCAGATCTTCTCCTTTACCGTCAGAGTTAGTTGTTGATAAGCTGAGCATAGCATTATTCGAATATGCGTTCGGTGTGTTTGCAACAATACACACAACGTCGCCGCCGCTTAAAGAAACAAACTCGCCTTCCGTGAATGTACCTCTTTGGCACAGATCTCCCGGTTCACCTAGACCATTCAGTGGATCACGAATTGCATCGGATACCACACATGGACGTGTAACATTGACAGCATCACCTTCAATTCGTAAGAGCGCTCTTTCTGCCGCACTCAAGCGCTCGGGCACAATTTCCGAAGTCTCATGCACTTCCTTTCTCACGCTCTCCATTACTCTCAATCTGAACGGTCCTGCGCTTACAAACCTGATATGGCCGTCTTGGAGTTTACTCTTAGGCAAGCAATCATATCCCGGACCATCAACGGGGCATCTTCTGTTGTCTCTCGCCTCCACAAATTTATGCAAGTTACCCTGGAAGCGAACCCGAATGGTGTAAGTACCCGTTTTTTTGACGGCGCGATTCAGTTCAACGATTTTATCTTCAGCTTCTCCTGCCCATCCTGATTTCAAGTTTGCATCTCTTGGCGTGAACCATTCACAATTTACGTGCTTGCGAGCATGGTTTGGAAACGTGTCAACGTGTAAGTTGCTGCAGCCATTTTCCTCGAATCCTTTTGGCTCGGGAAGAATATCGTTTACGAGAGGATCCGTAGGATACTCTTTGTCGATTCTACGAAGATGCAATGCATAATACCCAACATCAGATTGCGGTGTATAACGCTCGAAGTTTGTAGGCGTTTGAGGCCTACGCTTCGCCGTGCGCGCGGTTGAACCAAACAATACCAGCTTATACTCGCCAGACTTCCGCAACAAAATTTTGGTTTCGTCAAAACGGTAGCTCTCCTTCAGCATTTGTGAGCTCAAGAGCGAAAAGAACGTTTTGCTTTGATTCAAGCCCACCATTTCACTCAACGGATCGCTCTCAACGCCACCCGCCTGCTGCACGAATTCATCATAGTATGGGTACGAAAACCCTTTATATCGGGGTAATGTTCCGAGACCAGGTTTTACAAGCTGTAAATACGTCCAAGCGGGATCTTCTGGCTCGAGTTCATGCATTGGATAACCCTTCGGTCCCAAAGCCGTCATCCCATCCTTCCAGGGATACGCTTGATGCCATGGTCCAACTTGTATACCGGCACCTTGCTCCCTATCGATCGGGATACCTCCATATTTTTTGCCAAAGAGGGCTTTCGTATCCGTGTACGTGTAAGAATTCCCGCCAACTGTCGTGAACTCTTTTCTGGCGTTCGGAATTGCTGGTATGCGTTGCGTTGCGACCATCTCCCCATCTGGATCTAGCAGTGCGATTTGTAAATCAACACATCGCGAACCCTCAATAAATTCGTTACCGCATCTGTTCTGATTACGATCGAATATATGTGAAGCGTTGACGCGGATCATATCTCCAATATTCCCGTTGAATTTGTACACATGTCTCTCTCCAGTGCGCGTGATTCGGCCAAGTTTAGTAGCGCCAAAAGCAAACACTCCGCCATCATCTGTGTGAGAATCGGAACCAATTTCCTCGTGCCCGGGATTCAAGTTCTTGAATTCGTATACTCCATCGCTAGAAATCTCGAACTCGAATTTCCTACCCTCCGTTCCGAAGATTTCAACTTCGAAAAATCCCCAGCTATTCGTAGTTATTGAAGTTGATGCGAACTTTCTGTTTCTACCGAAATGCTCGAAAGCGTGCAGATCTCGAGCCTTTCGCTCGTACAAAATGTCTGGAAAGTCGGACACGATGCTGTCGAACATATCCTTGAACCTATCACGCACAGTACCCTCGTCAAAGGATGGACACTGCATTATATCGGGGATAAAGTTAGATAGGGGTGCGCACAATTCAGAATCATCCTGCGAAAATGGATAGCACGGGGAAACATTGGCGAAGTTGAACCCGTAATCGCACATTGCCAAAGATACCGACCCGCTCGTGAACATTTCAGGATCGTGCCTTAATTTGAAAATCGATCGTGGCGAGAGCATAACGCCGTCATCCTCTGGTGGGGCTTCAATATACACATGATAATTAATCGATAGCGTTTTTGGAGGTGCGCACTCGATAGCTAAACCATTCAACTGTTGATGAACTGGATCGGGTCCACGTAGGGACGGGATTACGCCATGAGTTCTTTTGAGAATGCCTCGCCCATCATCTCCCATAAAATTAAGGGGAGCGTCTTTGCTTCCAAAGATTCCACACGAACACTTGCACTCGAAGCAAGAACAATGCTCGCTGAACCAAGCGTTCACTTCCGTTGAATTGTACCACTCTGGGTAGCCATTCGTGTCAAAATCGTAAGCATCAAACGTAAGATCATCCTGTGACTTATACGGGTAGTTCTTCTGGTTATACTTATACGGGTTATACGGTGTATCACTAAGAGGACCCTCGGTGAATATTATTGAATCCTTAAGAGTATCGGGATCTGACAGATCACCGTTATCATTCGGAGCAATAAGCTCAAGAGTTGCACTCATGGGCCAGTAATTGTCCACTATAACGTGCAAATTTTCGCCTTCGGTCAAGTCTACGTGGTAATCGCGGTATGGAGAAGTCCCCTCTCTGTGCTCACTCTGAAGTGATCCGTCATCGTAAACTACCCCAAGCTTTTCCAAAGACCATGGATTGAAAAACGGGTAATGGCTAGGTCCTGGCATTATATCATCGCCCCAAGTACTTGTATTGGTATTCGGGTGCTCGGAATCGTACTTACCTGAATATGCTCTCCAATTCGATGTACTCACAGTGTTAAAATCTTCTCCGTAAATAAACTTTGACTCTGACAGTAGAAACGGATCGTCAGAATACCAGGGAAAGCTTTTTCTTTCTGGCGCGTACGGATCGTACTTCGACACGAAATCGTACAAAGTGACATTTGCATGCTCGTAATTGAACCATGGTATTGATTCATCAGGCCAGCCAGAATCATATAGTCCGCCAGGATCGCAACTACCTATTCCTTTCAAGCACTCGTTGTATTTTGCATCGATGATGGTAATTATTTCCTTTCTTTCGTACGGTCCAGGCGAAGCTTTCTTGTAAAAATCAGGAATATCCAAGAAGTCGTGAACGATATTTTTCGCACACCCTAATTGTTCGGGATGACTTTTTCTCCTTTGGAAAGCATCCTCGCCGTTGCAATAGAAGTGCTGGTCGGAAGGTTGCGGACCAATCCTTCCTTTGAGCGATAACACATCATCACCCGTATAATTTCCGTTTGGATCTCGACATTTTGATGCTGGAGCGGACCAATCGTATGCAATATTTGTTGAGGGGCAGCAATCACCTCCGTCATAGCCACACTCTTTCGTGTTTAATGTTTCGTCGCATACACCATCTCCCCAGCGATGACAATGCGCTGAAAAACACTGAGATAAGTTTGCAGCGTTAATGCGAGGGTAAAGTTCGCGCATCAAGGAATCGTACTTACCGCCAAAAAACTTATCTTGACAGTTCTTTACTCCTTCGCATTCGTAAAGAGATGCAGTCTGCGGTAAGGTCACGTTAATGTCTTTCCTGTAGTCATGCTTATCAGATGGTACGTCGGTATGTATCAATCTGTACCTTAAAAGTACACCTCCTTCAACGAGTTTTCGAGGATAGTCACACGCAATCGAATCCGTCGGCGCACAATAGGAACACATTCCATTCGTCATTCTGCCACACGGACACTCCTGGATCTCTTCTTTGGTTGCACCGCGCCACACGCACGCTCCTGCAATGCATTGATAATTATTGAACGAACCCTCCACACCGGGTACAAAATTATCACACCCGAATAGTTTTGTCACGCTTTCACCTCCTTTCCTCACCAAATCGTTGCAGTCTGGGTCGTGCGCACCGTATCCACAGTCACAACCGTCACAGGCAGCGTACGAATTCCGAGGACCTTTCCATTTTGCAGGTGGTGTAAGCGTTACGTTTGGACGGCCCTTTAAACAGGTCCAGCTTTCAACTGGGTCTGAAGTTAAAGTTGTTACACGAGCATCCAATGCTCTCTGCACTGACCCGTTTGCCCCTATGCACATACGCGTGACGTTTGCGATTCGAGTCATCCAGCGTCCATTTCCTACCATGACGCCCTTGCCACTAGTATTGATAGTATCACCGATGACTTGACCCTTGCTTTCACTCCAACTCAATTTTCCTTGGATCCATTTTCCTTGGATCCGCTTGATTCTTTTTTTTGATTCCTCGCTTAATAAAGTCCACTCCTCCGTTACCTCATTTCGTCCATAGAGTTTCCAAGATTGCGGATGGGTCAAACGCACCTCCGGTGATCCATAAGAACTCCGCCACCCATTGGCAAGTAAAATATCGTACGATGCTACCGATCGCGTTTCGTGAGGTTGCTTTTCAAAGTGCAGTTCGACCGGGTGAGTTGCGTTCGGAAGGACCTGAGAAAGCCAACCAAATTTACCACCATTTCCAAATTCTTCATCCAGCAAATACCCGTTTAAGATTAATCCAGTTCCTCCTTTTCCTTCGACATAGGGCTTGCAGTTGTCCCACTCCAATAGGCAATGCGTGCAGCCACAACGCGGATTATGGACGTGCTTAGTAGGTTTGTAGTACAAACTCAAGCGAACGTTTGAGTTAGGATAATCTGCGGCAGTGGCGTAGTCTGTCGGTACAACCTCGCGTTCAAAAATCGAATCACGACTTGGTCTGTCTGAAATTCTTGAGACGTGAAGTCCACCGGTATCCAAGCAACCACATCGTGTGTTGTGGCATCCACATCCTGCCGAACCGAAAAGACTATGACTTGGGGTGTTTGCAACCTCTTTACCTGCAAAATACGCTTTTGTTTTGTTCGCATTCAGCATGATAGGATTATCACCCCCGTCAAATAAAGAAACGTAGTCTATGAAGAGGTAAACACCGGATGTGTTTGCAGCAACTTCATCAACCTCGAGCTTGAAATATTTCATATCGGTCTGATCGCAACTTCCTGGTGACGGCGGCGGCGAGGGAGGTGGTGCCGGCATCGGGATCGATGGCGGTGGGAAAGGCGGTGGCGAAGGCGGTGGCGTTGGAAAAGGCGGTGGCGAAGGAGCTGGCGGTGGAGCTGGTGGCGGAGACGGCGGCGGTGGAGTTGGAGGTGGAGATGGCGGCGGTAGCGGTGGAGGCAATGGCGGCGGAAACGGTGCAACTGGCGTTTCAACCGTAGGACAAGACTCCTCTTGATAATGGCATTCCGCTGGACTACAAATATCTTGGTAAGAAAGTTGCATGCCGTAATTTTGAGCGCATATGCATCCCACGTTCGAGTTAGAGCATTTTTCGCCGACTGCCATCTCGAGCAAACCAGGCGCGGGTAAATCCTCTCTCAAGCTCAAACCCAAGTCTTGTTCCATAGAGAATTCGCAGCCACAAGTCGCGCCGCTTTCTTCCGTGACGTCAAAGAGAATGTCGTGCACAACTTCACAATATTCTGTTTGAAGGAGTAAATAGTCGGGATGAGAACGTTCATACAGTCCAATCTCTTCCAACGCACCGAATGTCGTCTCCAAACCTCGAAAAGAATCAAAGCATTTTGTATTCACAACATCAATAGGAACGCCATTCTCTTCAACATTATCATCCTCTTCTTCTTCGGGAGAAGAGATAAAATCGGCATCGCTTTCGATACTTTCACTTTCGAAAGGATCAAACTCTCCTCCGCAACTCTGCATCTCCGGGATATCTATGCCTGCCCACGCGCAAGCCGTGAGCTTCTCTGTTGAATAAGCCGTAAGATCTTGAAGTGGAAAGCTGTTTGGATCAAGGTCGCATAAACATGGCAATATTTCATTGCTTATTTTTTCACAGCACTCCTTCATATCTTCAGAATAGCCCGTCTCACCTGGTACGGTCGAGCAAATTCCAATATCGAGATTCATCATGTACACAAATTCATCAACTTTGGTCTGACAGATTTCTTCGGCGACTTCCTCGGGTGCATCCGCTTCAGAAAACAATATGGGATCGTTGCACGCAGAGCACTCTTCGGAAGATTCGTCGATAACAGTTTTACAGTCACCGGTTTCCAAATCACAATAGTCTGCCATCCCCGAAGGGCAGTGCTCCTCGCTCTCTAAACCCTCAAAGGCATACACGGTGATACTTCCAAAACCAGCTATTTCGAGCGGGCAGTCCGGATCAACTGCACCACATCCGCAATCGCAGTTTGAGTCTGCGTACCAATCCATTGGACAAAGCCATTCCTCTGGAACATCGGTGGCGTTTTTTTGAGTCGGTCCGCTGTAGTCTATGAAATCTTCATAATAATTCGTATTATCCCCGGAAGAGTTGTAAGAAGCGGACGTAGATTCCTGACTAGAGCCCGAACCGCTTCCAGCCCCTGATTCAGCCATATAATGACTCGTACCTGTTTGTATTACGGATGTATCCGCTTGACATACATTATTGGCGTCGTAAGTGCAGCACATAGCCCCCGAAGCTGTGCTCACACACCACTGACCAGGCTGACAATTGTACGCCGCCTCCATACCTGTGGCTTCGAATGGGTTTTGGGATGCACCCACATTGCAGTCTGGGTCATAGGCACCGCAATTACAGTCGCAAATTCCATCGTTGTAAAGTTCCCAACCACACGCAAATTCTTCGTTTTCGCAATCCCAATCCGCAGGAACTAACCCTTCGTCGCGTCGCGCTGCGCAATCGTCGACCCTGTCGTATGACGTTATAGCCAAAGCCTCGTCCAATTGCTCTTGCGTGCATACGACGGGAGGAATTTCGATTCCGGCGTGCAAAAAGCACTGATCGCTCACGAAGTCAATTAAATTACCTTCGTACTCGGGTGGGAGCGGAACTGAAGGAATTTGCGAAGAAAATTCCGGGTAGCACATGCACGACGTGTCAGAAGTGAGTCCTGCCATGTTCATGCAGCAGTCTGCGCTACCTTGTACTCCTCCCTGATCGTTAAAACACGAACCCAACACGGTTCCTCCAATTGTACCGCATGTCTGTGCAACTTCGCTCCAATTGGGAAGATCGCCAAAACTTTCTTGAAGCAGCTTTCTTCGGGATAATCTTCTTTTTGTTGAGAGCATACCTGTGAAGTTCGCGGATCGAACCACCGGGCTCGTCTTCACAACATTTGCTTCGGATACTCCGAAAGAGTAATCCGCGACGAGAGATCTTTGCTGCCCGAGCCAACTTTGAAAAGTCACCTTAACTTCAGCCTCGCCCCCAGTATACGCAGCCATACCTCGCAATCGATTGTGAACGCTTCGCGCGCACGATGTCAGAATTTCTGTCTCACTTTTCACAAAATTGCAACCGTTCTTTCTGTTGAAGGTAGATTTTAATATCATTGAAAGTGGATCGGGTGCAGAATCGCTCAAAGCGCCGCTCGAGGAAGTAAGCGTCGCGGAACACTGTGCCGTAACATTTCGACACACCATGGACTCCTCGACCGTGATCGCAGAGTAAATAACCACACTGAATATGCCCAAGATAAAGAAGCTCAAAATCGAAGAGAGTTTCCAGCTGTAGATATCTTTCCCGGACGTTTTTGCTTTTTTGCCCTTAGCGTTGATCATGGACATAGCACGTAGATCTACGAACTGACGCTTGCCGTCCATTTCAACCGTAGATTTTCCAGTCCCATCTCTCGACTGATGAGTAGATTCCTTCGCGAGGACTTCAGATTTATTTTCGTCGTCGAAATTGTCGAGCAATTCGAGACCTGTTCTGACGAATCTTGAAGCAGGCCCCGCAAAGATCATCATATCCACGAGTGCCGAGGTGATGCTCATAAATGAAAGATACGCAATAACTCCAAAGAGCATGACGTAACCAATGTCTTCTGATTGCAATTTTGAGTTTGAATCCTTCAAAAGATGTGCTCCGCAAAAGGTGATAAACGCTGGTGCCGCCGTTTGTAAAACTCCGCGAACAGCGTCAGAAATCGATCGAACTCGCTCCGCACGTAGCGTTTCCATGAGTTTTGCGTCTACAAATTTAACCGCGAGGACAGCGGCATCAACGCCTTCTTTACCACCCTGTTCGAAATCAGCCACGCCATCACCGTCTACATCCGCGTTCAAAATGTCGGTAAGATTCATCTTGAGCACGTTGTCATTTTTCAGTGAGTCGGAATCAGTCAGAGTATCGGACTCATCCTCGCTCGCAGCGCTTTTAAACAAATCAGAGGATCCGAATGCAACTTTTACACTCCCTGTGATCGTTGCAATGACGTGCACGAACATACCTTGTAATATTCCGATAAGAAAATACAGCGACGCGTAGGCGATAAGAATGAAACCAAACTCCGGAACTTCGATGATAGCCGCCAGGGACGCCGCAAGAAAGACGATACAATTTTTCCCGAGAGTGTGAGAAAATCCGAAAAACTTCTTAAAAGCTACCATATCAGTCGATAGCAGCATTTCAAGACGTTCCTTTGATAGTGCGCTTGGGTGCAATAGTTTATATCGAATCGCATGCCTCGATACGTCTCGTTCAAGTATCGCCCGGCACGATAGGAAACATCGTTGCATCCCGAGACTAAAAACCACGAGACAAACGCCATACATTAAAAGCCACATTGAATATTGTTCCAAGTTCACACCTTTTGCAGAAGGTGCGACGTAAACAATCTTGAGGGCCAAGTTTGCAAACACTGGAATCATGCTTATCCCAGCCGCGACAACGCACGTCGTAAAAAACAAGTAAAACTGGGCAAACGGTTTCAATCTGCGCAAAAGAATTATTCCTTTATACACAGCTTTACACGTTGAATACACCGTATCTTCCTCATCTTCGCAATCTGGGTTCTTCCCTCCTTTCCACTCGTAGGATCCGTCCTCAGTCTTCGCGCGTCGCGAAAAGAACCTCGAGAGAAAGAGCGAAAGCACCGCCTCGGGAGGAACGCCATCCTCTCGGGCATCCCTGATTTCCGACACGTTCTCTCCAGCTTTCGCTCCGAGCATTTTCTTCTCCCTCTCTTTCAAATCAGCGGCGGCCAAAGTGACATCCATCGCGCGTATGGATGATTTATGAGCGCCCTTCCTTCCTCTCTGTTTGATTTTGCAAAAGATACGAAAAGTGTTCGAACTACTCGGTGTCTGTCAACCAAGTGACGACAAAATCTTTTCGTTGATCGGTCGAATTCTCGTCGACCGGCGTCTACTTTCCGTACTTTTTTTACTGCCAGCTGGCGAAATAAATTCGAATTTTGCTTATTTTGAACGAGTGGTCAATTAAATTGGTTGTTATCAATAATGGAGACCGGAGGCGAGGCGACGAAATCGAGGCGAGCGCGACGTTTACGGAAAAAGAAAAAGCAAATCGTGGAAACTCAACGCGATTAAAAGAACAAAATCGAAATGAAAAGTGTGACCTCTCGAACAACGCGTTTTAATTATTGCGTTTATTAAAGTAGATTTTTCGCGTGTCGGAGAGATTCGATTTTAGAGCGCACGGTGTCGTTCAAATTGTTTTAAGAAGATGATAATACTATTTAACTAAGAGTTAATTTACAAAAATCTTTCGATTTCTCTCTCTCTCTCTCTCTCTCTCTCTATGTATAAATATTCCTATGACTTCTTCTTCTTCTTCTTCTTCTTACATGCGTCCGGTGTAACTCGGCGACGTCGTGTACTTGGCCGAAGGCGGCATGCCAGAAGAAATATTTTTCCCGAACGGCGTGCCGTCGTCCGCTTCCGCGGCGGGCGCTTCTCCTCCCTCGATTTCTTCCTTCTCGCGCTCTAATTCTATGCGTCTTCTCGCAAACTTTTCGCGATCGAACGAGGACCTTTTCGCGTCTCCTGAGATTCGGCCCAACGGTGACATTTGTCTCGGTGGACCCTCTTTCATGTCTCCTAAACTTTCGCGGCTGGAATGCGAGATGGTCAAGTTGCCGATGGACGACGTGAGACTTTGTTGACTCGCGTTGCCGAGCTTTGATTTGTCGTACATCGGCGGCGGATACGCGACGTGATTGTTCGCGGTTGTTTGCATGTCGCTCAAGTTTTCACCGGAAAACGTGCCCACGTTCGCCATTCGAATGGACGATTGCGCTTGTAACGACGGCGAAGCGGCGCGGTTACCGAAGAGTTCGTCCATGAGTTGAGGCGGTTGGCCGCCGAGAGGATTGTCGTCGTGTAAACTGTCTCTTCGACCGGCGGCCCAAGCGGAAGTTTGCGCGTGCAACGCCGCGGCGCGTCTTTTCTCGGGAGAACCTGGAGAAGACGTCCCAACGTTAATGCTATCGACGACTCTTCCGCCGTATTCAAGAATTTTGACCGTCGAGACGCCGCCGATTAATTGGCAAAACACGCAAACGCCTCCGGGTTTAATTAAACCGAGTTGTCGCAATCGCGCCATGGCTTCGACGTCCGCCGCACCGGACGGATTCCTTCGCAGAGCGTCTAAAAATACGTCCGATACGTCCGAATCGTTGCTAATAATGTTACTCACTGCCTCGCGCCCGTCGGATAAAACAGGAATGATGCCTCGAATGATCAACTGTTGCCTCGCCTCCTCGGCGCCTTCGATGACCCAACTCAAGCTGCCGCCTCGAATAGACGGAATCGTCAAACTCATCACCGGACAAATCGGTCTGTATTTTGCAATCATTCGAGTTGTTTCCCCGGTGTGCGAAAATACGACGATACAGCTCGCGCGCGTTTGGTACGCGCACGAGACCGCGGCGTCGGCTAAAGACCACTTGTGCAACTCTTTACGCGAGACGTTGCTTATGTGTTTCATCCACGCGCTCTCTTCCTTCGATTCGCGCGCGTTACCTTTACCAGAAGGGAACTTATCGCTTCTACCTTCCGATAACGCGGAAATTCGAGAGGAAACAAACTTCTTTTGTCTCGCATATCGCGATTCGTAATCGTACACTCTATCCGCGGCGTTCGCGATGGCTAAAACAGTCTTGACGCATTCCACCGGGAACATCCCCGAGTAGGTTTCTTTACCCAACATTAAAGCGTCCGCGCCGTCTAAAACGATGTTTGCGATATCTGTCGCTTCTGCTCGGGTCGGTCGTGGCGCCTTAATCATCGAATCGACGAGTCTGGTGACAACCGCGACCGTTCCCAGTTCTTCGCACACGCGCAAGACGAACTTTTGCACGCGAAACATCTTCTCCGGGGCAATGACGGCACCCAAATCGCCTCTGGCTAATAAAATGGCATCCGCGACTTTACACGTTTCTTTGACGCTCTGCAACGCCTTCAACGTGTCCACTCGTGCAATCAACGCGACTTTCGGATAAAACTTTTGCGCCGCTCGTTTCAAATCCGCCAACTGATGGCTTCCCGTGGCTCCTCCGAAAGAGACGAAATCCACCGGAACCGATCGACTAATTTTTTTGAGCAACTGTTCGTCCCCGGGCGAGAGCGCCCCGGATTCGCGCCTGAACCGAATCGCGATTGAATTCCCGGCAAAACCCACGTCAAACTCTAAATCTCCGTCGCACTCGCACGTCACCGTCTCTCTCTCTACGTTTCTCACAATCAACTTAGCGCTCTTATCGTTGTTATTCCCAATCAACGGCGCGATAAAAATCTCATCCCCAACATCGCAGTGCGCCGCGAAATGCTCAAAGTGATCTCCCAACGGAATCGATCTCGCGCTGGTAATCTTTTGCGCCTCTTTCGTGTTGGTCAACTTCACCGCGCCGCCCCTTGAAAATTTCAACGACTTTTTCTTCTCGCCTTTCTTCGCCGGAGTAAACCTTTTCGCCGCCACGCTCTCCGACGAGGACAACCGATCGTCTCCGCGAGACGAAGACTCCTCCTCCTCCTCTTCGCCCGACGACAAAGCCGCCGAGTCTTCTTTCTCCTCGTCTTCTTCCAACTCCTCGGCGACTTCGACTCGGCACGTGTCCCCGCCAAACGCGAGGTACGTCGCGCACAATCGTTTCTACGTTTGTCGATATTTATTAAAGAGTGAGATGATGCGAGAGATGTTCTTCGTCGTCAGTACGTACGCGGCGACAAAACAAGCGCGCTGATAATAATGATACTAACACTTAAAAAGACGATCAGAAGAAACGTGTACCACGATTGACGCGATCGATGATGATGCTCTAAAACGTACCGTTATTTTCTGCGCTCGCGTCAGATTCTTCATCACCTCCTGAAACTCCTCGTGTGAACTGGTCGAGTGACTAAAGTCGTACCTCGCCACGGTCACGCCGCTTTCTAAAAACATGCACAAATCGTCCACCGTTTTGCTCATCTCCCCACCAATCGTGGCGATCACTTTGCACTTTTGGTGCGGCACCGGTGGTTTTTCGATCGAGGAGCACTTCTCCGCGATCGAAAGAACTTTCGAGGAGTGCTTGTCGTTGTTGGAAACGACGGAATCGATTTGGAAGTTGCTCAAGCCGTTCGTGCTCGGCCAGGAGTTCATCATACCCGCGGTGGACGATAACGCCCTTTTTAATCGAACCATATTCTTTCGTTGCTTCTTTTGTTGCGCTTCTTTACTAAAGTCTTCTCTTTCTCTCTTTAATAATAGCGGAGAAAAGCGGTGAAGAGTGAAGATCTCGAAAAGGCGGATTCTTAGGCTCTTTTTGCTGCAGAAAATACGGAAAGCGGAGAACAAAGTCAGCGGGGTAACGCTCTATCTCGTAGGTTTTCTTTTACTCTTTTTTGCTTTCGTATTGGTTCGTTACGAGTGCATGTTACAATTTATGTGTACACGTTTAGTATTTATTATGTTTGTCGCACACGTGTGCGTGCTTGTATTTGACGTGTCTCTCTTTTGTCTAACGAGCGCGAAAAGAGGAGTACGCTCTCTTTTTTCTCGCTCGCGCGTACGCGCCGTCCGGGGAGCTATTCTTCTTCTTCTTCTTCCGAATCGTAGAACTCGTCGTATAACGTTCCGCCTTCGTATCGCCAACCGGGTGGGAGAGGACAGTTGGTGTCGAGGAGGTATTGTACACAGTCGGGGTGGTTGTTCTCGTGCGCTTCTCGAACGGCGTCCTCGTCCCAAGGCGCTTTGGCGGTTTCGTGCAAGTACTTCAAACAGTCTAAGTGACCGTTCGCGGCCGC
>Ga0255755_1001382_pt1 | contig 21976 bp, 19 predicted proteins | sample 011ome_18_FD_179955 | JGI IMG/M metagenome (GOLD analysis project Ga0255755, IMG submission 179955) | Coastal salt marsh microbial communities from the Groves Creek Marsh, Skidaway Island, Georgia - 011501BT metaG (version 2) | ecosystem: Environmental > Aquatic > Marine > Intertidal zone > Salt... | reverse complement strand
CTTGCAAATTCACCAAAATGAAAAATTGTTAAAATTTTTTTTCCATATCTTAATAAAACTTTTTCAATATCAATCGTATTGGCATTAATATACTTCACTCTATTACTTTTTATGTGATTATGTTTACTTCCAGAGGAGTAGTTATCTAAACTTATAATTTTATAATTTTTAAATATTAAAAGTTTTTTTATTAAATTTGAGCCAATAAAACCTGCTCCACCAGTAATAACTAAAATATTTTTTTTCATATTTTATCTAAAAACTATTAAAGATGATTAAAATTAATAACTTTTTGTATATTTATTTGTATTTTCACCAGATTTAATTTGATTAAAAATCCATTCATAAGTTTTTTCAAGACCTTGTTTTAATTTTATACTTGGAGACCAGTTAAAATGACTTATGATCTTGGTATTGTCACTAGATCTACCTCTAACTCCTTTTGGCTTATCTAGTAAATAATTTTTTTTAACCTTGTAGTCAGCTATTTCTTCAATGATTTCTATCATTTGATTAATAGATACCTGCTCGTCACTACCTAAATTATAAACATCTGAAGAGTCTGAATTAAATATTTTTTTTGTTCCTTCTATACAATCATCTATATACATAAAACTTCTTGTTTGTTCACCGTCTCCCCACACATCTATTTGATTAATTTTATTCATTTTTGCTAAAGCTATTTTTCTACACAATGCAGCAGGTGCTTTTTCTCTCCCACCATCATAAGTACCTAAAGGGCCATATACATTGTGGTATCTTAAAACTCTTGTTTCTAATTTAAAATCCTCCTTAAAATGTCTACACATTCTCTCACTAAATAATTTTTCCCATCCATATCCATCTTCTGGATCAGCTGGATACGCATCACTTTCTTTAAGACCAGGTACAAAAACTTCAGATTGTTTTGTCGAATTATACACGCATGCACTTGAAGAAAAAAAATATCTTTTTACATCATTTACTAAGCATGCTCTGAGCAAGTTTGTGTTAATTAAAACTGACAACATACATTCAGCCTTGTTATTTTCTATAAAACCCATTCCCCCCATATTGCAAGCCATGTTATAGACAAAATCTACATCCTTAGTAACTTTAAGACAGTTTTCGTATTCCTTAAGGTCTAAGTTGTAACTTTTAAAATTTTCATTAGTTTGGAACCAAAGCTCAAAAGGCTTTACATCTGCACAAACAATTTTGGCTCCTTCGTTATACAAATCTCTTGAAAGATGTCCTCCAATAAATCCACCTGCCCCTGCAATTAAAACTTTCATGTTATCCTAATACATCATCTTTTTATATAAACAAGTCTTATACCTTCAGTAGATTAAATAATAAAAGTATAGTAAGAAAAGGCACCTAAATAGAAAGTTAGAAAATATATAAACAAATAAACAATTTTACTTTTTATTAAATAGATAAAATTTTTAGAATATAAAATTAAAAAAAGTAATAAAATTGGATCAAGATATTCCTGAAATATATAGTTAATAAAAGTGAAGAAAATTGTGTATGGTAAAAGTAAAAATAAAAGAGTTTTTTCTTTTTTAAAAGCAAAATAAAAAGAAACAAGCATTGAAAAACCACAAATTGGTAAATAAATAAGCTTAAATAAAATTTCATTAGAAATTAAAATATTCAAAACTTTTCTTAATGCACCTCCTGACAGAAAATCTTCGTTTGGATAATTCCAAAATATAAATGAAAAACAAATTAAAAAAATTACAATTATTTTAAAGTTTTTGTAAATTATATCTTTAATTTGTCCTGGATTAAAATAAATCAAAAAAAAAGGTAAAATATAAATTAAAATTATACCAAATAAATCAGCTATTTTATAATAACTAAAAGTAATTCTATTTATCTCATCAATTTCTATATATTGAATAGCATTTTTAAAAAATTCAAAAAAAATTATTAGTGGAGAAAAAAATATAAGATTTATCAACACAAGGTATAGATTTTTTTTATCTAAAATTTTTTTAAAATTAAACAATAAAAAGAAATTTGTTAGTGGAATAATAAATAAATTTTGAGATGAGTAGAAAGCCATATATGAAAATAATAAACAGGCCAAAAGATTTATTGTGATATTAGAGTTTTTTTCTAAATTGAAGAAAAAAAGCATAGAAATTATCCAAAATAAATATCCTATATTTTCTCTTAACATCCAAAATGCACTAGTACGGAAATAAGGGCTTATGAATATAAAAAATGCAATAAAAAGTAAGTAACTATTTTTTTCTAATTTATCTAAGTCATAATTTTTTTTTTTCAAAACATAAAATAAAATTAAGGGCGTTATTAATGAAATAAAAAAAATATTCAGTCTCCAATAATCCAAACTTGTAGGTAAATATAATTTAAAAATGAAATAATCTAATGGAAATCTTGAGTCTCTGTATTTGCTCCAATCAATATCATTAAATGAATTTCCAAAAATTAGTTCATAATTATTCAAGATATGGCCAAAATCACCTTCACCGCCTCCTGCAGAATTTTCATTAAATAAAAAACCTAAAACAAAACTTAATATTAAAGAAAAAGATAATAAATCTAAAAGATGTGTTTTTTTTATTTTCATTTATAATTTTTTATATAAAAACAATTATTATCAATGTCTTATATTAATAATTGTCAAATCAATAAAAAAAAAATAACCAAATATTTCTCCCTTGGAAACCAACCACTTTGTGACGATCTTTTAAAAGTTAAAAGTAAAAAAAAAAATAAACTTTATCCAATTAATATTTTATTTTGTAAAAACTGTATAATTGCTTTTAATCAAGTTCAAGTAATTCCGAAAAAACTTTTTCCTAAAAATTACCATTATAGATCAAGTCTTACTGAAGATGTAATTAAAGGTATGACTGATTTAAAAAACAATATTGAAAAAAATTTTGGAAGTTTAAAGGGTAAAAAAGTGCTTGATATAGGTTGTAATGATGGATCATTACTAAATTTATTTAAAAAAAAACAAGCTATTACAATTGGTGTTGAGCCAACAGACGCATGTTTTCCTGCAAAAAAAAAACACCATATTATAAATAATTTTTTTTCTCATGATGTTGCAATAAATATAAATAAAAAATTTAAAAAAATTGATTACATTATTTTTACGAACGTATTTGCTCATATAAACAATTTAGATAATTTGATAAGAAATTTAAAACTTTTAATTAGTAAGAATACAAAAATTATTATTGAGAATCATTACTTAGGATCTGTTTTAAATAAAAACCAGTTTGACACTTTTTACCACGAACACCCTAGAACATATAGTTTAAAATCATTTTATGAAATAGCTAAATTGCTAAACATGAACCTATATAAATTTCAATTTCCTAAAAGATATGGCGGAAATATAAGGGTAATTTTATCAAATACAAAGCCTAATAAAAAATTTAAAGATAAATTAAAAAAAATAATTAATAATGAAATGAAATTTCATAAGAAACTTTTGAAAATGAAAAACATTATTTCGAAATGGAAAAAACAAACAAATATTACCCTTAAAAAAATTAAACACTCAAAAAAAATAATAGTAGGCAAAGCATTTCCAGGTAGAGCAAGTATTTTGATAAACTTATTAAAGTTAAACTCTAAAATAATATCTAAGATCTATGAAAAAGAAAAATCCCCTAAAATAGGATTCATGGTTCCAAATACAGATATACCAATTGTTTCTGATAGTAATTTAAAAAAACTTAATGGAGATGAAATTATTATTAATTTTGCTTGGCATATTAAAGATGAAATAAAAAATTACTTATTACAAAAAAATATTAAAAATAAAATTATTAATATTTTATGATAAAGAAATTTTATGATTTAGGAAAAGAAAATTCTAAATATAAGAAAAAGTTTCTTAAAGATTTTAATGAAATTATTTCATCAGGTTTTTATATTTCGGGAAAATTTGTTGAGAAATTTGAAAAAAGATTTTCTATTTTTAATAAATCAAAGTATTCAATTGGAGTTGGTAACGGTTTTGATGCATTAAAAATTTCACTCCAAGCACTTAAAATTACAAACCATTGTAATGATGGCGATGAGGTTATTGTTCCTGCAAATACTTATATTGCTACTGTTTTGCCTGTTAATTATTGCAATCTTAAACCTGTTTTAATTGAGCCAGAATCTGATGGTTTCAATATTGATCCAGAAAAAATTAAAAAAAAAATAACAAAAAAAACAAAAATAATAATTGTAACTCATCTTTACGGGCATCTATGCCAAATTGATAAGATTATGAAAATTGCCAAAAAATTTAATTTAAAAGTTATTGAAGACTGCTCGCAATCTCATGGTGCAATGTTTAATAAAATTAAATGTGGAAACTTTGGTGACTTTGGTTGTTTTAGTCTTTTTCCAGCAAAAAATCTCGGGGCACTGAGTGATGCCGGGATAATCACTACAAATAATAAAAGATATAACACAATTGTTAAATCAATTAGAAATTATGGTGAAAATTCTTTTCAAAGTTATGAGAAAAGAAAATATATAAATTATTATAAGGGATTAAATAGTAGAATGAGTGAAATAAATGGATCTATATTAATTCATAAACTAGTTAATCTAAAAAAAGATAATGAAAATAAAAGAAAAAAAGCTTTGTTCTATTTAAACAACATTAAAAATAGGAATATTATTTTACCAAAAATTAAAAAAAAAAGCTATCCTGTTTGGCACCAATTCATAATAATGACAAAAGAAAGAGATAGGTTAAGAAAGATTCTCTTAAAAGAAAAGTTCGAAACAAAAATTTTATATCCTGTCCCTATTCATAAACAAAAAGCTTATAGAGAATACAAAAAAATCCGATTTCCATTGACTGAAAAAATTCATTCACAAAATCTTTCCCTTCCGTTAGGTAATCATTATACAAAAACAGATTTAAAAAAAATCTGTCTGATTATTAATAATTTTAAATAATGGCTATTAAAACTATAATTCTTTGTGGTGGTTTGGGTACAAGGCTAGGTGTTGAGACAAAAAAAATACCTAAACCAATGGTAAAAGTTAATGGAAAACCAATTATTGAACATATAATTAAAATTTTTATAGCACACGGATATGAAGAGTTTATTTTGGCCACTGGATACAAACATGAAATAATTGAAAAATTTTTCAAAAAAAAAAAATATAAAGTAAAATGTGTTTTTACCGGAGAAAAAACCAATACAGGTGGTAGAATTATTAAACTGAAAAAATTTCTAAATGATGATGAAGATTTTTTCATAACTTATGGTGATGGTATTTCTAATCAAAATTTAATTAAAACCATGAGACATCATCAAAATTCGATGAAAATTGGAACAATCACTACTGTTAGACCTCCAGCAAGATTTGGAGAAGTAAATATTGGTAACAGCAATATTGTTAAAAAATTTAAAGAAAAGCCTAGTGTGAATAATGGTTGGATTAATGGTGGTTTTTTTGTCTTCAACTACAAAATATTTTCATTTTTTAAAAAAAAAAATGAAATTTTTGAAAGAGAACCATTAGAAAGACTTGTTAAAAAAAAACAGCTATCTGCCTTTAAACACATAGGTTTATGGCAATGTATGGATACCCCAAGGGATAAAAAAATTATTTCATTAATGCTTAAAAAAAACAAATTATATTAAAATGCAAAAAGAAACTTTAAAAAAAAATCATGTTACAAAAGGTAATTTCATATCCAATATTTATTTTAATTTTATTTATTTTTTGATTGCAAATTTAGTTAACTATCAAAATAAAATAGTTTTAGATTTTGGTGGAGGTTTAGGTTTTTTAAAAAAAAAATTAATTAAGAAAGGTGCAAAAGTAATTATTTATGATAAGGTTAAAGAACTTACAGAAGTTGATGATTACAGAAGTGTAAAATTTGACATAATTATATTTTGCCAGGTATTGATGTATATAAATGAAGCAGATGTAAAAAAAATTTTTAATGAGATATTGTTAATTAAAAAAAAAATATTAATAATAACTTGTTTTTCACAACAGACTATAATCAATAAAATTTTTGCCTTTTTACTGGGCCATTCTCAACCGCACGATGACACCGTACTTTTCCCAAAAACAGAAAATGAAATTTTCAATGAATTTTTTTTAAAAGTAAAAGAAATTAATTGTTATTTGTTTAAGATTATTGTTTCAGAAACAAAAAATTAATTTAATTTATGTTAATTTTTTTTTCATATATATTAACATTAATTTTTTTAATCTGAAAATATATCCTAGTTATATATTCCAAAATTATTGATAAAAATGAAAATAAAAAAATAAAAAAAATAATAACTAAATTTTGAAAAATAGTAATTATTACAAAATTTTTAAAAAAATTTATTAAAGTAAAAGCTATTAAAATTATGGTTAATACTAAGGAAATTCTTCTAAAAATAGTTGTAAACAAAAAAGTTTCTTCAAGGAAAGCATTAATTGCATATGTAAATGTGTTATAAAGACCAAGTTTACTTACACCCTTATCTCTTAAATTTCTAACATAAGGAATGCCTATGGGGTTTTTGGCAAGTGAAAAAGTCATGCCTCTTACGTATGGAAATAATAAATTATTTTTTTTTAGTTCAACTATAATTTTTTTATCTATTAATCTAAAATCATGTGCGTTTTTAGGATAATTAAAAAAAGAACTTTGATTCATTAAATTGTAATAAATTTTTCTTAGACTATTCATTATCCAGCTTTCTTTTCTTGACTCTACTTTTCCATAAACCAAATCAAATCCTTGTTCCCAATAGTTGATAAATTTTTTAAATAAAAATGGTGGGTCCTGAAGGTCACAATCAATTACAATAGTAGCATCTCCCGTAGAGTGAAAATACCCCTCAAGGATAGATTTATCATAATCAAGGTTTTTTTTAAATCTTATATATTTGACATTATTATCATTACTACACAATTCTGTTATGATTTTTTCTGTATCATCAGTACTGTGATTATCTGTAAAAATAATTTCATAAGTGTATTCCTTAATTTCATTTAAAAAAATTTCTTTAATCTTGCTATATGCAATTAATATATTTTCACCTTCATTCAAAACAGGAATACAAATACTTATTTTTTTCATTATTTAAGAATTAAACTTTATTTTATTTGTAAATCTTAAAGTGTTAAAGTAAATCAAAAAAATATGGTAAGTTTAAATACCTTTTAAATAGTTTAAATAATCTTTATAAAATCCTATGGAAAATTTCTTTAAAAATAAAAAAATTTTTATAACTGGGCATACTGGTTTTAAAGGAATATGGCTTGTCAGTATACTGAATCATTTAGGAGCAAAAGTGTATGGATATTCAAAAAATGATGAATTTAAAAAAAATTTTAGAAAATTTTGTTTTATAAAAAAAGGATCAAATTACTTTGGAGATATATTGGATAAAAAAAATTTATTAAAAAAATTAAATTTAGTTAAACCCGATATAATTATTCATCTTGCTGCACAATCATTAGTTAAAAGATCTTTTCTAAATCCAGATGAAACTATTAGAGTAAATCTAATTGGTACATTAAATTTACTTGAGTGTTGTCGAAAAATAAAAACAGTGAAATCCATTATTTTAGCGACTTCTGACAAATGTTATGAAAATAAGAATAGCAAAAAATATTTTTCAGAAGAAGATAAACTTGGTGGTGATGACCCCTATAGTGCTTCTAAAGCATCATGTGAAATAATTATAAACTCTTATATAAAATCATTTTTTTTTGATAATAAAAAAGGTATTGCATCAGTAAGAGCGGGAAATGTAATAGGTGGAGCTGATTGGTCAAAAAATAGAGTTATACCTGATTGTGCTAGATCAATTATAAATAAAAAAGATTTATATTTAAGATCTCCAAATTCTATAAGACCTTGGCAACATGTTTTAGATGTTTTAAATGGGTATTTGATTTTAGCAAAAAAACTTTATGAGACAAAAAACAAAAATAAATATAATGGCAACTATAACTTTGGACCATCTGAAAAGAAATATTTTAATGTAAAAAAGTTAGTAAAACTATTTTTTAAATCAATAAATATAAAAAAAAAAATAATTATCTCCAAAAAAACTTTTGCAAAAGAAAAAAACATAATTTTACTTAACTCTAAAAAATCTCTAAAGAAGTTAAAATGGAAACAAAAAATAAATTTTGAAGACACAATAAAGTTAACTGCAATGTGGTACGATAATTTTATCAATAATGATAAAAATGAAATAGACAAACAGATAATTTTGTCAAAATTATTTTAATTTTTAAAAAAATACAATTCCATTTAAATTCAATAAAAAATATTTAGGCTGGTATAGATAATTTTACAAGCAACAAACGTAAGTTTAAATTTTTTTCTTATCATAACTTTTAAAATATAAAATTAAAACTAATGAATTAAAAACATTTAATATAAAAAATAAATCAGAATAATTAACTTGAAGAAATACAAATATTAAATTTAAAACGCTATATATTATGGTTGCATAAAAAACTTTTTGATGATTATTTCCTTTTTTTATAGGTATTAAAAAATAATAGTCGAATAGTCTTGCCCATGGATAATATCCTCTAAAAACTTTAGATACTATTGTGAGTGTGCAATCAATTATAGGATATAAAAAAATACTTAAAAAATATAACCCTTTATTTAAAAAAATATTTTCTAATAAAATAAATCCAATTATGTATCCAAGATATACACTTCCCGTATCCCCCATATAAGCTTTAGCTTTTGGAAAGTTATATAAAAGAAATACAATTAAAATAGGTAAATTTATGAATGCTAAAAAATTTGAAAAACTATCTAATTTAAAAAAATATGTTAGATATAAAGTTCCAATAAAAAATGAAATTGAGTGAATTGCACAATGACCATCACTCCCATCAATAAAATTTGTAATATTTATTATGTAAACCCAAAAAACTAAGCTTAAAAAAATTATTAACTTAAGAGGAATATTTAAGCTTTGTAAATCTAAGTTTGTTAATGAAAAATAAACTAATATTAATTGAACAATTAATCTATATTTTGGGTCAATTTCTTTCAAATCATCCCAAAATGACATCAAAGTCAAAAGTATTAGTGATACAAAGAAAATGTAATATCTATTAGGAAAAAGACGATTAATATTTTCCTCAAGAATATACCAAGAAACAAAAATACAAAAGTTTATCAAAAAAACTAATCCTAGTGAAGTTACTGTTTTTATAGTTTTTTTTGATTTTAATAAATTTTGGTCTACATGATTTCTATTTTTTAGAGCCTTAAATATAATTAAAGTAGTAAAATTAGCTATAACTAAAAATATTACAAAATTTACAGGAGAAAAATTATACATTAATTAAGATATCAATTTCGATTTTTTTTAACAACCTAATTTAGTTTAAATATTTTTTTATTAAAAATAATAAAATATGCAATAGTTGAACTTAGCATTATCAATCCAAAATTTGTATAAAAACTTCCAAATGGTTTAAATGGAAAAAAATAAACTATTAAAAAAATTTTGTAATTAAGTAGATTATAACTAACAATATTGTTTGATAATCTAAATAAATTATAAATTAAAAAACATAACAAAATAAATCCTATCAATCCTTGTTCAGATAAAATTTCTAGATAAATATTATGTGGATGAGTGCTACAACCCTTATAATCTAATCCATCAGTTAAATTTTTATAATCTTCATCATACTCTTTTTTGCCACACTCATTTCTAAAAGTTTTATATGATGTTCCAAAAAATATATTATTTTTAAAAATAACAAAAGATTTAGAATATAAACCATAGTAAGGCCATCTCTTTAAACCTAAATTACGATTAGTCTCATTTTGTTCAATATCCTTAGTGATATTTATGTATGTACCTTTGTATTTATCAAATGCTGAAATACTTATTATCTGCTTTGAGTGCATGAAAATTAATAAAATGAATATAATTGGTATCAAAAAAATCATAATAATAAATTTTTGAGAAAAAATAATTTTTTTTATATTTGCTAAACAAATTACAGTTAAAAATAAATTTATGCTTATAAATGGTGTCCTGTCACCAGAAAAAAATATTGCCAAGTAAATCAAAACTAGCAGAAATAAAATAGGAGTTTTAAATTTGTCAGTAATTAAAATTATAATTGCAAATATAAAAAATAAATAACTTCCAGCAATATATTCATCATTAAAAAAAGATGTAACTCTTTCGTAATCATTGCTCAAAATATTACCAAATATATCCTGATTAAAAAATACCTGGAAATAAAAATTAAAAAGAAAAATAAATAACGGTAAAAGAAATAAAAATTTATAATTAAAATTTAAATCATTAATTTTAAAATTGATTAAAAAAGGAAACAAAATAAATAAAGGAAATCTAATTAAAAAAAAAGATTTTAAAAATAATTTTACATCTAATTCTTGAATTATTGAATTTAAGCAAACATAAAGTATAAAAATTAAAAAAAAAATTATAAGTCTTAAATCTTTATAACTTTTTGAATTATAAATTAAATAAACTGAACCTAAGGCAATTATTGAAAGAAAAAGATCTGAAATAAATTTTGAAAAAAAAATAATTGTTGGAGTTAAAAAAAATATAAAAAGTAATAATTTTTGATAATCAGTATTTCTAAAATTTTTTATTTTTAAAATCATTTAGTTTCTGATTTGTTAGATTTATAATTTTTTTATTAATTAATTTTTGATTTAAGTTATCTAAAGCGAAATTTCTTGCATTTAAAGATAATTTTTTTAAAAGTTTTCTATCACTGTAGACTCTATTTAAATTTTTTACAATTTTACTAGAATTAAATTTATCAATAACTAAACTGTTAATACCATTAATACAAAAATCTTCAGTGCCATTATTCTTAAATGTTATAATTGGTGTTCCGCATGATAATGACTCTGCTACTGTATTGGGTGAATTATCTTGATTAGATAAAAATAAATATATATCTGATTTCTGATATATTTTTTTTATTTCTGACCTGCTCTTAACAAAATTACAATTTTTGTAGTCAAAATTTGTAAATTTTATTTTTGATGGATCAACACCTCCAAATAATATAAATTTAAAGTCTTTTTTATCCAATTTATTTAACTTTTCTAAAATTCTGTTTAGATTATAAAGTCCTTTTCTTTCATAATCAGATTTGCTGAATGGTCCTACTAAAACTGTTATTTTTTTCTTAATTTTTTTTTTCTTAAAATTAAAAAATTCAGTATCAACACTATTTAAAATTTTTACACATTTAACTTTAGAAAATAACTTGCTTTCTTTTACTTTTTTTTCCATAAAAGAACTTGGCACTAAGATGGTAAGATTATCTAAGTTCCATTTTTTTTTTTGTTCAAAAACAATATGTGCTAGATCAAAATAATTTTTTTTTACTAGTTGAGGACAATTGTTGCAATTATTTATATACTTTTTACAATCATATGAATAATGGCATCCACCTGTCATTGGCCACATATCAGAAAATCTCCATAATATAGGTTTATTTAAAGAAAAAATCTTTTTTATATTTTCTAAAGTTAAAAAATTATCATTTATCCAATATAAAAATATTATATCAGCTTTTTTTAATTTATTAATTTTATCTAAAATTGAAATATTAATAAGAGAATGTGACCAATACATTTCACTTTTCTTTTTTTGAAGAATATAATTGATAAACTTCTCTATAAAGTAATTTATTTTATAAAAAAAAATATTATTATCTAAATTAAATAGTCTAATTTTTGATTTTTTTTTATCAAAATCACTAGTATCAATTCTGCCAGTTAAATAATAATTTTGAAAATTTTCTTTTTCAAAAATTTTAAAATATCTCTTAGAGGCATTAAATGTTCCAAATGAAGAATATCTTGAACTAAGATGTAAGATAATTTTTTTCATACCAAAATTGAAAAATAAAATAAGTCCATACCTTTTCAGTTAAATTAGAATTATTTTTACTATTTAAAAATCTATTCAATAAATTTTCTATATAATTTTGTGAAAATATATTTTGTTTTTTCAAAAATGCTTCGGAAGTATAATTTTTTAAATTTTCAAGTAATTCTTTTTTCAACCAATTTTCTTTAGGTAAAACAAAACCCATTTTTGATCTTTCAATTATTTTTGTTGGAATTTGACCATATGATATATCTTTCAATAATTTTTTTGAATTTAATAAACTGGACATATGTTTGCTTGGAATTGAATTAATGTAATCTACCATTTCATTGTCTAAAAAAGGCGTTCTAGCTTCTATCGAATTCATCATTGCTAGCCTGTCTGTTACATACAAAAATTCGTAAGGTAATTGCAAGTTAAAATCAATTTCTTGAGCTTTTTTTTTTATACCTGACGTATTAGAAGAGACTAATGAATGTATCAAATAATTTAAATTTAAATCCTCATTTTGTTTTATTAATTTATCAATTTCTTTTTCGTAAAAAATTTTATTATAAAAAAAACCATAAAAATATTTGAGATCAGTTAATTTTTGATTTTTAAAAAAATTTAAAGAATTTTTTAAAAAAAAATCACTTAAAATATAATTCTTCCATTTTCCATAATTTCCAAAAATTTCATCAGCACCTGTTCCAGTGAAAATTACTTTTTCATTTTTTAGATTTTTATAAACATGCCAAGATGCTAAGCTTCCAGCATATGGTTCAGCTAAGTTTTCAAAAACTATATTCAAATCTAACAATATATCTTTTGGGTTTATTACAATCTCAGTATGATCACTATTTATATACTCAGATAATAATTTTGCATAATTACGTTCATCATGAATTTTATCAAAACCTTCATATCCTACAGTTATAGTTTTTATTTTTTTACTACTATTAGATGCAAATATAGATGCAATAAGACTTGAGTCTAGTCCACCAGACAAGGAACAAGCAATTGGAACATCACTAAGACTCCAGTTTTTTATAGAGTTATTTAAAGCTTCTTTTCCGCCCAATACTATATCTGAATAGTTATTAAATTTTATTAAATTTTTTTTAACTTCATATTTTTTAATATTTAAATTTCTGTGTGATAAATCAAATACAAAGTAATGGTTGTTTTTTAGTTTTTTAACATTTTCATAAATTGTATTTTCAAAAGGAACATATTGTAATTGAAAAAATGATTTAATTGATGAAATAGATAAGTCCCTACTTATACACTCTAATTCAAGAAGTGGTTTAATTTCTGATGAAAAAAAAAATTTATTTTGTAAAAATGAATAATATAATGGTTTAATTGAAAATTGATCTACTGCACCAAATAAAAGATTTTTTTTTTTATCGTAAATTACAAAAGAAAACATTCCATTTAATTCTGATAACATCTCAATTCCTTTAAAATCATAAAGTTTGAGCAAAACTTCTGTATCAGAATTTTTAGTTAAAAATGAATAACCTTTATTTTGAAGCATAGATCTTAAAGATGGAGAATTAAAAATTTCTCCATTAAAAATTATAATTAAATCTTTAAAAGACATAGGCTGTGACCCGTTTTCTATATCTAAAATGCTTAATCTATTATGTAATAAAGTTATCTGATCATTTTGAAAAAATTGCTTATCATCAGGTCCTCTATGATTTTGAAGATTAAGCAATTTATCAATTTTATTTTCACTAATTTTTTGGTTTGTTCCAAAAATTCCACACATTTATTTTAAATTCCACTCATTGCAAGGGTCTGTGAAATAATCGCTATATTTTCCCTCTATCCATTTATTTATATTATTCATTAAAGTATTAAATTTAATATTATTTAATTGATCATATTTAATTTGGAATTTTAAACTTGCTAAATTATCTTTTTCATAAAAAAAATTGGCCGAGCTCAGTTCAAAAGTTTTACAAATAAAAGCTAAATAAGCAAACTTTTCAGCATTTTTTATTATATCTTTTTTGGTATGTTTAAAATTATGTAAATCGCTGATTAAATCAAAGTATTCTTTTTTATTATCAAAATTATATGTAAAACCACGATCATTATATCTACCTGTACCCGCAGTTATAACAACTTTATTCTTTAATGCAGCCTCAATTCCAACGGTACCTCTAATGGTAAAACAATAATCTAAAATCTCAAACAATTGAAATGTATTAATTTTTGAATTCGCACCTAAAAAAGTAAAGTTTTTAGGAATTTCACCAAACAATTCTTTTATAATTGTTAACTCTGGCTCTTCTTTATTGTTAGAAATTTTATCTCTGTTATTTTTAATTAAATTACTTGGATGTGATTTAATTATCCAATTTAAATTTTTATTTTCTTTTGCCACTTTTAATGTTTCTCTATACCATTCAATGTAATTACTAAATAAATCTTTTCCAAAAAAAAATGTTCCATCCCAAAAAATGTGTGGAAAAATTATACTTGTTTTTTTACTCTTATCTAAATTAAGTTCTTTTAATAAATCCTCATGATTAGAAAAATCTTTTCCTATCATAGTTCCTGCAGAAGGGTACCAAGTATTATTTTGATATTGAATTTTTATTTCATTATTCAAATAATTTCTTTGATTTAAACTTAGTTCATTAATTTTAAATTGATCCCATATTTCTTGTGAAATTGAACTAGGGTGATCATATTGATTTTTCTCATCAAATTTTTTTAAAAGAAGTATATTGTTTTTATATGATGCTACAAATTGAATACATTTAATTTTTTTTATTATACACTGATCAAACAATTCACCAGCACCAACGTAACTTTTATCATTAAAAATTGCACAATCTATCTCTTTGTTTTCATCTAAATAATTTATTGCAGCATCGGCAAGTAATAGTGATTTAATTAAGAAATACTTTACGATGTAGTAATGATTTTTATTTTTAAAATTTATTTCAGGTGTTTTGAGTATTCTAATGGAGGAACTTATTGAATATTTTCCACACTGTATACCTCGATACTTATATCTTAATACTTCATCATATGACATTTTCATTACTTCAGATGATAAATTATATAATTTAAAAAAGCTTACTTTTGAGTAATAATTTAATGGTAAATCAAAAATAAAAAATTTGTTTTTTATAAATTTTAAAAAACTAGTTTTAAAATAGACTATTTTATTTCTCTTTGATCCAATTAAGTTAATAATAAAAAAAGATAAAAATGTATTTTGAATATCAAACCAACTAAAAAAATTTACATGAATACAATTTTTATTTTTTAAAAAATTTTTTTCTTTTGTCTCTGAAAAATTTTCAAAAAAATTTTGATAATTTTGATAATCTTTTTTCTTAAAATATTTTAAAAACATGAAAAAAAGCAAAGATAAAAATAAAAATATGAATTTTGATCTTAATACAAATATTTGGTAAATAATTTTTAAATAAAAATTAATTTTAAACATTTTTCTTAAATAAAATATTTACCAATTTTAAATCTTCCCTGTTATCAATGTCTATTGATCTTATGTAGGGCATTAAAAAACCAATAATTTTTTTTCCTCCAATAATAAATTTATTAATTTTATCTTTTCTAGTAATATAAATCGCTGCTCCATTTGGGACATAATAAGTTTTTTTACTCTGTTTCAAAAAACTATTTTTTATTTTTAATGCTTTTTTTAAATTATTGTTTTTTAAAAAATATAAAGACTCTGGATTATAAATGTGTTTTAATTTTAAAATACTTACTAGTGAATCTGGCCTTTTTTTAATAAATAATTCACAGGCTTTGTCTATATCTATTCTTTTTCTTAAAGGAGATGTGGGTTGTAGCAGAATAAATCCAGATAAACTTTTATCATCATTATATTTAGAATAATTTTTTGCGTGATTAATTACTGGTAACATTTTTGTATTATCTTTTGAAATATTGTTTGGCCTAGAAATTAAATTTATCTTATTATTTTTTAAAAATTTTTTACAATAATTTTTAACCTTAGGGCAATTAGTTGATATCAAAATCTCTTTAATATATTTTGATTTTAATGCTTCAATAATAGACCAATAGATCATCGGTTTATTATTTACTAGAGACATATTTTTATTTTTGATAGTTTTTGAACCTGATCTTGCTGGTATTATTGCTACAAAGAAATTTTTCATTATTTTTAAAAATGTTTATATTAAATTGCAATTTAATTACATAAATATATAAAGTCATCATGAGAAAGATATGTGTTATAATCCATAATAGAGCAAATTATGGAAGTATAAAGTCTCTGCTACATCATATAAAAAAAAGTAAAAAATTTATATTACAATTAATAGTTGGGGGATCTGCAAATCTAGAAAGGTTTGGAACGGTTGTAGAAATAATAAAAAAAGACAAATTTAAAATTAATAAACAAGTAAACTTTGTCATAGAGGGAAACTCTACCTTAGAAATGGCTAAGAGCACAGGATTAGCAATTATAGAAATTTCATCAGCATTGAAAGAATTAAAACCTGATTTAGTAATAACAGTTGGTGATAGATATGAGACAATTGCAACCGCAATTTCATCCAGTTATATGAATATTCCGTTGGCACACACTATGGGAGGAGAAGTTTCTGGCACAATTGATGAAAATGTAAGACACGCTGTAACAAAATTCTCAAACATTCATTTTGCAGCAACAAATCTTGCTAAAAAAAATATTATTAAAATGGGTGAGGATAAAAAATATGTATTTAATGTTGGTTGTCCTAGAATTGATGAAGTAAAAAATTTAATAGATAATTCAAAATTTGATTTAAATAAAATAATAAATAAATATGGTGTTGGTTCTGAAATAAATACAAATAAGCCATTTATTACAATTATGAACCACCCCGTTACGACAGAATATGGGGCTGGTGAAAATCAAATTTCTAAAATATTAAAAGCTGTAAATAGTATAGATATTCAAAAAATCGTATTTTGGCCAAATCCAGATGCTGGTTCAGAAGATATTTCAAGAGGCATAAGAAAATGGAGGGAAAAATATGGAGATAATAAAACAAGATATTTAAAAAATCTTGAACAAAAATATTTTTACAATTTATTAAATAAAACTTTATGTTTAGTTGGTAATTCTTCTTCAGGAGTAAGGGAAGGATGCTATATAGGTTTAAATAACATATGTATTGGCACAAGACAATCTGGAAGGGAAATTGGAAAAAATACTATAATGATAAAGAATGATGAAAGAATTTTATCCAATATTTTAAAAAAAATTATTAAATCCAAAAAAAATAAAAAGAAAGATTTGAAATATGGCGATGGTAATGCTGGTAAAAAGATCGTCAAAATCTTAGAAAAAATTGACTTTAAATTCGAAAAAAAGTTACAATATTAATTCTTTAAATCTTTTAATCTGACAAAAGAATTTGCTTTTACATTTTTCTTTAGTTTTTTGCCTAAAATTTTTTTAAAATATTTTGCTGATACTCCCTTATCTGGTTTCATAAAACTTAACATATTCATGTTTATTTTTTGATCTTTTTTAAAAGAAGAATTGAAAACAATACTTTTTTGAAAAACTTTTCTCATTTGTCTGAATGGCTTTAAATCGTTTTTATCTACTTTATTAAGAATAATAATTTCAGCTTTTTTTAATGATTTACAATAATCTGTAAATTCATTTGGCTCAGAGGCAAACTTTGCATCACTTCCATACATTTTCTTTGAAAAAGTAAGATGTTTCTCAAAATACTTTGCCTCCTTTGAAACAGCTAAAATGGCAGCAATATTATTTTGAGTATGATCAGAAAAACCTAAGGAACAATTTTTAAATCTTTTTTTAAAATCATCAAAAATATTTAAACCAACTCTTTTATCTTCACATGGATATTGAGATGTGCATTGCATAATAATTAGGTTATTTCTTTTTAAAATATTATAAGCTTCTTCTATTTCTTTAAAATCACTCATGCCTGTAGATAAAAAAATATTTATGTCTTTATATTTTGATATTTCAAATAACAATGGTAAATTTGTAACTTCTCCAGAAGGAATTTTAAATGAATTTACTCCTAATGATAAAAGATTTTTAAAAGACTCTGTACTAAAAACAGAACAAAGAAATTTTATTTTTTTTTGTTTTGTGTATCTAATTAATTCTCTCCATTGTTGTAAAGTGAATGATGTTCTCTCAAAATAATCATATCTTTTTTCTTCCTTAAAATATTTTGGATTCAAAGCATCTTTTAAAGACTCATGTTTTGCTATATGATATTGAAACTTAACATAATCTGCCCCACATTCTTTTGCTAAGTCGATTAATTTTTTACTATTTCCAAAAGATCCATCATGAACTGATCCAATTTCTGCTATAACTTTAATTGTCATTTTTTAATAATACCTATTAAACTATTCTACAAATCTTTTAATATAATAATAGATTTTTAGAAGAAAATTTCTTTTAACTTTCCCTATCATGGCCTATTGTATTAAGAATATTTTTAACTGATTTTTTGTAGTAAAAATTTTCTTGAAAAGTTTGATTTGCATTTATTCTTATTTTATCTAAGTTAATTTTTTCATCCTTTAATGACTTGATTATACCTATCAATTCATCTTCATTCGAAAAGATTAAGCAATTAAAATTATTTTTAAGCTCGGGAATACCTTTTAGATTAGATGAATGAGTTATAATTATTGCTCCAAAAGATAGGCCTGTTATAATTCTTACTCTAATTCCTATGTCTATTTCATTTGGAACTAATAAAATTTTATTTTGTTTATAATAATCATTTATATTAAAACTTTCTCCACAAAAATTGATTATGTTTTTTTTATTAATTAAATTTTTATTTATATCACTTAATTTATTTCCACCAACAACATCAAATTTAATATTATTTACTAATAAATAATCTTCATATTTTGTGATAAATTTTTCTAAAAATATTAAAGAGGAAATTGTAACTGTTCCCTGCAAATGGCCTACCATTAAAAAATTAAATTTTAAATGATTGACTTTTTCTTGACTAAAACTGTCACCATCAATTATTGGTGTTTTTAAGTAATTTGATTTTATTTTTTTTTTAGAAAATTGTTTTGCATAATTATAAGAAAAAAAACTAATTGATTTGCCTTTTTTTGTAAGATTTTCCATTACTTTAAATCCAGCTAAATTTTCAATCAAATCTAAAAATTTGAAAACAAAGTTTCTTTTTTCTAGCGATCTTCTACTTATTCTGGGTTCATGGATAAAATCACCTAATATCAAATCCATATTTCTTATATCATAGCAAGATGACAAGGCATCAAAATGATAACAAAAAATTTGGTTTTTTGAAAATAATTTAATCTCTGTTTCAATTTCTTTTTTAATTTTATGTTGGTTGGGAAAAAAAAAATCTGGGTTTCCAAAAAATAGAGCATTTAATAAATTTCTTAACTTATGATAAATATTTTTTTTTTTATTTTTATAAAAAAAAATCTTATATTCTATTTTGTGAGTATCAAGGATCTTAACACACTCATTATACCTATAAGTGTTTTTTTCATCCTCACTACATATCAAAATTAAAAAAATATTTATATTATTATCCAAAAAATACCTTACAAATCCCCATACTGTCATAGAGCCACCATTAAATTTTGGTCCAACAGGAAAGTTACTTATTATGATTTTTCTCATTTATTGTTGATAATGATATCTTCAATAATTTTATTTATATTATAGTTAATTTTCCAACTAGGAAAATCTTTTTGAAATTTTCTTAAATCAGAAATCCACCAAATATGATCTCCGGACCTATTTTGTTTTTCAAATATTAATTTTGTTTTTTTTTTTGTTATTTGTGAAATTATTTCAGAAGCTTCTATTAATGAACAATTTGAATAAATTCCTCCACCAATATTATAAACTTCACCTAAAGTTCTTGGGTTCTTATAATAATGCCAAAATGCACTTATTAGGTCGCTACTATGTATATTATCTCTTACCTGTTTACCTTTATAACCTTTAACAAAATATTTTTTTTCTAAAATATTACATTTTACTAAATAAGACAAAAATCCATGAAGTTCAGCGCCTTGATGCAATGGCCCGGTTAAACATCCGCCTCTAAAAACAACTGTTTTCATTCCAAAATATTTTCCGTATTCTTGAACCATTAAATCAGCAGAAGTTTTAGAGACACCAAAAAGACTATGTTTTGATTGATCAATAGTCATGGTCTCTGGCACCCCAAATTTTTTAAAAATTTTATTGTTTTTTGGAATAAATCTAGATTTTGTCTCTGTAAATTTTAATTCGTTTATTTTATCACCATAAACTTTATTGGTTGACATGAATATAAACTTCGAATTTGGTGAATATTGTCTTGTTAATTCTAATAAATTTAGAGTTCCATTAGCATTAATCTCGAAATCTGTATGTGGTTCTTTTGCTGCCCAATCGTGTGAAGGTTGTGCAGCACAATGAATAATAAGTTTAATATTATTTTTATAATCCTCGAATACCTTTATTAATTTTTTTCTATTTCTAATATCAGTTGATAAATGATGATAGTTTTTAAATTTATTTTTAAAAAAATTAAGATTTTTTTTTACAGAGCTTCCAAAAAAATATTCTCTCATATTGTTATCAATACCAATTACGTTAAATTTTTTTTTACAAAAAAACTTTGTAGCTTCAGCACCAACTAAGCCCAACGATCCAGTAATTATTACAACATTTTTCATAAATATTTTTTTAACAAAATTTTATTTGTTTTAATCCAATCAAAAATTTCTTCTACTGTTTTTAAAACATTAATTTCTGGCTCCCAACCACATTTTTGATAAATTTTTGTATTATCTGTTACATAGTAAGGAATATCACCGTATCTAGTTTTTTTAATTCGAGATATCTTTTTTTTAATTTTAAATATTTCATCAGTTTTTTTTGTTAAATTATATAATGAAATTTTATTGGATTGACCTCCACCTACATTAAATATTTCATTATTAAATTTTTCAAAATTATGTGTTTGCAAAGAAATTAATTTTACAAGATCATTAATATTTAGTACATCTCGAACTTGATTACCATTACCACCATAACCTATATAATTTAATTTTTTATTAAAAAGATAACATAATATCCAATAAACAATAAAACCTTGATCAATTTTACCCCATTGCCAAGGACCTGCAACCACACCACATCTATTAATTACATATGAAATATTATAAGCATAGCAATACTCCTTGATTAATTCTTCAGATGAAAATTTTGTATAACCATAAAAAGTTTTTAATCCTGTGGTCTGAAAATTTTCATTAATACCTTTGTTTTTATTGAGCCCTAAAATATTTATCTTGGGAGAAAAACATTTATCAATAATGTTGTATTTTGATGCGTTTAGAATATCAAAAGGATAAATTCTACTTGAGGACAAAAATATAATTTTTGCTTTATTTCTTTTTACCAAATTTAAACAGTTTAAAGTTCCAATCAAATTAGTATCTATTAAATATCTAAGTCCATTTTTATAACCGGTTGCCACAGATGGATCGGCAGCACAATCTATAAGCAAATCAAATTTTGGAATTTTATTTAAATCTTTCTCATTTCTTATATCGCACTTGATTACAACAATATCTTTTTTTAAAAGTCTTTTTTTATTTTCGATTGAACCTTTTCTATAAAAGTTATCTGCGCAATAAATCTTATTTTTATTATTGGTTTTTTTTAAATATATAGCAATATTTGATCCGATAAAACCACAACCGCCGGTAATTAAAATTCTCATTTTACAATTTTTTTTAAATTATATTTATTTTCTCAGTTTTCGAAAAACTTTTAATAAGATAACTAAGAAAGACTTTATGTACCCAATTTTGATATTTTTTAAAGCAATATAGCTTTCAAAAAGTCCATAAAGTTTATTTTTTAAAGACTTTGTGCTTAACCCTCCAAGTTTCATTTTTAAGGTAAAAACATTCAAATACTTACCTTTTAAAGTTTTTTCAGTGAATAATCTGAAAATATATTCAATATCTGAGGATATTTTAAAATATTCATTATAATAACCTGTTTTAAAAAAAGTACTTTTTTTAACATAAATTCCTGTATGAGGCGGTATCTT
>Ga0255755_1001379_pt1 | contig 22027 bp, 23 predicted proteins | sample 011ome_18_FD_179955 | JGI IMG/M metagenome (GOLD analysis project Ga0255755, IMG submission 179955) | Coastal salt marsh microbial communities from the Groves Creek Marsh, Skidaway Island, Georgia - 011501BT metaG (version 2) | ecosystem: Environmental > Aquatic > Marine > Intertidal zone > Salt... | reverse complement strand
AATATCAAGGTACCGTCTACTGTTACATCTTTATGAAAAGTACTGTTTTCTTGTACTATCAAATTAGAGTTCAATATCAAGGTACCGTCTACTGTTACATCTTTATGAAAAGTGCTGTTTTCTTGTACTATCAAATTAGAGTTCAATATCAAGGTACCGTCTACTGTTAAGTCCTTCAGAAAGCTGCTGTTTTCTTGTATTACCATCCCTCCATCTACATTCAAATCGTTCAATACGGATACATTAGAGTTCAATATCAAGGTACCGTCTACTGTTACATCTTTATGAAATCTACTGTTTTCTTGTATTACAATCCCTCCATCTACATTCAAATCGTTCAATACGGATACATTAGAGTTCAATATCAAGGTACCGTCTACTGTTACATCTTTATGAAAAGTACTGTTTTCTTGTACTATCAAATTTGAGCTTAATATCAAGGTACCGTCTACTTTTACATCTTTATGAAATCTACTGTTTTCTTGTATTACCATCCCTCCATCTACATTCAAATCGTGTAATACGGATACATTAGAGTTCAATATCAAGGTACCGTCTACTGTTACATCTTTATGAAAAGTGCTGTTTTCTTGTACTATCAAATTAGAGTTCAATTTTAAGGTACCGTCTACTGTTAAGTCCTTCAGAAAGCTGCTGTTTTCTTGTATTACCATCCCACCATCTACATTCAAATCGTTCAATACGGATACATTAGAGTTCAATATCAAGGTACCGTCCACTGTTACATCTTTATGAAAAGTGCTGTTTTCTTGTATTACCATCCCACCATTCACATTCATGTTGGAATTGATAGTCAAAGATGATTGTATGATAACATTTCCATCTATAATAACATCATTTCTCATATTAGTTATATCATCAACAGTAAGCGATGTTCCAATATGTAGATTATTTTTAAAATATACATCATCATTTACACTCAGTTCGCCATCAATAAAAACATTTGAATTTACATTTAAATTTGAATACATATGTACACGACCTTCTACAATCAAATCATCATAGAACTGATTATATTTAACTTTAAGCACACCTAATACAATAAGATCATCATTCATAACAACATCATTGTTGAATACTGACGCATCATTTACGACAAGCATTCCACTAACACTTAAATTCGAATCTATATACACATTATCATGAACAAAAAGTGTTTGCTCGATGCTCAGATCACCATCAATAACAACATTAGATGACACATATAAATTATCATATAACATCACATCTTTTTTTACTGTTATTGCTCCTTTAACATCTAAATTTGAGGCTAGAAACACATTATCATAAAGGTAAGTCTCGTGATTAACATTTAATGTGTGATCTACCAACAGATCTGATTCTATTTTTACATTACTATGTAAAACAACTTCATCATAGACAACTAAATGACCGTTCATATTCAAATCACCAAATATCGACATATTGCTATTCAGAGTAACTTCGTCGTCAACTGTTATTGTACCTTTAACATGTAGATTAGACTCGATAGTTACATTGTCATTAATGGATACATTTTCGTCTACAAAAAGCACACCTTTTATGTTCACATTGGATGTTATATTAAGCGATGAGTTGATTTGAACATCACCATGGATAAGAACATCATTATGGAAGGTGCTAAAATCTTGAACGGTCAGTTCAGCGTTTATATTAGTGTTCGAATTCAAAAGTGTTTCACCATAAACCGTAAGTGTATCAAAAAAAATACTATTATCGTGAACAAAAAGATTGCTGTTTAAAGTAACAACGTCATTTATACTTAAGGTACCACCAATGTTTACATTAGATGTAACATCTGTATCATTATCAAAAATTACTTTATCATTAACATTAAGACTTCCTTTTATAAAAACATTAGATTGTACCATTAATTCTGAACCCAATTGAACATCTCCGTGGAGAAAGACATCCTCATAGAAGAAACCTTTTTGATTAACTGTTAAGTTACCTTCGATATCGATATTAGAGCCTACAGTTAAATTCGAGTTTATTTGTAAGTTGCCATCGATTATTACATCACTCATAAATGCGGCATCTTTCTGAACGAACAGTGTTCCATGCACATACAAATTAGATTGTAAACCAAATTCGCCTTTAACAGTAAGGTTTTTTTGAAAAACGCTATCCTCTAAAACATCAAGAGTATCATGTGTAAAAATACTTATGTTGATATCTAAAGGTGACACTCTTAACCAAGGAGCGAGATCATTATAAAAACCTTTTAAACGGATCTCATTTTGTGCATCTACGAACCAAATAGGTTTTTTGAAATTCAAAATAGACACATTGCTTTGTTCATGACTCAACCAAGGAGCTATATCATTGGTAAATCCTGATAATTTGTAAGTTTTTTGAGACGAATCGTCTATTGTTTTGAGCCATTTTAAATTACTAGTAAAGTTAAAATTTTGCACATTAACATTTAGTTGACTACTGTCTGTTGGATCAATTAACCACACTAATGATTCGTCAAACTGAAAACCAGATAATAAAATATCTTCTTGTTCTGGTTGTAACCAAGTGTATGTATCATTTTTAAAATTACCGATGTCTATTTCATTTTGTTCAGTTTTAATCCATAAAGGAAATATATCATTATTGAAAATGCTAAGATTAATATCAGATGGAATCGTTTCTAACCAAGGAGCAAGATCGTTTTTAAATTGCGAAAGCTCTATTTCGCTTTGGTTGAATTTGATCCAAGGAGCGAATAATTCGTTCTTAAAACCACCCAAGTCTACTTGATTTTGATAATCATTCAACCAAGGAATACTATCTTGAATTTTAGGTTGAAAATCACTGGATCCAGAAAGAAGATCGTAAAAGTCGATTCCGTTGATTTTAAGATTTCCGTGTATTTCTGTATGATTACTGGATACTAGTTTTTTGTTCGAAAATATATCATCGTTTGCGTTTATATTAGAATCGAAAACCACAGAGGATTTAAAAGTTACATTTGAATCAAACATGACATCATCATGAAAATATGATCTTGTATGGATGGTTGTATCATCATTATTTATCACCACTTTATCATTAAAAAAACTTACCTTTTTTGGTGAAAGAAAAGTCGCTTTCTGTGTTACTTTAAATATATCTTGAATATCAAAGTTGTTATATAGGAAAGTTTCACCACTGAATCGAGATTCAGTGGATACAATTAACATATTGTCACTATTTCCAGATAAATGAACATCTCCTAAAGTAGTTAGATTACTACCAATATTAACAACATTTAATATAGAATTAGAGGGTGCTTCCAATAACTCTGTAGCTTTGATTCTTTTGCTGACTAATTCATTATCGAAGATGACTGATTTGTTAAATTTAATTGCATGTTCTACATTAATAATATCCCCCATAGTTCCAACAAAAACATCATTCAGGTTGAAGTAATTATCGATGCTATTATTTATACTTGACATACTGTCTAAGTTAGATGAACCATTCGCTCGTAAAATAAATGAATTGTTTCCTGTGTTTTGTATTTTATTACCTATTAACAATGTGTTGGTTGAAAAATTAGAACTATTATGTCCGATAACACATGAATAATTTCCATCATTAACTGAATCGTCACCTATACCAATAGTGTACCCACCGTTTACATTTCCATTTGCACCTATTCCGATATTGTGTCTTAAGTTGAAATCACTAGTTGTTTTTAATAAACGACTATTAACAGTATTCATTGAATTTTCATATCCAATAAAAGTATTCAAATAACCGTCTACATTATTATACCCTGCTCTTGTCCCTAAAAACACATTTTTTGACGAATATTTTAGATTTGTTAAAGATGTATTATTGTTGTTATATCCTGCACCATAACCCATACATAAGTTTGCGTTTCCTTTTTTTAAAAGTTTCGCTGCATTAACACCCATAACAACATTAGAATCTCCTGTATATGTTTGAATATGTTCAAAAGGTTGTCTTACAAAAACAGAGTCTCTCTTAAAATAAATCAAATTATCTGCAGTTTCCGTTGTCAACCCATCTAAAGAGAGTTTATTTTGGTATTTTTGTAAATTTAACATATTGTTTAATGTAAAGTTATTGTCTTTATAATAAACACTAAAAATTATATAGTTAAAAAAATGTTGATTATTTTCCTTAAGCACTCATATTAGCTTGAATTTTGTTATGTGGAAAATATCCAACTAGATCAAAGTCATCAATAGTGATCTCATTCCATTTCTTTTCTTTTACATCTTCATTAATAACGAGCTTGGATGTGCTTAAAACTTCATTAGATAATTGTTTTTTAATTTGCTCTATATGATCTTTATAGATATGTGTATCTCCTGTGCTATGATATAACCATCCAGGTGTGTACCCATTTCGGATAGCAAGTATATAGGTCAAAACTGAATAGGATAAAATATTCCAAGGAACTCCCAGAAACATGTCACATGATCGTTGATACAAATGGCAACTTAGTTCATTATTGTTATTTACATAAAACTGTGCACTTACATGACAGGGTGGTAAAACTGTACTTTTTATATCACATGGATTCCATGCAGATAAGAAAATACGGCGACTTGTTTTATCTGTTTTTAAAAGATTTTCAATATATTCGATTTGATCTATGCCTTTTTTTTCGTAATCGTCATTTTTGTTTGTGTATTTATGACCAAAATGTCGCCACTGAAAAGAGTAATTCGCACCACAGTCTCCTTCTTCCAGATGAAATAGATTCACACTATCCAAAAACTTTCGAGAAGAGTTGGGTTTCCAAATGTTAACTCCTTTCTTACTAAGGATATTAGAGTCTGTATCGCCACGCAAAAACCATAAAAGCTCTTCAATGCAACTCTTCCATGGAATTCGTTTTGTTGTTAACACAGGTATATACTTTCTTATATCAAACCTCATTTGATCACCAAAAATAGAAAAGGTCCCTGTTCCTGTTCTATCATTTCGTTCCTCACCATGTTCGAGCACTTTGTTACACAATCGTAGATATTCATTATCAAATGAATTTGTACTGCCTGTATCATCATCCATATAAGTTAAAAATCTATATTTTTGTTTAGGATATTTTTTACATACCATTAAATCGCTATTATGAATCAACTGAAATCTCTCAGGTATTTTTGGAAAGTATGCTGTAAACACGTGTTTCTCTTCATGTTGTATTTCTGTTAGGTGTAATTTTTTAACATATGGTAAGAATAACTTGTAAATCTTTTCACCACCAATAATAAATATTTTCTTTGTTTTATCCCTAATTTTATGGTGTTCCAAAAATCGCATACATTCATCCATATTACCTATAAATAAATTGTCATGTTTATGTAATGGTGGTTGATTTGTTGTCAAAACAACATTCATTCTATTTGATAATGGTTTCATTTTCATTGAAATGAACGTAGACCAACCCATTACAACCAAGTGATTCACAGTTGTTTGTTTAAAAAAATATAGATCTTCTGGTATTGTCCACGGTATATCAAGATTTACTCCTATACCTAAATTCTTACCAACTGCAACAATACATTCCATGTTAGTAATTGACTATTTTACAAATATATTCATTGTCTTTTATATAATTTTCAAATGCTCCACTCATCAGTTTGCATTAGTTTTATTATATATTCATGAGAATATATAGGACTATTCACATACCACAACGGAGCTTTGTTGTTTTTACATTTTAGTACTACCATTGTTCTATCTCTATTCCATCGTGTGGATGATAAGCTTTCCTCTAAAACATCATCAAAGTTTATAATATGTATGTTTTCAGCTTTTATCAATATATATTTCATTTACTTTTTATCAACAAATTATAATTGTCATTTGTTTCCAATTTTTTATCACCCAAAATACTTTAATTTATTAGACCAATTTAAACCACTTTATGTATGTTTACAAATAATGAAAAGTATTATTTTGATTGTGTGAACAAACTAGGTATTCATACCATGAACTTGTAACAAAATCATATTTTATTATATTATATTTACTCAAAAATATTTTTGTACCAAAAAATCGATTATAAGACCTTCGTGAACATTTATATTTTTTTTTAAATAAAAAGTTAAAAAAAAAAATATGTATATTTTTTTGTATTTTGAAAAAACTTTTTTATATTAAAAAAAAAACTTGTATTAAAACGTGCATGTTATAACCAAAAGTTTTATGTTAATATTTGTTATTTTATTGTTAATTTATACAATCGTTTTTTTTACAATTTATTGTTAATTATCTTAGTTGTTGTGGGTCATATATTTATGGATTAATTTTAATCGTATTGTAGCATAATTGCTATTGTCTAAAAAAAAAATACAGGAAAAGATAGATTTAAATACAAAATGAGGAATTTAAATTAGAAGAAAATGAAGAGTAACAACGAGTCATTTCAAATATCACGAAAATTCGGTTATGCAACTAGTTTATCATTTCTATCTACGATTGCACTAATAATGAACAAAGCTACTATGAATGAATGGATTGAAATAAACAAGTATCTTTTCACATCATATGTAATGAGTAATGTTACTCAGAAAACACTTTCAAAGTAAAAAAAAAAAGTTTTAATTTCAATAAAAATTGATTTATATAATGTATAAAATCATCAATAAATATTCCAAAAAGCACTATCATCCATCAACAAAGAGACATATATGGCTTTTACAACTTGCAAGGCAACTCTTAAGTACTCTTTGAGGCGGGGACAAATTCCCAAACAATGTACATATAAAGCATGTAATGGGAGTGATTTCTGTGGTAAGCATCGAAATTTCATTGTGAATGAAAGTAGCAATGATGAACCTTATCCTGATTATGATCTATCTTATGCTGCTACTGAAACTTGTATTGTTTTTCCTGATGTACCGGATGACACACACTGTTGTATATGCATGGATATTGTCAATAACAACAGCCTCTTCACGCTAACCCTTTGTAAACATTATTACCACACAGAGTGCATTGACAAATGGCAGAAACGTTCTGATGATTGTCCTTACTGTCGTGCATCTCTTACTACAGGAAAGAAACAAACAGAACAAAACCGAAACAATAACAGACGTAATTTCATCCTATCTGAACAGCCTCGTCGTCGTCAAAACACACTATATCTACCCATACCAACACAAAATAGGCAAAATGAAATAAATTCTATTCAAAATATAACGCATCTTCGTGATACATCCATTAGAGGGTCATATTCGCACGGATACTTCACCGCTTTGTATAATAGTGTTGTCGACAATATTTTGTATCAAAGAAGTTTGGTTGCACTTCCAGTATAGTAAATGAACATACTATCGCTATTTAAAATTTTACAAATTAGAATTAGTTTTTTTATACATAAAAAATATATTTAAAAACAAGTATATATATTCTTTATAGAACACTAGTTGTCTGACAATATTTTGTTTCATAACCCCTATTTTTTAATTGGGAGATCACTTGTATAATTATCGATTGACAAGTGATCTCCTATAGCTCAGATGGTTAGAGCGAACGGCTGTTAACCGTTAGGTCGTAGGTTCGATTCCTACTGGGAGAGACTTCTTTTTTACAAAGAAGTTCACTTAATTAACTTGTGAACTTTTCAAATAACAGATATCACATTATATATATGGTATCCTATACATAATAATAAGTCCAATAAATATAAAGGTATTCTATTTATATTTTTTTATAATGCAATATCCAATTGCCTTTTTCATTTTCAATTGAAATAACCTTTATCTTATTTTTAAATTTTTCCATCAGGTTTGTGAACATATCGAAATTCATTATGTAATAATATCTTAATTCTGGTTTTATTTCAACATTTATTGACTTCCAGGGAACAAAATTATCCCCTAATTCAAATTTATGTTTTGTTTGAAATTCATGTGACCATACAGATATTACTCCTTCACCATTTTTCTTTATGACCCGAATCATCTCATATACACATTTTATCCGTCTTTCTTCACTTGACAAATGATGTAATGTTGCAATTGATATAGTATAATCAAATGTTTCACTTTTGAATGGCAAAGCACATATATCGCCTAATATAACATCTTTATGTCTAGTGTTACATATATTTACAAAACCCTTACAATTATCAATACCAATCATATTCAAATGTATCATATTTTTACCATTACCACATCCAATGTCAATACCATATAATTTTTGTTTATCTTTCATAAATTTTTTAACAAAATTCCATACATTGTATCTTGTATCACTAAATTCCTTTGCAATTTTTTCATATGTATTTGTAACAAATATTGTTTCATTTATCATTTCGAACCTTGAAATAAATTTAAGAAAATACTATCAAATTTTTTATATTTTTTATAATAACTTAAAATGGCTATGGTCGCTGCATGTTCAAACGTCATAGTAATGGTAAAGTTATTTTCATAAAAAACAAACAAGAATTTTTCAGTCGTACTGTTGAAGAGACTGTAATCAGTCAGTGCTTTTAAAGAAGTAAGTAAATCAAAAATAAAAAACATGCAAAAAAATTAAAACAATACAATTTTAAACACGTTATTTAAACATACTATATGTCATTATATTTAAAATAAATGTCGTATTTTTTTAAAAGTATTTTTCGACCTATCGAATGCTATCGAAAATGGTACAAAATGGTATCTATCAATGATCATAAATCGTGTGATTGTTTAGTGAAATGTAAATATCCTCCACCGTCTTCCTTAGGAAGAATACCCATTTTTCATTATGATATGTTTAACAATCAACACTTAAACAAAAAAAATTTAAATCAATAAGAGTAAAAAAATGAAACATCTTTTCACGATGACCAATATACTTCCGCCTTGAAATATTTGTTAATAGTTTTATTTTTATCTTTTTCTGTAAATGTTAATATAATTTAATTGTTAATAGTTTTCTTTTTTTCTATAAAATAATAGGATATATTAGTTATAGCAGTTATCACTATCACCAAACCAATTATACTCACAATAACCAATGGAAAAATAATTTGATACTCTATCATTTTATTTATTCATTAACATTTTTTTTTATTACTATTCGAGGGGTGGGAATGTTTTAAGAAGGAAGGCATGAATTATATTTTCATTAACTACGTCCTTAGTTATATTATAGTTGTTTGATATTATTGATTCTCTTGTAAATTTCTTCATGAAAAAAACAAATAACGACGACGACAGTTGATATCCGGCGTCACTCATTGTATTCTGTTTTTTATATGATTCAGTTATGTCTGTTTCTACTTCCGTAGTAGCTGTATCGAAATTACCACAGGTTAACTGTACACTTGTACATTGATTAAACAGTTTATCATGTATATATATGCTATCATCATGAATAATATTGACCGGTAGTCTGTATTTATTTTCATTGTCATATGTTATATTGATATTATTGGTATTGATATTGACAACAATGTTTTTAGGGGTAAAGTTCGTTTGATAAATATCACTACTCAACTGCTTGATTCTTTCACTTATTCTGTAAAGCGTAGTTTCCGATTTATTCATAAATAGGATGGAATTACTGTATAAAGTTTTCGAATTTGATAAATGTGTCTTTTGAGAATCGGTTCCTCCTGGTTGTCCGGCTGATTGTCCGGTAATCAAATCTTCTGTTTTTTTAATCGATTCAAAGAGTTTTACATTGTAAATATATAACTCAGATAGTTTAGGAATATAATTGATCGCTTTTTGAAGTGAGTTTTCAATTTCAGTTTTTATGTCTATTTCTTTATACTTAAGACCTGTTCTTATACCCATTGTATCCAAAGTATCGTTGTTGATAACGTCATCTAAGTTCGAAAGTGCTGCTTTGTAAGCATGCATGTCTTTCATATCGTCAAGATGCGATTTTATATTACTTAGTGTACCATAATGTGTATTAGATGCACTGTATAGGTTTGATAGAGATACATACGAATTCGACTCTGATTCATATGTTGACTCTAAAAGGTCTAAGTCGCTTTGAAGTCCTCTTAATGTTTCACTCAAGTCATTTGACTGGGTCACCAGTGTGTTGTATATAGAATCAAGTGCATCGTAGTGAAAATTTGGATTATAAGAATCAGATAAAGGATCTTGTATATTTATGGATGATAAAACTTGACATTGTTCGTTAATATTATAGTAATAGCTATATGACGCATGTGTATCATCTATTTCCATTAACATATTTCTAGCTGTACAACATAGATAGTCTTCGTCTGAATCATTATGGATCGTTTTGCTTATATCACAATTCAACAAGCGAAATTGTTCAAAATGTGTTTTATGAAGTTTAATTATAACGAATAACAAACATACCATGACAACAAATATACTTATTTCCTGTTTGTACATCATTTTAATTTATGATATTATTATATTTTTTTGAAGTATACTAAAGGGTTAAAAATATATAATATTGAAAAAAATGAAAAAGATTTGATAAAATCTAAATGAGAGCTAATTGCGTATTGTACATCAAAATGTTTTTTGTTTCTCCGTCAAACTGAATTATAGAAGCCTTTGTTTTTTTAAGTTTAAGCGTATTATTTCGTGTTACTGTGCCAGTTTTTTCGATATACTCTCCGTAAGTGCACTTCACTCGTTGATCCTTTATAAATTCCATTTTGTTTTATCAGAGATAACATTATCGAAACCTATTTTACAATTTTAAAACAACAAGCGTAAAAAAGGTTAAAATACTTAAAATCGTAAATTGTTTTTTTTGTTTTTGATTAACAATCAAAATAGAAATGTCTAATAACATATTATGTATTGTTCCAAATACTCTCTTTAGAAAAAGCTTTATTGTAAAGATTTGTTTAATTTATGAGATTGATAAATGTTTTATATGGGAATATACCGACTTCTTTTGTAAATATGAATATAACAAAAAGAAATTAATTTTACATAGAGCATCAATGCAATCATATTTTAACAATATTAAAAACATTTTTTTAGAGTGTATATATTTATCGTTTAGTGACGATCTCATCAATTTTCTAAAACCAAATGATAAATTGTTTATGTTTGAAAATATTGAATTTATTAGTCGTAAAAATATTACCCGAGATATTATCTTTATTACAAGTCCCAGTTTTTTGTTAACAAATTCACAATTACAAAAAATACATATTTTTTTCAAGAATCAAAAAAATACTAAAAAAACGATACCTTCTTTTGAACAATTCATCAAAATATCAAAAGTATATTATAACATGGAAGTTGACTTAAAACATTATGAACACGCTTCAAACTATATAAATACTGAAGTAACGATACAGAGTTTGTTAGAAAAAAGGCCATATTTTTACAACAGTTTTGTTAAAGAAGCTATTGCATATGTAAACAATTTCTTTTCCAAAAATTGCGGAGATTGTTTAGGTTTTGAGTTACCAATTGATCATAATCAAACTCGAATATTTTTGAATGATTTATTGAAACAGGATAAAGTATTTTTCGAGCTTTATCAAGATGTATTATCTTGTAGTTTAAATATTGGTCTTTTAAATCCAAATGATGTAATATTAGAAATGAACAAACATGATGTTCAAAGCGTTCATTACAATTTAACATATTATCTCATATACAGAGAATATAAAAGGTACATATATATTTATCATTATTTGTATGTTTTAAAATGTTGCAATCCTCTAGGATTTCAAAAGTCGACATCGTATAAATGGAATAACTGTACAACAGGTATGTATCATGTCCATATAACGATTAGTAAAGGAATAGATAGTGGTATATTAACTGAAAGGGAAATTGTATATATACTAGGACATAGTATGTTTTTACATGAGATACATCCTTTAGATGCATTCAAATGGTTTATGCAATCGTCAATAAACAGTTATGAATGGTTTATGTTTTATACAATATATGTTAAAGTTTACACTAAATATAACCGTATGCTATGGAATACTTCTGAAAATATTTTAAATAGGTTTCAAATTAAAGGGAAGTACGATTGGCCTAAAATATTGGATGATGTTATTATAACTTTTAAACAAAAACACAAACTTCTATTAAAACAAAAACATCAAAAAATTTAATTTACTTTTTTATAGAAAACATTAAAAAACCAGATTAAAGAAAACCTAATTATTATAAAGCACAATATTGTTGTCAAAATGTTAAAACTTTTTCAAAAAATACATAAACATGTTATTCTTTTTAAAATAACAGACCATTGTAATGCTAAATTAAATGTATACCATGACATTTATGTATTCATATTACGACCAAATATACAAAACCGTTAATATGTTAAACTTATAACTTTAACATATGTTCGAAGTATTCTAAGATGAAATTATTTACCATTTTTTTATCATAATATTGCTCAACATCTGCTAAAGGATTTAGTAAAAATCCATTTAATGATAAAACGTTATTCAGTTCAGTTATATCCGATATATAATAGAAATACAAATTGTTCATTAAAACAAATGATGATATATCAACATTATTATCAAATTCTATGTATTCAACTATATCATCGTCGATTGTTTTAGAATACAATGATGAGGGTATTTTTTTTTTTAAATATAAACAATGAGGACGGGACTCTTCAAATGCATCGTAAATATAACAAATAGAATTCATTGAGTTCCATTTGTTAATATTGTAAAACTTTGCAGATTTATTTGATTTAAATAATGGGATCACACATATCCTTTTATTTTGTTCAGATTCAATTGATGATTTTTTTGAAACATTTATAACATTCAATGTATAATATAGTTTTTGTTTATTTGATAATTCAGCGATGTTACAGTTTTCTTTTATGGTAATCACCCATGGTATTTCCGTAGTACCCATTTTATATATATTTTCAATATCTTATAATAAATTATTTATTTTTTAATTACTATTATTACCCTTCAGAAAGGAATAATATGTTTTAGATTGGCGACGGTATCTTGCTGATCATTTTAAAAAGACCAGAGTTAACTAAAGAAGCAATATGAAATGGTAATGCAATAGCCTGTGGAATAATAGCTCCTCCAAAATGTGTATTATTAGTTTTTGGTTTTTTTGGTGGTTTTTGTGTTTTTTTTGTTGGTTTTTGTGTTTTTTTTGTTGGTTTTTTATTAGATTTACTTTTCATATTTATATTAACAAACAAATGTTCAAATATTATATGTGCTTTTATTAAAATGCAAATTTTTGTCAAGACTCTTACAGGTAAAACAATTACACTTGAGGTTGAATCTACCGATACGATTGATAATGTAAAATCTAAAATTCAAGACAAAGAAGGTATTCCGCCCGATCAACAACGTCTCATCTTTGCAGGAAAACAACTGGAAGATGGTCGTGTTTTGGCTGACTACAATATACAAAAGGAAAGCACGCTACACCTAAACAAGCACTGGGTGTGAGTGTCTGTCAGGCAATGGACAGGCAAGTGGATAGACCTATAAAATAATATTTGGATCTATCTGCAACACCGCTTGAAGCGGGAAACCCCTAAAGGTTCGTCTACGACCTTTGCCGGGAAACTGGTAAAGGGATCAGTGGTAATTCCACTTCCCTCGTAATAAGGACGAATATGTTACAATGGGCAATCCGCAGTTTACTATCTAAGTTCGCTAATGACAAGAATATGGTAGGGCTTCAACGACTGAACGGCGGTGGACTGAGAGTGATTTAAGTCAATCACAATGATCGGTATAAGATACAGTCTGACTTGTAGGGAAACTTACAAGATAATTTAGAGTGCTTCGATTGCGTGGTGGTGTACTACGCATATAATTCACCAAATAAAGTAGTACATGATGTATTATTTGAAGAAGATAAAAACCTACATCTTGATATAAAGATAAATGATAATATTAATATCCCATTAAATGATATTAGTTTCGAATTGTGTGTTGGAAAACCACGATGTGGGTTTATAACAAAAAAATAAAAAAAGTGTTTATTGTACGCAAAGAATTGAATGATGAATTCATTTGCAAAATCTATGTAGAAAAAAGAAACAATTTAGTTTTTATGTTTCTAATATAAGTTATATTTATTCGCAATCTTTTCTACAGCTCGAGCAGATAACCAACCCAATAGTGTTCCAATATTATCACCTATTATATTCATAATAGAATCTTTGTATGGTTTGCCTCCGGGCCAAAAAGTAAAATGATTAATAAAATATAAACCAGCTTTTGTATTCTCTGCTAATTCAAAAAGCATATGAAGTATCATCCAATTCGATAATGATATCCCCCAGAAAAATGCTATAATACCGGACGCAAAATGAAGATATGTATATTGATCAAACAATAAAAGTCCCATATATTTATATTACAAATATATATATGTATGTAGAAAAAACTTTATTTTAGTTTTTAAGATGAAACCATTTTTACCCTATTTTTATTTTATTGATCATAACAGTTTTGGGGTCTAATTGTATTTTCGATTGTTAATAATTATATGAACAACACTGACTGGCTAATCTTTTTACCATTCTGTATTGTATCTCATCATAATCATATCATTTTCTCTTCTTATTTTTGAAGTGTTTATCAAAAAAACTGAAATAGAACATTGAATCATCTCAGATAGAACACTGTTATTATAGTATTTTTTCCAAATTAATGATTGAATATCGTGTGGTAATGATAACATTTATCAATTTTATAACTAGTACAAAATAATTAACTCATAAATGATTTAAATCATAAAATTGTAAATTTGTTTATAATTATGAAAGTATTAGAAAAACGCCTTGAAGAATGTATGAACATACGATTCCAATTGAAGAATGTCGGTATTGAAAATCAATACGCATTGGAATTACAACCCTTGTTTGATATTATGAATTCATTTATTCGTGAAGGAACATCTGCCTCTGGATCTTTATCAATTGATTCAGATTATTTCTCTAAAATAGACTATATGTTCACCTGTAACGATTCTCGCAACTCGTATTGTAATATTGTGCGTTGATGTTTTTTTTTCAAATAATTACACAGACGGTTTCATATCAATTTTAATATCCTATATTTTCATACACGTATCTTCTAACAAATTATAAGAATCGTCTGGGTTTATTACAATTTTCTGCAAATTTGAATCAATAGAACATTGGATCTCCTTATGTTCATGACTACGTGAATATGTATCATTCGTATTCGTATTTATATTTAAACATTTGTACATAAAATATAGAAAAATTGGGCGAATCAATAAAAAAAACACAATTAAAATCAAAAAAAGTCCAATTTTAAAATAAATTGTTGTTGTATTACTTTCATTACTAATATCATCACATGGATATTCTATCCATTTATTGGTGTCATGTTTATAACATTTAAAATATGTAGACATACTTTTCACAATATCTTTATTTTGTTTTAAGTTCGTTGTATTCATTATTATGTATTCCTTTTAATATTCTTTTGTTTTTTAAGAAAGCTTTACTATATTGATATGTAAAAGTTATACATCCCGTTAATATAGATGAACATCCCAAAAAAAGACGAATTATTTTAGTATTAAATTCAAGTAATATATAAGTAGACAATAGTTTAAATAATATATGTATTATTAACGAGTACTCCATAAAAGATATGTACGATCGTGTTGGAATAGTAAATAATAACGCAATATCTGCCAATAACAATGTAGACGCAATGCTTATTAGTTCTGTATTTGAATGAATTTCAACAATGACGAGTAATAACATAAGTGTATTCGGTATAATATAATATTTTACAACATCAGGAATCCAATTATGCTTATAACTTAAAATAAGATACAACCGGGAATAGCGTATTTTTAGTTGATCATATAAAATAAACACATTGTTAATAATCGGTTCATCAAGAATTGGATAATATCCACCACCGATAACATTATATCCTTGGAAATTAGAGTCTTCTTTGTCAAAAATATAATTAATATATTCAGTCCCAGGTTGTCCAGTTGTGGCCAACTTAAAAAATAAATGGATCGTATCAAACGGTGCATGTCGTTCTTCTGTATAATAGGATACATCTATAATCATCGTATACGACTCACATTTTATCATACTATCGTCAACTTTTTGAATTGTCAATGACGTGTCTATAGAGTTGTATCCACCATATACTGAAGCACCTATTGTATTTTTTATATTAGGATTCTCTAAAATAGTACTCTTTATCATACTATTCGAACACTTTATTTCAGAATCCACCATGTTAACAACTATCCATGGAATTTTAATAGACTCTAAATTTTTTGTATATGAAAATACTTTCAAATAATCTTTTACTTTGTATTTATGGTCAACCACTATTTTCATTTTTGCACTTCGATTTATAGCATCGATTGAAACAATACTATACATCGTAAACGATACATAGCAGTTAATTTTCTTACAAGAATTATCGACATCATCACATAATATATTATCTACAATTTTAATACCTAAATTGTGTGCATAATCCATATTTTATTTTATTATATAGTTTAGTTTTAACCTTGTTATGTTTTATGTTTTGTTAGTTAAGTTTTTTTTTTCAAAATAAAGACATTTTTCATTTTTTTAATACCGTCTAAATAATATATCATTTTCACTGCCTATAAAAAAATGACCCATCTCTTTTTTTATATTTCAGTTTATGAATATATTTGCTATGTCCTCGAAATCCTCTATGAACCAGTCCGCTTTATCTTTTACATTTTCCATAATATTTACACCACCATAACCTATAAAAAAATCAGCAGAGGCTTCTAAATCAGTGACACCATCTCCTATCATGATAATATTTTTATATCCATACATTTCTTTAATGTGCTTTATGACAAATGCTTTTCCACCAGACATCGATGTGTACTCGTTTTCATCAAATCCGATATATTCTTTGGTTAATTCGTCAAATATAAATGTATTAGCATAAACCTTTGTCATTGGAATGGAAAGGGATAACGCAATTGGTTGGATAATCGACCTGAAACCACCCGAAACCAAAAATACATCTTTATTGTTATGATGCAATACACGAATCAAATTATGAATGTTTTTACTCATAATCGCTGGATTATGTTTATTAAAGCTTAATACATCAAATTTACTAGGTTTTATGATATCCAGTCTGGATTTTAAAGATTTACGAAAACAAATCTCTCCATTCATCGTTCTTCGTGTAATGTCAGATATATCGTTGACATTACACCATTTAGCAAGATCATCAAGACCCTCGTTTTTACATATCGTACTATCCACATCAAAACAAAATGCATCAGCACTTCGTACATGTTTATAACGCATGTTATAACGATTATGAGCAAAAGGTATTTGTCCGAAAATTCTTAACATTTTTTGTATAATATGATATATGTATGAAAATATTTTCTTAATTAATCTAAAAATGATATTAAAAGTGATACTTAAAAAATATAAAAACAGAACTGGATTTTATAATGATACTCCATTATATTACTCTACACCCAAATACTTACCATTTAAAGACGCAATTTATTTGGGGAGATATGGAAAACTAATTAACGAAAATGATAGATTCTATTTATCTTTTAAAAGTGACCATTACATTAAAATTATTAATAAATGGACACATAGTACACGCATCGAAGAAATAATGAAAGATCATTCTAAATATTCTTCCTTGAAAAAAGAGCTGGGAGGTATACCCTTTCAAGTATTATCATCTCATAGTTTTAACAAAAATCAAAACAATAAAGTGATAATCAACTGCAAATCTTTGAACTCAATTAAATTAATCATGAATAGTAATAATGAGTTCAAACCTTTATTTTTTTATCAAGCACGGTATAGCGACGAAAAATTGAGTGATCATAAAGATCGAGTTCTATTCGCTTATCCGAGACAAATTGAAAAAACTAACACTAAAAAGACAACTTATGGTGGAGATTCTTTACCAGTCATCAAATCATTGCCATTGGAAGAACCACAACAAACAAAACCACAACAAACAATATTAAAAAATATTACGAATACCGAACTATTAAAAGATGCTTTTCAAAGAAAAATAACAGACTCTGAAAAAGATTCTGTATTATTTGTTGGTTTCAATAATATATATTATGACCAAAGTAATCATAATATATTTTTACGAAACGAACGACTAGCTGAAGGAAATTGGACTAGTATATTCGAAATGTCTGAAACACAAATTGTTGATCATTTCGCATATGGACTCACCTCACACAGTTTGAACAAATTGAAAACAAAGAAAACGACGTGGAAGTCAAAAATAAAAACAATTCGAGGAGGGGCATCATCAGATACTGGCTGTGATTCTTACTGTGATCAACAAGTTATACAGTATTCGGGTAGAAAAATAATAGGTTTTAGTAATACATTTTCTTATATTAATGATACAAATGCTGGACATTTTTCAAATCCGATTAAAAAAGAACTTCTTAATATGTTTGAACATAAACAAGAAAGAACAATTAGGATACTCACCCTTATTTCAGCTCCATTAAGTTATATGTACGGCGCTTTCGCTGATACTATAGGTCAGAAACCAAGAAATCTCCAAATTAAAGCGGATCTTATTTGTAATGGTTTCATTGAACATTCTGTCGCTTTCAAACAAATTATGGAAAATAATTTACCTGAATTTAAAATATATATTGATCATTTACATCTTAGTGAACCCCAATTGGAGTATCATCATCAAGACAACGTTCCCGATAATATCAGACCTTTTACAAATCCACCACTATTTGAAGCGTCGTTTAATGCATATAGCGCCTCAAAAAACTTTAACAATTTAAAAATTGTAACAGAAGATATTTCACAAGAGTGGGATACATATTTGAATCAGTATGATATGATCTATTGTTATGGTGGAGAAACGCATTGGTTACTCCGACAAATGAAAAGAACCGGATTTGCACAAGCTATACAAAGAAATAAAGAAATCATATGGTCCGGTTTTAGTGCAGGTATCATTGTAGCAGGAGATAGTACATGGTTAGCCGCATCTAAGTTATATAGCACACACACGAATCCTAATAGATCTGTACCATATGTTTACGCGGACGATCTTACACCTTTATTAAAGAGCGACCTATCGGGTAATTGTACAATGAATGATATATATATTAATAATGAAGGAGATCTTAGGGCTTTTCCACCCTTTGATAAATGTGATTTCAAAGGTTTGAAACTATATCCTGGCCTTATTTTTCCTCATAATAATGACGAACGTTGGGTGAGAATGCTTGAAGAACAATTAAGCTTTTACGATGATCATACTAGCAATGATGAAACGGAACTCTTCGCTTATGAACATGTAATTTTATCCGACTCACATATGTTTGTATACAACAACGGGAAAATTTTGATTGATCCATATTTAACAACATGTGAGGACTGTGAAAACATATATGATAAAGCAAACGGTTCAAAGTTAAAAAGAAAATACAATAGATCACTAATAAATCAGGGGTTATATGATAAGTTTAATTAACGCATTGTTTACCTTAATTCAAAAAACGGTCCTATTGAATGTTGAAAAATGTTACAATATCTGCGTTTACCTTACAAATATCAGCTATAATATTCGGTAAATTTACACAAGTGAATCGCGCTTTATGTAATCCACATACACCAACCTTTCTCGTATTCGTATCCACTCCAAAAACAGGCGACCCCGAAGATCCGCCTCCAGACGCTGGACCTAGGTAGTCATATTGTGTTTTCACTTTTTTGTGAGCTACAACCCTACATACTGTGTGTAGAACTTGATTCGCATATCTGGGACGATGAATCAGCATGAGGTTTTTTTCACATTCTTTCGGTTGATTAATAATTGGGTTTGGATATATTTTCATTTCCAACAGTCTCTGTTTCGTAGCTTCATCTACAGCGATGCATGAATAATCTAATCCTATGTCACCTTTGTTTGTACTTGTTTTCCAAAAAATGTCTGGACGAAGATTGGTAACAATTACATCGTTGAATGTTACATTTGTAGACAATGCATGTTCGAAGGTAGGAAGTGCATGGTGGTTTGTTATCACATACCAACCGTTTGAGTTTAAACCAACTGATCTTCCATCTACTAGAAAACACGACCCTCCTGTAGATAGTATTGCGAGCGCTGGAACAATCACTCTTACTTCACAAGAATTTGTCTTGTTCTCAACACGAATTACATATATGCCTGTCGGAATGAATTCATAACAATCGTACAGGATAGTTCCGTCATTAATCTTTAATGTACGCTTCCATGACATTTTTTCAGTATATTTATCATACTGTTCATCGTAAGACAATAAATATATCGTAAATGTATCTTCTTGTGTTTTGTAAACTTGGTCTACACTCCATTGTAACATTATACATTGTTGAGTCGCAGTATGAAATTGTAATTTATGAATAATACAAGACATTTTATTTTTTATGTGTTATTATCTCATTGACGATTCAAATCAACTTTTATCGAAAATGGACGAATTTATAAAATTTACAATCTTTAAGTGTTTAATTCATATTTTTGGTTTCTATCTCATAAAAATAATACATTAAAAAATTAAAATAATTCAATATAGTACAAAAATAACTTTCTTGTTCATTACAGTTTTTTAAATAATGATCATAACAAAATGAAGAATCTTTCATGGTGTATTTACCACACATTACAAGGGAATAGTTTATTTTGATGTCTAACTAAATTGGACAATCTTTTAGAAGAGTAAATACAATGATCACATTTATAAAGCATTTTATATGTCTCAATATTTAATAATTAAATAAAAACACACACTGGTGCTCACCCTGTATAATGAGTATTTGAGGAGGGACAAAAAAAAATAATATGAAAATATTCATTGGTTTGTAAAAAGTATTTTCAGATATAGAATTTAATTACAAATTAAAATTTTTCATACACACTTTTTCAAACACTGTATTTTCACGATCATCGTAAAACATGTATTTAACACTAATGGGAGCAACGGGTGTTTCTCCAAATGCACAATCTAAGGTTTTTTTAAGTGTTTTCGTTTTATGATGAAAACTCGGTTCTTTTTTGTTTTTGCCTATCTTATAGGCATCTGGATTGTATCGTATGAACTTAGTTGTCAATCCAAGACTTTGGTATATGTTTATCATTCTTATATCTTCACATTTGGAATCGTATCCTCTGTGTTGTCCTTCGTCCACTTCCAACACCACAAAGTGTGTTCCACAATCAAACACAAAATCAGGTCGATAAGAGAAACATATACCATGTTCAATCATACGGTCACAACTCTCGTATTTGTATCCGTTGACATCTAACATGTTCTTTATTTGGTTTTGTTTTGCTAATCGTGTCTTGTTAAACTCGTCAGGATCACAGATCCCACAAAAGCTCTTCTTGTTAAGTATGTAAAGAAGACCACATGAAACACACCGTCTCTCTACTAAATTGAGATGAAACGGTTCTTTGTGCTCTTCACATCGTTCAGGTCTACCAACACCAAATAAGGCTGGGGATTTGCATTTTTCATAAGAGCATTTGGTTTTGGGATAGGCGATCATTCCATCCTCAATATGTTGTTTGCATCTCGATGCCGATATTCCAGGAAAACCAAAGATTGGTCTTGTTTCACATCCTTCGTGTACGCATCGTTTACTTTTCACATCAACCATCCCGTCGAGTTTATGAATTGAACAATACAGACCTATGGATGAACCTGGTGTGTTGAAAGAGGGTGTTATTTTATCACAACCTTCGTATTCACATCGTTTACTTTTCACATTAACCATTCCATCCAGTTTGTGATCCGCGCAATATAGACCTATGGATGAACCAGGTGTGTTGAAATGTGGTCTTTTTTCACATCCTTCGTGTTCACATCGTCTATCTTTCACATTAACCATCCCGTCGAGTTTATGACTAGCACAATACAGACCTATGGATGAACCAGGTGTGTTAAAAACAGGATTTACTTTATCACATCCTTCGTGTTCACATCGTCTATCTTTCACATTAACCATTCCGTCCATTTTATGAATCGCACAATACAGCCCTTTAGATGAACCGAGTAAGTTGAAAACAGGTTGT
>Ga0255755_1001355_pt1 | contig 22203 bp, 22 predicted proteins | sample 011ome_18_FD_179955 | JGI IMG/M metagenome (GOLD analysis project Ga0255755, IMG submission 179955) | Coastal salt marsh microbial communities from the Groves Creek Marsh, Skidaway Island, Georgia - 011501BT metaG (version 2) | ecosystem: Environmental > Aquatic > Marine > Intertidal zone > Salt... | reverse complement strand
ATGCATTCGTTTTATGTGATATGAAAGTAGGAAACAGCCAATTGCAAAATTTCATCAAAGGTTAGCCAATTGAAAAAACTGATTTTCATCGCGTGCATTTCAATTGCCTTGATCAGCGCCACTGATCCCAATAATATCAATGCGAAAGCTGGTTTCAAACCTTATCCCATTGCAAATTGGGGACAGCCCGCCGACCAAGAATGTTCATTCCCCAAGAAGGCGGAATTTGTTTTATCCGGCCCAACTGACCTTGATCGCATTTGGGTCAAGCTTAAATATTCCAACGTAGGCTCAGGTACAAATGCGGCCACACTTTTTATCAGATTGACAGGTTACGATCACAACGGTGAATTGATAAATTCACAGATAAATGCCATATCAGCGTCAAATCGCCGCCAACCCCTGATTTTTCCAGCATCTTGGGTGGTTCAACCACCAGCCAAAATCGCAATTGAATATGTGCCGTTTAACATGACCGATAAAAACTGTATTTCGGAAATTGGCCTGCAGGATATCTAGACCGATGGAAACACGAAACATCGGTCGCGTGGAATCGTCAGCCACAGCGGCTGTCCAGTTTTGGGCAAAAACACATTTGGCACCGTTGCTTTAATCACGGATCCATCAAAATCCATTCTAAATTCAACCAAACTTTCGCTGCCCATGAAACGTGCGCGTTCAACCAGACCACGGGCGGCAACACCTTGTGATTTTGTTGGATTGGGCCCGCGGCCCGCGCGATCAAAATCAATGCGGATATGTTGCGGGCGAAACACAATATCCACCTGCGTGCCGTCTTGATAGCCTGGTGCAAAAAACTGCCCAAAGGGGGTTTGCGCCAAGGCCCCATGCACCTGCGACTGGATCACGTTTACATCGGAAAAAAATGCGACTGCGGCGCGATCAACCGGTGCATTATAGATATTATAGGGCGCGCCCTGCTGCACAATGCGCCCTGCCCGCATCAGCGCGATTTCATCTGCCATGCGCATCGCCTCTTCTGGTTCGTGGGTGACCAGCAAAACGGCAGCATCCTCAGCCTTGAGAATGGCCAATGTTTCATCGCGAATACCGTCGCGCAGGCGATTATCCAGACCGGAAAACGGTTCGTCCATCAGCATGATGCGCGGACTTGGGGCCAAGGCACGGGCCAATGCCACCCGCTGTTGTTCACCACCAGACAGTGAATGGGGATATTGGTCAATCAGACGCCGCAGGCCCACCTTGTCCAACAGCGCCTCGACGCGGGTGCGTTTTTGATCGCGCGTTCCCTTTAGGCCAAAGGCCACATTTTCCGCGACCGACAAATGGGGAAACAGGGCGAAATCCTGAAACATCAACCCGATACTGCGCCGTTCGGGCGGCACACGAAATACAGTATCGCAGATCAATTGACCATCGACCCAGATTTCACCGCTGTCTTGCATATCGACACCGGCGATCATTCGCAGCGTGGTGGATTTGCCGCACCCTGACGGCCCCAACAGGCACGTCACCTGACCCGGCTGAATAGCCAATGAAATGTTGTTTACGATTTCAACGCCGTTGATCACACGGGTCAGATTTTTGATCTGCAACCGCGGCGGTGTCGTGATGGAACGATCCGTCATCTTATGTCCGATAAAAGTTATCAGGTTTATTTAGATCTGGTATCAGCCCCGATCCTGTGACGCAACCCGCGATGACCCAAAAACACACGCCACAGTGCCGCAGATCAAAACACCCACACAGATCGCAAGCAGTTGTTCGTATTTGTGCCCCTCGACCAAGAAACCGCTGGCCCATGCCGACGCGCGCGCAAAATACAGCACGCCGCCAAAAATTGCCGCAGCAAAGGATACAATGAATGCCCATGCTGCAACGTGACGGTTCATCAAAACAGATACCACAATAAGTGGCGTCAGAAACATCGATGCGGTGCCTGATACGGCCACAGCATCAAATAACGTGGCATTCCCCCACAGTGTCAGCGCGGCCCCAAGGATCAAAAATACCACCATGACCAAACGCCCACCCATCAGGTTGCGGGGCGCGATGCGCCATTCTTCGACCATCAATCGTGCAGCGGATGCCAATGCACTGTCCAATGTGGACACGCCCGACACCAACAAAGATACCAACAGCGCGGCAAAGATAGGTGCGGGAAACATCACAGCCCATGTACCCAACAAATCATTTGCAATATCTTGTTGCATCAGAGCGGCATGGATCCCGAAAAACCCAAATCCGATGATACAGGCAACCGATATGACAAAGGCCCAGTAAAATGATTTCTGCGTGGTCCGTTCATCCGCCAAAAATCCACGATCCATCATAACAGGGTCATGCAGCGGATAGGATGGCACCTGCAGGAATGCCACCAATAACAAAATCCAGCCATTATAGCCGCCCGCGGTGCCATCAGCCGTTAAAACAGCCGCAGTGCTGAAATCGGGTGATAGGATCAGGTATACAAAGGCCACGCCAAAGATGCCCAAAAACAACAGCATTTGCAAAACATCGGTTCGTAGTGATGCACGCAATCCCCCCCAAGCGGAATAAATCAGCGTAAAGACGGACAGCACAATTACCGACACAATTGATGCTGCCCCAAATTCAGGAAAGACCACCCGAAAAATCAGACCAATCACCAACAGATTGGCAAAAACTTCGGACAACAGGCGCAGCGCGACCACCGCATTATACCCATGGGTTCCAACCGCGCCAAAGCGGGTGTTTAACCAATCTTGGACCGAATGATACCCATCGCGTCGCAAACGGCCCACGAAAAACCCACCCGTTAAAAATGACAAATAATAGGCCGCATAGGCAAGCGTTCCTGCGATGCCATAATAATAACCCAAAATCGCGGAATTCAGTAAGGAGCGTGCAAAAATCCATGTTGTCACTTGGCTAAGGATTAGCGTCCACAGGTCTGGCGCATGCCCTTGCCCGTCACGGCCCGCAAAAAACCCATCAACCGTCACCGCCTGGCGCACGCTATAGGCAGACAGCCCCAGTGCAATAGCGGTACCCAATAAAACATAGATTGCAATCATTGCTTAGTCCCTTCGTAATTTATGTAATCGCTAACCCGCAAAAACGCATAGCGCCACTATGAAATGGCGCTATGACGAAATGGTGATAGGATTGCAATCAAAGGGTGCTGTTCATCGCGCCGCCATCCAGCAATACGTTTTGCCCAATCATAAATCCCGCGTGTTGCGAACACATAAACGCACAAGTTGATCCAAATTCTTGGATGGTACCGTACCGACGCACGGGGATTGTGGCGCAGCGGTTTTCTTTGGCCTGTTCGATTGAAATATCTTGGGCTTGGGCAACCCCTGTATCCAGTGACAAGGCACGGTTTGTATCGTGGATCCCGGGCAACAGGTTATTGATCACCACGCCATGCGGGGCCACTTGGCGTGCGGTCCCGGCTACATAGCCTGTCAGACCTGCGCGCGCCGAATTTGACAACCCCAATTGCGCGATGGGTGCCTTGACCGAACCCGATGTAATATTGACGACACGCCCCCAACTGCGATCAATCATACCTGGCAGACAGCGTTTCATCAGATCAATCGGCGTTAGCATATTCGCGTCTAGCGCTTTGATAAAATCTTCGCGGTCCCAATCGCTCCAGACACCGGGGGGTGGGCCGCCAGCGTTGGTGACCAAAATATCAATTTGCCCCGCCGCCTCTAATACAGCATCGCGTCCGTCAGGTGTTGTGATATCTGCGGCAACCGCAGTGACAGATACCTGATACTTTGATCGAATTTCATCCGCCGTTTGTTCCAAAATGTCTGCGCGACGACCATTCAGGACCAAATCGACCCCCGCTTCGGCCAGTGCAATCGCACACCCTTTGCCCAAACCTTGTGATGATGCGCAGACCAACCCACGTTTGCCTTTAATCCCTAGATCCATGATGTTTCCCTTTTCTCACTTTGCCGGTTCTTGCTTAGCCGGTGATTATATGCCCGCAATAAATTGATATACACCAATATGATACGGGACATTTTTCACATGCAAATCTTTATACAGGTCATGGACAACAGCGCCAATACGGTTTCAAATGCGAATGTGGGCGAAACGTTGCCTTAGACCAAAGCATGAAAATGTATCTATACCGACTGAAACCAGTTTCAAAACCAAAGTTTTTAAATTTACGATTTCAAGGCAAATAACCGATCAGAAAACACCACGACTGTGCGCACATTTGAGATCGCGAAACCAGATTTTCTGTGATTGCCAAGCCATATTGCATTGGATATAGCAACGCCCATGACACAGACATCAAATCATCCCGAATTGCCCGCAGAAATCGCGCGTCGCCGCACATTTGCGATTATTTCGCATCCTGACGCCGGAAAAACCACCCTGACCGAAAAATTTCTGTTGTTCGGCGGGGCCATCCAAATGGCAGGCCAAGTCCGCGCCAAAGGCGAAGCGCGGCGCACACGGTCCGATTTTATGCAGATGGAAAAAGACCGCGGCATTTCCGTCAGTGCATCCGCCATGTCATTTGATTTTCTGGATTATCGGTTCAATCTGGTCGACACCCCCGGTCACAGTGATTTTTCCGAAGACACATACCGCACCCTGACCGCTGTGGATGCCGCCGTGATGGTCATTGATGGCGCCAAAGGTGTCGAAAGCCAGACACGCAAACTGTTCGAAGTGTGCCGCCTGCGCGACCTGCCCATTTTGACATTTTGTAACAAAATGGACCGCGAAAGCCGTGATACATTCGAAATTATCGATGAAATCCAAGAAAACCTAGCGATTGATGTCACACCCGCCAGCTGGCCAATTGGCGTTGGCGCCGATTTTATTGGGTGTTATGATATGCTGCGCGATCGGTTGGAATTGGTAGACCGCGCAGACCGCAATCGCGTCGCTGATAGCATCGAAATCAATGGGTTGGACGACCCGAAACTTGCCGAACATGTTCCACCACATTTGCTGGAAAAACTGCAAGAAGAAATTGAAATGGCCCGCGAATTGCTGCCAACACTAGACCCGCAATCGGTTCTTGAGGGGCATATGACACCCATTTGGTTCGGCTCTGCCATCAATTCCTTTGGCGTCAAAGAATTGATGCATGGCATTGGCACCTATGGCCCAGTTCCACAGCCCCAATCTGCCACCCCGCGCCAGATCAGTCCTGACGAAACCAAAGTCACGGGCTTTGTGTTCAAAGTGCAGGCAAACATGGATCCAAAACACCGTGACCGCGTGGCCTTTGTCCGATTGGCATCAGGGCATTTCAAACGCGGAATGAAATTGACCCATGTTCGGTCGAAAAAACCAATGGCGATTTCAAATCCGGTTCTGTTCCTAGCCTCGGATCGGGAATTGGCCGAAGAGGCCTGGGCCGGCGACATCATCGGCATTCCAAACCATGGTCAGTTGCGCATTGGCGACACCCTGACCGAAGGCGAAGCGCTGCGTGCAACCGGTATCCCGTCCTTTGCGCCGGAATTGTTGCAAACCTGTCGTGCGGGCGACCCGATGAAAGCAAAGCACTTGGAAAAGGCGTTGATGCAGTTCGCCGAAGAAGGTGCCGCTAAGGTGTTCAAACCCACCTTTGGATCGGGCTTTATCGTTGGCGTTGTCGGTGCGTTGCAATTTGAAGTGTTAGCCAGCCGAATTGAACTGGAATATGGCCTGCCCGTCCGATTTGAACCATCGCAATTTACATCTGCACGGTGGATCAACGGCGACAAAGTGGCCTGTGAAAAATTCGCGGCCGCGAACAAACAACATATCGCAACCGACAATGACGGTGACATGGTTTTCCTGACACGTTTGCAGTGGGATATCGATCGTGTCGAACGGGACTATTCTGATATTACGCTGTCAGCGACCAAAGAAATGATGGTCTAAGCCGTCTGCGCCACCACCCAAAGGCGCAGAGCCAGACGTACATAAGGCATTGGTTGACCTCGTGCATATTTTTCTATATGCACACCACACAACAGGCATGGCCTGACCATAGGTAATTCTCGGGCGTCACCAGTCCGGTTGTAACGGATAAAAATGACAAAGTTCACAGACCTAAATCTGAACCCGAAAATACTAAAAGCGATCGAAGACGCGGGATACGAAACCCCTACCCCCATCCAAGCTGGTGCAATACCTGCCGCGATTGAGGGCAAAGATGTTTTGGGCATCGCACAGACCGGCACCGGCAAAACCGCCAGCTTTACACTGCCAATGATCCATATGTTGGCGCGCGGACGTGCGCGCGCACGGATGCCGCGGTCCTTGGTATTGTGCCCGACACGCGAATTGGCCGCACAGGTCGCAGAAAATTTCGACACCTACACCAAGCATCTTAAGCTGACCAAAGCGTTGCTGATCGGTGGTGTCAGCTTTAAAGAGCAAGACATGCTGATCGACAAGGGTGTCGACGTATTGATCGCGACCCCTGGACGTTTGCTAGACCATTTTGAGCGTGGCAAATTGCTGTTGACGGGCGTTCAGATTATGGTCGTCGACGAAGCCGACCGTATGCTGGATATGGGTTTTATTCCCGATATTGAACGTATTTTTGGCCTTACGCCGTTCACGCGTCAAACGCTGTTTTTCTCGGCAACGATGGCGCCTGAAATTGAACGGATCACCAATACATTCCTATCCGCACCAACACGTGTCGAAGTGGCCCGCCAAGCCACAGCATCAGAAAATATCGCCCAAGGCGTTATCATGCTGCAAGCATCACGAAGAGATCGTGAAGCCAGCGAAAAACGCAAAACGCTGCGTGCCTTAATCGATATGGAAGGGGATGCCTGCACAAATGCGATCATTTTCTGTAATCGTAAAACAGATGTCGACATCTGCGCAAAGTCGCTGAACAAATACGGCTATCAAGCTGCGCCAATTCATGGCGATTTGGATCAATCGTTGCGGACCAAAACCCTAGATGATTTTCGAGAAGGCAAATTGCGTTTTCTGGTGGCCTCGGACGTGGCCGCACGGGGGCTAGATGTTCCATCGGTTAGCCATGTGTTTAACTTTGACGTTCCCGGCCATGCCGAGGACTATGTGCACCGGATCGGTCGCACAGGCCGTGCAGGCCGTTCAGGCAAGGCATTTATGATATGTTCAAAGCGCGACGAAAAGGCATTGGCCGCTGTCGAGGCGTTGATTAACAAAGAAATCCCACGCGTCGAGAACCCGAACAAAAGCGAACCAGAGCCGCAAAAGCAGCCTGAGCAGCAAACGCAAAAACAACACAAGCACGAGCCAAAGCCAGACGCGACACAGGATAAACCCAAAGAGCGTTCAGCGCGTACGCGCAATCCATCGGCGGCACGCGACAGAAAACCCAATCATGGTGACAATAAAATTGTGGGTATGGGCGATCATCTGCCAAGCTTTATTGCACTAAGTTTCGACGAACGGCACGCCGGTTAATACAAAAGGCACGGATTTTGCGTAACTTTGCACCATGACAGGTGCAAAGGATATTGGTTTATGCAAAATACTGCCAAGTTACAGATGGATACGGCGCTAAAGCTGGCTGCGGAATTGGGTCTAATGACCCAAATTTACAATAATAGACTGGCCCAATTGCTGCGTGGACATGATGTAACCTATCCACAATATGTCATTTTGAACCATATTCTATCATGTGGCCCCAAAGGAGCATCAATCAGTCAAATTGCAGACGCTGTTGAGGTTTTGCAACCTGCTGTCACGAAAACTGTCAAAAAATTCACAGCTGTGAGCTATGTTCAAATTCAAGGCGTTGAGGCTGATAAGCGTTCAAAGCGCGTTTTTATAACACCACAGGGGGCCGGTTTCATCGGTCGCCTACAGGCCGAATTAATGCCCGATGTGTTGACATGTTTTCAGGACTGGGACGAAAGCCGGCTAAACAACTTTGCCCATGACCTAACTGCATTTAGAATGTTTTTGGAAACAAACCGCGTCTAGCCGATTGATGCCTTACATCAAGCGGCTGATAATGACGGTAACTTCTGGTTTTTTCCCGATTTCTGTCTGACAGGTTTGACGCGTCTGGCGCTTCAAGCGGTCTTCCAACTTGTCATCATCTGTAATCGTGGCAGACCCTGCGCGCCCGATTGCCTGGCTCAGGTCTTCTTCTAATGCGTCAACCAGCGATGCGTTGGACCGCCCTGTTTCCGGCAATCCCATCGTATCACACCACGGTTCACCCAACAGTTCATCATCTTCGTCCAAAATGATCGAAACTGTCACATGCCCATTTAATGCCATACGAATACGATCGCGAACAATCCCATCGAACGCGCCATATTGCGTGGATCCGTCCAGATAACGGCGCCCAGTATCGACATATTCGGCGACCTTGGTACCGCCATCTAAAATTTCAATCATCATTCCGTTGACGCAGACAACGGATGGAATGCCTGCTTCGTTCGCCAGTTTGGCATGTTCACGCAAATGGCGATGTTCCCCATGCATCGGGATAATCAAATCTGGTTTGACCAAAGCATGCATTTGTTGCAAATCCGGACGGTTTGCATGGCCCGATACGTGATAACGGCCATTGCTGTCATCAACAATATCGACGCCTTTTTCAGACAGCTGGTTCATGATGCGGATAACACCACGTTCATTGCCCGGGATCGTTTTTGACGAAAACAGAAACAAATCGTTTTCTTTCAACGTCATGCCCATGAATTTACCATTTGCCAACTGCGCGGTTGCAGCGCGGCGTTCGCCTTGGCTGCCTGTCACCAACAGCATCAGGTTTTCGCGCGGAATATTGACCGCATCTTCGGGACTGACAACATTTGGGAAATCAGATAAAACACCCGTTGCGATCGATGCCTCAATCATGCGGCGCATTGCGCGACCCATCAAACAGATTGACCGCCCTGCCCGCGCACCGGCATCCGCCAGTGTTTTGACGCGTGCGACGTTTGATGCAAATGTCGTTGCCACGACCATCGCAGGCGCGCTGGCAACCAACGCTTCGATGTCAGGCCCCAAAACAGATTCCGAACGTCCCGCATGCGGGGTAAAGATATTCGTGCTGTCACAAATCAAGGCTTTCACGCCGCCCTGCGCAACCGAAGCCCACAGATCAGGATCAAAGGGTTCGCCAACAATCGGCGACGGATCAAGTTTGAAATCGCCTGTGTGTATCAACCGCCCTTTGGGGGTATCGATCACCAATGCGCTGCTTTCGGGAATGGAATGCGACATTGGCAAGAAACCAACAGAAAATGGCCCCGCTTTCGTCACAGCAGGCCATGCTGATACAGTTTTAAAGGCTTGTTCCGAATGCCCAGCGTCCGCAAGTTTGTGGCGCCCCAAATGCGCTGTGAAAGCACGTCCATAAATCGGCGCACCAAGTTCGCCCCATAGATGGCCAATGGCACCAATGTGGTCTTCGTGTGCGTGGGTGATGAATATCGCCTCAATCTGATTGCGGCGTTCTTTTAGCCATGAAATATCGGGCAGGATTAGATCAACACCAGGCGTGGTGTCCATGTCTGGAAATGTGACGCCTAAATCAACCACGATCAGACGTTCCTTGCCTGCAGGTCCATAGCCGTAAACATAGGCATTCATCCCAATTTCACCGGCACCACCCAGGGGCAAATAAATTAGTCGATCAGCGGTCATTCTTTATCCGTTCAATTTGTTATAATCATGGATCAAACGCAATCCATGCATGGTCAGGTCATCCTGATAGGCGTCAAATACGTTATCAGCCGCGTCAAACAATGGGGCCAATCCCCCAGTTGCAATCACGCGCATCGGTTTATCGTGTTCTGCCTTGATACGGGTGCATATCTCTTTAATCAAGCCGATATAGCCCCAAAACACACCTGATTGCATACAGGCGACAGTATTCGTACCAATTACGTTTAGGGGTTTGCCGATATCAACGTGCGGCAACGCGGCCGCGGCCTGATGTAGGGCAGATAATGACAAATTCACACCAGGGGCAATAACGCCGCCAATATAGGCGCCATCTTGATCAACCACGTCAAATGTCGTCGCCGTGCCAAAGTCAACGACAACCAAATTGCCGCCGAATAAATCAAAACCTGATACCGTATTTACCAAGCGATCTGGCCCCACTGACGTGCCATCGTCGACGCGAACATCACAGGGCAGCAAACAATCAGGTTTGCCCACCACCAAGGGGCGCGTGCCAAAATATCGATCTGCAAGAACGCGCAAGTTAAACACAACCCGTGGAACCGTCGATGAAATCACAACATCCGTGATCTGCGCAGATATCTTGTTCAATGACATCAGCGTGCTAAGCCAGACAAAATATTGATCCGCCGTGCGTTGATGTTCCGTCGCCGTACGCCAGGTCGCAATAAATTCCTGTCCGTCCCAGATCGAAAAAACTGTGTTTGTGTTCCCACAATCAATTGCCAACAGCATCAGTGTCGTCCTTAAAAAATACATCCGCAGCAGCAATGACGTGCCGCCCTTGTGCATTGTGTAAAACCAATTGCCCGTCCAAATCAATGGTATCAAAGCGACCGGTGATTGTCTGCTTAACAGTTTTTGCCGTAATTTGTTCACCCAAACGTGCTGCACGCGCCAACCATGCATCGCGTATCGCAGAAAAACCATGGGTTACAAATTGGGTTTCAAAATATGCGTAGCTTGTTGCCAAAGCATCAAGAAAATCTTTTGGCGAAAGGGTCATGCCCAATTCAGACAGAACGGAAACAGGCCGCAATGCCCGTGGTTCCAATCGGTCGGTCGCAGGTGTGTTTAACAAATTTACCCCGATGCCAATTGCTAACCCTGGGGATTGCCCGTTGCGTGGCAAGGTTTCCAGCAAAATACCAGCCAACTTAGACCCATTTAGCAAAACATCATTTGGCCATTTCAATGTAAACACATCGGACCGACGCGTTAACAGCGTCAGCGCATCATATAACGCCAACGATGCGACAAACGACCGTAGGGCCAATTGATGCGCCGGCTGATCGGGTATCAATACCAAAGTTGCGGCAAAATTCCCGTCAGGGTCTGACCACGGGCGGCCACGTCGGCCCCGCCCCTGTGTTTGACGCAAACCTAAAATCCAGGTGGGTCGTGTGATTGAACCTATGATACGACCAGCTTCGGCGTTGGTGCTGTCAACTTGAGGCAGCACCCGCCGATCATAGGTCTGTGGAAATTTATTGGACAAGTGTCGCTGCCGCCGCCATCGCGGCATTATCGACACCAAACAGTTTCACGGCAATACCAGCAATCATAATAACGGCCGTCGCCATTAGCATCGTGGTCAAAACGGGCGTACTGCGATGATCCAATGCGTCCTCTTGGGACTGACCAAAAAACATCAAAAATACAATACGCAGATAGTAGTACGCACCAATCACCGAAGCAATGACACCCGCAATCGCAAGCCAAGCCAAGTCAGCATCTAATGCAGCTTGCAATACTTTAAGCTTACCAAAGAAGCCAACGGCAGGTGGTAGTCCCGCAAGGCTGACAAGCAAAACCAGCATTGCAATCGCTTTGGCCGGTGCGGTGCGTGACAACATATTAAACGCCGAAATTGAGGTCACGGGCTGTCCGTCCTTTTCCATGCTTAGGATAAAGGCAAAGGTACCAATGTTCATTGTCACATAGATCGCCATATACAACAGCATTGCTTGGACACCAAACATAGTGCCAGATGCCAATCCCATCAACGCATACCCCATATGCGCAATGGACGAATACGCCATCAATCGTTTGATATCCGTTTGTCCAATCGCAGCAAAGGCGCCCAAGAACATAGACAAGACCGACAGCAAAATCACGACCTGTTGCCATTGTGCTGTGACACTGCCGAATGCGTCATGCACGACACGGGCAAACAATGCCATTGCCGCCACTTTCGGTGCTGTCGCAAAGAATGCTGTGACAGGTGTGGGCGATCCTTCATAGACGTCAGGTGTCCACATGTGGAACGGCACGGCCGACACTTTGAATGCCAGGCCAGAAACGACCAATACCAAACCGATCAACATTCCAATCGATCCGCCATCATGCGCGGCGGCTGCGATGCCTGCAAAATCTGTGGTTCCAGAGAAACCGTAAACCAAGGACGCACCATATAACAGCAAACCAGATGACAGCGCACCAAGGACAAAATACTTCATCCCTGCTTCGGTCGACTTGACGCTGTCACGACGGAACGACGCGACCACGTATAGTGCCAAAGACTGCAGTTCCAATCCCATGTACAATGACATCAAGTTGCCCGCAGACACCATCATCATCATTCCGACAGCTGCCAATGCAATCAAAATGGGATATTCGAATTTCAACAATCCACGGCGCGTCATGTATTCTTGTGACATGATCAAGACAGCGGCGGCGGATAGCAAAATTGTAACCTTGGCAAAACGTGCAAAACCGTCGTTTACAAACATTCCGTTAAAGGCAGTCGTGTTTCCTGTTATTCCAGACACCCAAAGACCAACCACCAAAAACAGGCCCGCGGTGACCCACGTCAAGATTGGGGCCAACTTATCTTGGCGGGTATACACTGCCACCAACAAGGCAACCATTGCGTAAACTGAAATAACGATTTCCGGCAGAATAATATTCAAATCGGCTTGGACCATTGTCCCAGTCTCCCGTTAATGTGCTGCAGCCTGAGCTGCTGGCAGGATGTCAGCAGCCGCAAGGGCGGTGTTATAGTTTTGGACCAACGCTTCTACGGATGGGCCAATGATATCTAAGGCAAGTGCAGGATAGATCCCAAGGATCAGTGTCATCGCCACCAAAGGTGCAAATATTGCACGTTCGCGGCCTGTCATATCTGTGATCGAACGCAAGGATTCCTTGATCAAATCCCCCATGACCACACGGCGATACAACCATAGCGCATAGGCCGCGGACAAGATAACGCCAGATGTCGCAAATGCCGCAACCCATGTGTTGACTTGGAAAATCCCCATCAGGGTCAAAAATTCACCAATAAACCCAGACGTCCCAGGAAGTCCGACGTTTGCCATGGTAAAGAACATGAAAATCATCGCATAGGCTGGCATACGATTGACCAATCCGCCATAGGCATCGATTTCACGGGTATGCATGCGATCGTAAATCACACCCACACACAAAAACAAAGCGCCGGAAATAAAGCCGTGGCTTAGCATTTGGAAAATTGCACCATCGATACCTTGCTGGTTTGCAGCAAAGATACCCATTGTCACATAGCCCATATGCGCAACCGATGAATAGGCGATCAGTTTTTTCATGTCCTCTTGGACCAAGGCGACCAAGGATGTGTAAACAATCGCAATCGCCGACATCCAGAACACCAGATCCGCCATAACAGCCGAGCCAACAGGGAACATCGGCAGGCTAAAGCGCAAGAAACCATAGCCGCCCATTTTCAACAGGATCGCAGCCAGAACCACTGACCCCGCCGTTGGCGCCTGAACGTGCGCATCGGGCAGCCAGGTATGGACGGGCCACATTGGCATTTTTACAGCAAAACTTGCAAAAAACGCCAAGAACAACAGTGTCTGCAATCCGCCGACCACATGGATCCCCAAGACCTCAAAGGAATCTGATGCGAAATTTGTCGTCATCAATGTCGGAATGTCGGATGTCTGTGCAATGAAATACATCGTAATCATCGCAATCAGCATCAAAACGGACCCAAGCAGTGTGTACAAGAAGAATTTGAACGACGCATAGATTCTGTTCTTGCCGCCCCAGATCCCAATAATCAGGAACATCGGGATCAAACCTGCTTCAAAGAACAGATAGAACAAGAACAGATCCAAGGCCATGAACACGCCCAATATCAGCGTTTCAAGCACAAGGAAGGCGATCATATATTCTTTGACACGGTGCGACACATCCCAAGACGCATAAATGACCAAAGGCATCATGAATGTTGTGAGCAGCACAAACAAAACGCTGATGCCGTCTACACCCATTTTATATTGCAACCCAAGGATCCAGTCCGCCGTTTCGACCATCTGGAACCCTGTATTTTGGGAATCGAATTGCGCCAAGATAAACAAAGACAGCAAAAATGTTGCACTGGTTGCAATCAATGCAAACCGTTTTGCGACCAAATCAGCAGCCGCGTCCTGACCACGCGCCAAAACCATCAAGATCAGCGCAGCCAGAGCAGGCACAAATGTGACAATGGAAAGAAGATGGTTATCCATATCAGTGTGCTCCTCCGCTGAAGCTCATCCAAGTGATTAGAACGACAATGCCAATGACCATGGCAAAGGCATAGGTAAAGATATAGCCAGACTGCGCACGGCCGGCCAAACGTGTCAGGAACGGAACGATGCCCATTGCAATTCCGTTAATGGAACCGTCAATGGTTTGTGTATCGCCGCGTTTCCATAAAAACCGTCCCAGCGCCATTGCAGGTTTGACAAATATCGCATCATAGATTTCGTCGAAATACCATTTGTTCAACAAAAACAGATACAATGGCCGCTGCGTTTCCGCCAATTTCTTGGGCATTTCCGGATTCCAGATATAGAACCAAAGCGCCATGACAAACCCGATTACCATTGCAATGAACGGGCTGACTTTGACCCATTTAGGGGCGTGGTGCGCATCATCCATAACGTGGTTGTCGGGGTGCATGAAAATCGCGCCCTTTGGGGCAACGCCAATGGCGGCATGATCGTCGCCATGCGATGCTGTATCCGTTCCATGCCCTTCGGCCACAGCCTCGGCATGGGTGGGGATCCCAAAGAATTTGTTTACGCTGTCATGATCCCCAAAGAAGCTGTTGAACCAGATCATCCCTGAAAATACTGCGCCCAAACCCAATACACCCAAGGGGATCAACATAACCATTGGGCTTTCATGCGAATGTTCATGCGTATGTTTGTCGCCACGCGGTGCGCCGTAGAAGGTCAGGAAAATCAAACGCCAGCTGTAAAATGATGTAAACAGCGCGGCGATCACCAACATCCAGAACGCATAACCACCTGCGGTGCCTGCCCATGCGCTTTCGATCACGGCGTCTTTGGACAAGAAACCGGCGAAACCGAAATGTGTCAGCGGAATACCAACACCTGTAATGGCCAAGGTGCCAATCATCATCGCCCAATAGGTATAGGGGATTTTATGGCGCAGACCGCCGTAATTTCGCATATCCTGTTCATGGTGCATCGCATGGATCACAGACCCTGCACCAAGGAACAACATCGCCTTGAAAAATGCGTGTGTAAACAGGTGGAACATGGCCACGGAATACACACCAACACCGGCTGCGACAAACATATAGCCCAGCTGCGAACAGGTCGAATAGGCAATCACACGTTTGATATCGTTTTGCACCAACCCAACGGTGGCCGCAAAAAACGCCGTTGTTGCGCCCAAGAACGTGACAAAGGCCATCGCCTCTGGCGCATATTCCATCAGGGGCGACATACGGCTGACCAAAAATACCCCCGCAGTCACCATGGTTGCGGCGTGGATCAACGCCGATACCGGTGTCGGACCCTCCATCGCGTCAGGCAACCATGTGTGCAGGATCAACTGGGCTGATTTACCCATCGCACCCACGAACAGCAAAAATGCCAACAGGTTCGCAGCGTTCCATTCCGTCCATAGGAAATGCAGCTGCATATCCGCCAGTTTCGGTGCATAGGCAAAGATATCATCAAATTTGACGCTGCCCGTCAGATAGAACAGACCAAAAATCCCCAAGGCAAAGCCGAAATCACCCACGCGGTTGACAACGAACGCTTTGATCGCCGCGGCGTTTGCAGATGGTTTTTTATAGTAAAACCCAATCAACAGATAGGATGCAACGCCCACGCCTTCCCATCCGAAAAACATTTGAACCAAATTGTCGGATGTCACCAACATCAACATGGCAAATGTAAAGAATGACAGATACGCGAAAAATCGGGCGCGATAGCTTTCATCATGGGTCCAATTGTCGTCATGCGCCATATAGCCAAAGCTATAGAGGTGGACCAAGGCCGACACCGACGTCACAACAATCAGCATAATGGCGGTCATACGGTCCAAACGGATCGACCAATCGGTGGACAAAGCGCCCGATTCAATCCAGCGCAGGATCTGAATGTGCTGTGTTTCGCCGTCAAACCCAAGAAACACAATCCAGCTAAGCGCGGCGGCCAAAAACAACAGGCTGGTGGTCAGGATCTGTGCGCCCCGTTCACCGATAATGCGCCAAGCAAAGCCGCCAATAATTGCGCCAACCAATGGGGCAAATAGGATGATCTTTTCCATGTCTTTACCCCTTCATCACGTTGACGTCTTCGACGGCAATCGTACCACGGTTCCGGAAGAAGCTGACCAAAATCGCCAGACCAATCGCGGCCTCGGCGGCAGCAACGGTCAAGACGAACAGCGTGAACACCTGCCCCACCAAGTCGCCCAGATAACTGGAAAATGCGACCAAGTTGATGTTCACTGCCAGCAACATCAGTTCAATCGACATCAGCAGGATGATGACGTTCTTCCGGTTCAGGAAGAGCCCAAAGATACCAATGACAAACAGCGTTGCCGCGACTGTCAGGTAGTGTTCTAAACCAATCATTTTAACCTCGGTTCCCGTGTTATATCCGATAGGTGGCTTACAGCCCCTGCCCCGGTTTTACGTCTTTCAATTCCATCGCTTTGGCTGGATCGCGATACATTTGTGCCAAAATATTTTGACGTTTTACATCTTTGCGGTGACGCAATGTCAGAACAATTGCACCCACCATCGCAACCAGCAAAATCAATCCTGCCAGTTGGAACAATAGGAAATACTGATCATACAAAATCAATCCTAATGCAGCCGTGTTATGTTCATCAGCAGGCGTGATCGCCGCACGCGCCGATTGCGCCGTATCCGCAAATTCCCATGCGCCAAAGGCCATGGCCAGCTGCATCAACAACACCACACCAATCAACAGTGCCAGCGGCATATATTGCGCCATTTCTGCCTTAAGCTCTGCAAAGTCGACATCAAGCATCATGACCACAAACAAGAACAAAACCGCAACCGCACCGACATAAACAATGACCAGCAACATTGCGACGAATTCTGCACCCAGCAAGACGAACAAACCGGCCGATGACAAAAAGGCCAAAATCAACCACAGCACAGAATGGACCGGATTGCGGCTGATTACCGTAAACAGGCCCCCAGTAATGGTGCACAGCGCGAACAAATAGAACGCAAAGGTTACAACGCTCATGTGTCTTTTTCCTCTTTGTCTTCCATGACTTCCTGGGCCAACTGCATGGACCGTGTCATAGCGGGTAAACCTGCAAACATCGACATTTGGCCGATTGTTTCGATAATCTCTTGTTTGTGTGCCCCAGCCTCTAACAGGTGTTTCACTGTTTGACGCAGGGCGGCATCATTTTGCGCACCTTGGATGGTCAAACCCGCCAAGGTCAGCAAAAGACGTGTTTTTGCATCCAACCCATCTTTGTTAAAGGCATTGCCGAAATACATTTCCATGACCTCTTTGGGCATGGTCGGCCACATTGCTTCGAAACCTTTGGGGGAAAATGTTTCAAGCGCAGGATTAATGGATTTCACCATATCCTGTGCCGCTTGAATCATATCCTGAAATGGGTTTTTTGCGTCGCTCATCGGTAGGGTGCATCCATTTCCAAATTGCGGGCAATTTCCGATTCCCAGCGATCGCCATTCTCTAACAACTTTTCTTTGTTATAAAACAGCTCTTCGCGGGTTTCGGTCGAAAATTCGAAATTCGGACCTTCGACAATCGCATCAACAGGGCATGCCTCTTGGCAGAAGCCGCAGTAGATACATTTCGTCATATCAATGTCATACCGTGTGGTCCGGCGGCTGCCGTCTTCACGCGGTTCGGCGTCGATTGTGATCGCTTGGGCTGGACAGACCGCTTCGCACAACTTGCAGGCAATGCAGCGTTCTTCGCCATTGGGATAGCGACGCAGCGCATGTTCACCGCGAAAACGTGGGCTGATTGGGCCCTTTTCATGGGGATAGTTCAACGTAGCTTTGGGGGCAAAGAAATACTTTAATCCCAATTTCATACCGACCCAGAAATCCTGTAACAGGAAATATTTGGCGGCACGTGTGTAATCGATCTGCGCCATATTACCCTCCGATCATCCAACGGGCATAGGCGCCGCCGAACAGTTCAAATTTCGCCATAAAGGCCACGAATACGACCCAGATCAATGAAAATGGCAAGAATACTTTCCATCCCAATCGCATCAACTGGTCATAGCGATAGCGTGGTGTAATCGCCTTAACCATCGCAAAGATAAAGAAGAAGAACGCCATTTTGCCGACCATCCACAACGCCCCGTCTGGGATGCCAGGAATTGGTGACAACCAACCGCCGAAAAACAGCAGTGATGTCAGCGCACACATCAGGAAAATTGCGATGTATTCCCCCGCCATGAACAGCAAGAATGGGGTGGATGAATATTCCACTTGGTATCCAGCCACCAGTTCAGATTCCGCCTCGGGCAAATCGAACGGTGGGCGGTTCGTTTCAGCCAAAGCCGAAATAAAGAACAAAAACACCATTGGGAAATGTGGCAACCAATACCAGCTAAAGAAACCGTAATCCCCATCCTGCGCACGAACGATATCGCCAAAGTTCATAGATCCTGTGGAAATAATTACGCCGATAATGATCAAGCCAATCGAAACTTCGTAAGAAATCATTTGCGCAGCAGAGCGCAGCGATCCCAAAAACGGGTATTTCGAATTCGATGCCCAACCGCCCATGATCACGCCATAAACCTCAAGCGAGGAAACGGCAAAGACATACAAAATGGCCACGTTAATGTCTGACAATACCCAGCTGTCATTAAATGGAATAACTGCCCAAGCGATCATTGCCAAAACAAACGATGTCATCGGCGCCAACATAAAGACTGTTTTGTCAGCCCCCGCCGGTACGACAACTTCTTTCACGATATATTTCAAGGCATCAGCAACGGTCTGTAGCAGACCAAAGGCCCCCACCACGTTTGGTCCACGGCGCATTTGGACAGCAGCCCAAACTTTGCGGTCGCCATAGACCAAAAACAGCAGGCTAATCATTACGAATGCGACCACAGCTAAAACCTGTGCCACGATAATCAGGGCCATTCCGCCCGTTGTATTTAGGAAATCAGCCATCGGTCCTCACACCATTGGTATTTCGTTTAATTTGCAGCTGTCTGCGACAACCTCTGCATCTAATGTTTTCAGGCCATTCGGTAGGCCTGCAGACACTGTGTAAACAGCATCGGCATTCCAGCGAACACCGTCACGTCCAACACGGGTTCGTACATGACGTGCGAACCCAAAACCGCGGATCAGTGTATATTGCGCAGCGGCACATTTTGCATAATCTTCGACCGCTTTTGCATTGTCAGTACCGCTAAGCGTGACGTGAAATTGCACCAAATCCGATGTCAACAGCTTGGTCTGTACGCCAAGATATCGGATCGTTTCAGCACGTGCCGTTTCAGATTGCATAGCTTGACAGCCCGCAACAAACAATGTCGCGGCGCAGGCCAAACATGCTATCAAAAACGTATCGGTCATCACTCTGCTGCCACCTTGTGCCCACGCGATTTGGCATTTGCCGACAGTTCGGCCATCAGGCTAGAGGCCCGAGCAATCGGATTGGTCAGATAAAAGTCAGTCACAGCATTCTTAAAGGATGCATCACCCAATTTATCTGTGGCTTCTAAAACCCACGCGTTTTCTGCGATCTCGTCGATCTGGGCCAGATGCGGAACCTCTGCGACCAAGGCCTGACGCAGTTGTGCCAAACTGTCATAGGCCAAGGTTGTGTCCAATTCAGCTGACAACGCCCGCAAGATGGCCCAGTTTTCCTTGGCCTCACCAGGGGCAAAGCCTGCACGCATGGCCAGTTGTGGGCGACCTTCGGTATTTACAAACAGACCGTTTTCTTCGGTATAGGCGGCACCTGGCAGTATGATATCTGCGCGATGCGCCCCACGGTCACCGTGTGAGCCCTGATAAATCACGAATGCGCCAGCATCGATTTCAACTTCGTCAGCGCCAAGGTTATAGATGACATCAGCCCCGTCAATCGCAGCATGCAAACCGCCAGTCGTCACAGCACCAATGTCCATTGCACCGACGCGGGACGCAGCCGTGTGCAAGATCATCAATTTGGATTTGGTCTCCTCAGCCAATTGCATCGCTGCGGCCAGTACGGCGGCACCGTCTGCTTCGCGCAGCGCGCCTTGGCCAACGATCACGATGGATGGTGCGTCCAGCACGGCATCGTGTGTTTTGCCCAGCAGCCCAGCCAAAGCGGCACGATCAGTGCCCACATGCGCATAGTCATAGGTCAGATCTGCGGCCTCGCCAACCAAACCGACCTGCGCGCCATTGGCCCAAGCACGGCGGATGCGTGCGTTCAAAACAGGCGCTTCATCACGGGGGTTTGTGCCGATCAGTTGGATGAATTTCGCGCTGTCAATATCTTCGATCGTTGCGGTTCCGACATAGCCCGAACGGTTGCCAGCGGGCAAACGCGCGTTGTCTACGCGGCATTCCACATTGCCACCCAATCCAGTGACCAATTGTTTCAACGCAAATGCAGCCTCGACCGACACCAGATCACCAATCAAACCAGCAACCTTTTTGCCCTTGATCGCGGCAGCGGCGGCGGCGGCCAATGCCTCGCCCCATGACGCTTTGCGCAGTTTGCCGTTTTCACGGATGTAAGGCGTGTCCAAGCGCTGGCGGCGCAGGCCATCCCAAACGAAACGCGTTTTGTCAGAAATCCATTCTTCGTTCACGCCATCATGATTGCGTGGCAAAATGCGCATGACTTCGCGGCCTTTGGTATCTACGCGGATGTTGGATCCCAGCGCATCCATCACATCGATTGTTTCCGTCTTGGTCAATTCCCATGGACGCGCGGTAAAGGCATAGGGTTTCGATGTTAGCGCCCCAACAGGACATAGATCAATAATGTTGCCCTGCAGGTTACTGTCCAGCGTTTCGTTCAGATAGCTGGTGATTTCGGAATCCTCGCCACGGCCCGTTTGACCCATCTGGGTGATGCCCGCAACCTCGGTCGTGAAACGCACACAACGTGTACATGAAATACACCGTGTCATTGTGGTGGCAACCAGCGGTCCCAAATCCAAATCGGTGCTAGCCCGCTTGATTTCGTTGTAGCGGCTATCCGCAATCCCATAGGCCATGGCCTGATCCTGCAGATCGCATTCACCGCCCTGGTCACAAATCGGACAATCCAACGGGTGGTTGATCAGCAGAAATTCCATCACGCCTTCGCGCGCCTTTTTCACCATTGGTGAATTGGTTTTGACGATGGGCGGCTGGCCTTCGGGGCCGGGGCGCAGATCGCGCACCTGCATTGCACAGGATGCAGCAGGCTTGGGCGGGCCGCCCACAACTTCGACCAGACACATGCGACAGTTGCCCGCAATGGACAGACGTTCATGGTAACAAAAACGCGGCACTTCTATACCGGCCTCTTCGCAGGCTTGGATCAGGGTCATGGCCCCGTCTACTTCGACTTCGTGCCCGTCGATGATGATTTTGCGTAGGTCTGTCATCGCTCTCACTTTGTTTTGCGCCGCAGCTGTGTGCGGGGTGTTGTGTGTTCAACTTTAATTCGGATCGGGCGCAATTCGGCCCGCACTGGCAGCAATACTGCCAAAATGTTTGAAATGATCATGCTTAGCGTTTTCATGTGCGGCAGGCTCCTGTCAGGATCAGGTCGCCGTTTTCAATCACGGGCGCATCTGCATCGGGGCTGATCACCCAATCCACGTCTGATGTACCGTAGGTCCGCACGCAATAAACCGTTGACCGCCAGCGCCCCGCTTCGCGTGCGCCTGCCAGCGATTTTGCTGCGTTTGCGACCACGATATCAAACGCCTTGGGGTTCGTTTTTGAAATCGTAATCTTGGATGAAAAGCGCATGCCATCAAACAGCGGATCGTTTTCAGTTTCGATCCGTCCACAGGCCGTTACCGCAGCCAAAATGGATATGAGGCAAACAAATTTCATCACTATTCCGCCGCCATCGCGCCACTGCGCCCTGACTGTGTTGCTTTGATCCGGTCCTCGATCTCTTCTCGGAAATTGCGGATCAAACCCTGGATCGGCCAAGCGGCCGCATCGCCCAAGGCGCAGATTGTGTGGCCTTCGACCTGCTTGGTCACATCCCACAGCATGTCAATTTCTTCCAACGATGCCTCGCCTTTGACCAGACGATCCATGACGCG
>Ga0255755_1001348_pt1 | contig 22294 bp, 20 predicted proteins | sample 011ome_18_FD_179955 | JGI IMG/M metagenome (GOLD analysis project Ga0255755, IMG submission 179955) | Coastal salt marsh microbial communities from the Groves Creek Marsh, Skidaway Island, Georgia - 011501BT metaG (version 2) | ecosystem: Environmental > Aquatic > Marine > Intertidal zone > Salt... | reverse complement strand
ATGCCAAGCCCGTGATCGGACAGATGTACACGGTGCAGGAGCGCGATACGTACACCACCATTTGCCGGAACAACAACATCACGATTTCGGACTTGAAGCGTCTGAACGGTGGATTGCGTGGCGTGCGTCCTTTCCCCGGCATGGTGCTCAAGGTGACGGCAAAAGGGGACTACACGGACTATGACAAGACACACCGTCAGGTGGCCGTCGGTGAGTCCTTCAAGTCCATTGCCAAGGAATTGGGCATGAAACCCAAAGACTTGGAGGCCCTGAATCCTGAGTACGAAGACGAGCTACCCGCAGGCACCTACATCCGCATTCAGTAAGCCGAGCATCGTACCTTTGCGGTATGGAGCTAAGCGCACGGTATGCAGGCCGCGGGGTGTCCTCGGGCAAAGAAGAAGTTCATCAAGCCATTGCGCACATCGACAAAGGGCTCTTCCCTAAGGCCTTCTGTAAAATTGTACCGGATGATTTGACCGGCAGCCCCGAGCATTGCTTGGTGATGCACGCTGATGGCGCCGGCACAAAGTCCTCGCTTGCCTACATGTACTGGAAAGAGACGGGTGACCTCTCCGTCTGGCGCGGCATTGCCCAAGACGCCGTCATCATGAACGTGGATGACCTCCTCTGTGTGGGCGCGACGGGACCTATTTTGCTTTCCAGCACCATCGGCCGAAACAAAAACCGCATTCCTGGCGAAGTGATTGCGGCCCTCATTGAGGGAACCGAGTCCGTTTTGGCGGATTTGCGCGCCAACGGCGTCGATATTCGCTCTACAGGAGGCGAGACTGCGGATGTAGGCGACTTGGTTCGAACCATCATTGTGGACAGTACCGTGGTCGCACGTATGCGCCGCGATGAGGTGATTGATAATGCCGGCATTGCGCCTGGTCAGGTCATCGTGGGCTTGTCTTCCTATGGTCAAGCGAACTACGAGCACGAATACAACGGAGGCATGGGGTCCAATGGACTGACCTCGGCCCGCCACGACGTCTTCCACCACCTTTTGGCGGAGCGCTATCCCGAAAGTTTTGACGCCGAAATCGATCCCTCCTTGGTCTATTCGGGTACCAAATCCTTGACGGATGCCATCGCGGGCAGCCCACTGGACGCCGGCAAACTCGTCTTGTCGCCTACCCGGACCTATGCCCCCATTATAGTGGCGCTCCTCCAGACCCTTCGCCCGCACATCGGGGGAATGGTCCATTGTTCAGGCGGCGCTCAAACCAAGGTGCTGCACTTTGCCACACAAGGCAAGATCATCAAGGACAACCTCTTTCCCATCCCGCCCCTGTTTAAGTTGATTCAATCCGAGTCCAATACATCTTGGCGTGAAATGTACCGGGTGTTCAACATGGGCCACCGCATGGAAATCTATTTGGATCCCGCCCACGCACAGGAGGCCATTCGCATCGCCGAGGAGTTTGGCGTGGCAGCCCAAATTATTGGCCGAGTTGAACCCCATCCTACGCCGGAGGTCCACCTCAAGGCCCCGGATGGCTGGCAGATTTATACCGCCTAAGCCATGGATTTACTCCGGAAGCTCGATGCGATCCACGTGCGCTACGAGGAGGTCAATGACCTACTCATGCAGCCTGAACTTGCCGCGGATCGACAACGCTTTGTCCGACTCCATCGCGAGTTTAAAGACTTGCAGGCCGTGATGGAAGCACGCCAGCGATATGAGGAATTGACGGGCCGATTGGCGGAAGCCAAAGAACTGATTGCCACTGAAAAAGATCCGGAAATGCGCGACATGGCGCACGAGGAACTTTCGGCCATTCAGCCGGCCATCGAAGCCCTGATCACCGAAATCCAGCAACTTCTAATACCCAAAGATCCAGAGGACGCCAAGGACGCCGTGTTGGAAGTTCGCGCAGGTACCGGGGGCGATGAAGCAGGCCTTTTCGCCGGCGAACTCCTGCGCATGTACCTCCGCTTCATCGAAGAGCGCGGTTGGACCTATGAACTCTTGAGCGCGACAGAAGGCTCGGCTGGTGGGTACAAGGAAGCGAGCATTCAAGTTCGGGGGGAAGACGTATACGGCACCCTAAAATACGAGTCCGGTGTCCACCGGGTGCAGCGCGTACCCGCCACGGAGTCACAAGGGCGCGTCCATACCTCGGCCGCCACGGTGGCTGTCCTGCCGGAAGCGGATGAATTGGACGTGGTAATCCGGGATGTGGACATCCGCAAGGATACCTTCCGCTCGAGTGGAGCAGGAGGGCAGCACGTCAACAAGACGGAATCCGGCGTTCGCTTGACCCACTTTCCCACGGGGTTGGTCGTGGAATGCCAGGACGGCCGCTCCCAGCACCAAAACTATGACCGGGCGCTGACCGTTCTTCGGGCCCGAATTTGGGACCAAGCACGGGCTGCCCAAGATGCGGAAGTGGCCCAGAAACGAAAGACTTTGGTGAGCACGGGAGACCGTTCGGCCAAAATCCGGACGTACAATTTCCCCCAAGGTCGTGTCACCGATCACCGCATTGGTTTGACCCTATACAATTTGACGGAGGTCATGAATGGCCAAGTCGGTAAGTTTATGGATGAATTGCGCATGGCAGAGAATGCGGAGCGCCTCAAAGAAGGAAGTGGAGAATGACACGAGCCCAATTGATTGCCCAAATTCAAGCGAAGAAATCCGTCCTCTGCGTCGGATTGGATCCAGACATGGACAAAATGCCGGCGCATTTTCCCCGCACGGCCGAGGGCTTGGCCGATTTTTGCTGTGCCATCATTGATGCCACCGCGCCCTATGCCGTGGCCTACAAACCAAATTTGGCCTTTTTCGAAGCCCTGGGGGTTGGGGGTTGGCAGGCCTTGGCTCGGGTGGCCGATCATTTAGGCAGCTACCCCCATCATTTGAGCATTGCCGACGCCAAGCGAGGCGATATTGGCAATACCGCCACGAAGTACGCCCAGGGTATTCTGAATGAACTGGGCTTTGATGCCATCACCGTGGCTCCGTACATGGGCCAGGATAGCTTGCAGCCTTTTGCGCTACCCGGAAAATGGGGCATCGCCTTGGGCCTTACGAGCAACCCCGGGGCCAACGATTTTCAGCTTCAGTCCATGGCTGATGGCCGTCCGCTCTATGCCCATGTCTTGGATGCCTACCGCGCTTGGATGTCTCCGGAGCAGTGGATGGTCGTCGTCGGTGCGACCCGCCCCGAAGGCCTCGCTTCAGTCCGGGCTCAACTTCCCGAGCACTTCTTCTTGGTTCCCGGTGTCGGGGCCCAAGGCGGAACGATTGAAGAAGTCATGCGCGCAGGGGCGATATCCGGTGCCCTGGGCCTCCTGATTAATTCCTCCCGGGGCATTCTCTATGCCAGTGCTGGGGATGATTTTGCGGAAGCTGCTGCCGCCGAGGCAGAGCGCTTGGTGGCGGATATGCAAACCCATTGGCCCGACGAGGTATGAAAAAGCGCATCCTCGTCACGGGAGCGAATGGTCTATTGGGCCAATCCCTCTTGCATGCGAACCAGGGTCGCTTTGACCTCTGCGCGACCGGTCGTGGGGTGGCTCGAGGCGATTTGCAAGGAGCCGAGTACGAAGTCCTGGATACGACGTCCCCCGAAGACTATGCGCGGGCCTTTGCCGCCTTTCGCCCCGATGTGGTGATCCACGGGGCGGCGATGACCCAAGTAGATGATTGCGAGCTTCAACCGGACCTTTGCCATCAGCTTAATGTGGAGGCGACGGCCCATTGCATTGCGGCCTGCGAAGCAGTTGGGGCGCATCTCATTTTTATCAGCACAGACTTCATTTTTGACGGGACGGCGGGTCCATACTCTGAAGAGGCTCCGGCCCATCCCTTGTCGGTGTATGGGCAATCCAAAGCCGATGCGGAGGCGCTCGTGAGGGCGGCCACCTGTCCGTGGTCCATCGCACGCACCGTGCTCGTCATCGGCTACGTGCCGGGTTTGAGCCGAAGCAACATCATTTTGTGGGCACGTGGGGCTTTTCAACGTGGAGAACGCATTCGCGTGGTCGATGACCAAGTTCGGAGCCCGACATGGTCCATGGATTTAGCGGAAGGATGCTTGCTCATCGCCGAAAAAGGCGCCACGGGCATTTACCACCTTTCCGGCCCGGAAACGATGACGATCTATGCTCTGGTGGAGCGGGTAGCGGCCCATGGCGGCTATGACGCTAGCCTGATGGACCGGGTAGACAGCACCACCTTGGGGCAGCCTGCCAAGCGCCCCCCCATTACGGGCTTTGACATTCGGAAGGCCCAAAAAGATTTAGGCTTCGCCCCCCATACTTTGCAAGAGGTCTTAGATGTGATTCCCTATATTTGAGGGATATCCAAAAAACATGAGTTCAGAAACACAATCATGGGGTTCACGGGTGGGCCTCATCCTCGCTATGGCAGGAAATGCCGTGGGACTAGGAAACTTCCTTCGATTCCCGGTACAAGCCGTCCAAAATGGGGGAGGTACCTTTATCATTCCCTACCTCGTTTGCTTCCTGCTGATGGGTATCCCACTGCTGTGGATTGAATGGTCCTCTGGCCGCTATGGCGGAAAGTCGGGCAACCACTCCACGCCCTTTATCCTTGGCTCGATGGGACGGCGCAAATTCTGGCGCTACTTCGGCGTATTCGGGATTTACACCAACATCGCGGTGGCGGCCTACTATTGCTACATCGAAAGTTGGACGTTGTCCTATGTCTTCCACTCCTTGGCCCAAACTTTTACCGGTATGAGCCAAACGGAGGTGGCGGCCTTCTTTACCACGTATGTGGACATTTCTCAAAACACCCTGGGCATTCCTTACGAAGCGGTTTTCTTCTACGTGCTTTGTCTCGTGCTCAATACCTGGATTCTCTCCAAAGGCTTAAAAGGTGGGGTGGAAAAAGTGGCGAAAATCGGGATGCCTATGCTGATTCTCTTTGGTGTCTTCTTGGCTATTCGCGCCTTGACGCTTGGCACCTCCGGGGCATCAGAGGGATGCTTGGATTGCGATTCCACCCTGGGTCTCAACTTCTTGTGGGAACCGCAATTTGACTCCTTGACCAACTTTAATGTGTGGTTGGCCGCAGCAGGCCAAATCTTCTTCACCCTCTCCGTCGGCATGGGAACCATACATTGCTACGCAGCCTACGTTCGCCCAAAGGATGACATCGCCCTCAATGCGATGACTGCCGGTTGGATGAATGGTTTCGTCGAAATTGTCCTCGGAGCGTCCATTGTGATCCCTATTGCCGTCGGGTATTTGGGACTGGACTGGGTCAAAGAGAATGCCGGATTCTCCATGGCGTTCCAAACCATGCCCTTCCTCTTCGGAAAGTGGGGTGTCGCCTTGGGCACGCTCGCCGGCGTGATGTGGTTTGGCTTGCTCTTCTTTGCGGGCATCACTAGCTCCTTGGCTATGGGCACACCATGGATGGGCTTCATGCAGGATGAATTTGGGTTTAGCATCAAGAAGTCCGCCATCACCTTTGGACTGATCACCTTGGTGATGGGACTGCCTACGGTGTTCTTCTTTAACGAGGGCGTCTTCGACCAATACGATTATTGGGGCGCCACGGTGGGCATTGTCATCTTTGCGCTGGCCGAATCCATTCTCTTCTCATGGATTTTTGGGATCGATAAAGGCTGGGATGAAATCAACGCGGGCTCGGACATCACCCTCCCGCGCATCTACAAACCTATCATTAAGTACATCACGCCCACGATTCTTTTGGTCATTTTCGTGATGAGCCTCATTACTCCCAAGAACAACGACTACGCCAACGCCCTGGAAAATGGCTGGGAGCTCGATGAAGGTTCCATCATCGGGCGGGCTATGAACATGAGCCGTCCCTACAACCGGGAATCCTTTGCGGACCACTTTGAAACCGAGCATGCCGGAGTGGTGGAACTTCAAACTCAGGAAGAAGGCTTCGCGGTGATTGTACATGAAACAGATGCTCCGGAGGAAATCGCCGCCATGTATGTCTTCACCGAGGAGGATCAAGCCCCGATGGTGCGCTCTGGCGAAGTCATTACAGCAGGCCAACCCATCGCGTCGGGATCCTTCTTGAATGATATTTTTTACATTCATCTTGCCCGGTTCATGCTGATCGGCCTATTTGTCTTTATCTGCGCGCTCGTATGGCGTGCCTCTATGAACCGAACACAGAACGAATCATGAGTACAAGCGCTTTTTGGATGATGGTGATCACGCAGGTCACCGTAACCTGCATCACGGGATATTTCTTCTTAAAGGTCCTCCGCACGCCGGCGAAGCCCGAACCTGACTCCTTCGAGGACAACGATTTGGAATGAGGCGAACGGAATGGTTTACCACAATGGCTTGGGCGGGGATTTTCCTCGCCCTTTTCATTTTAAATAGGTACCAACGAAACCGAGAACCTTCCTGGATAGGGTGGGTGGCTTGGGAGGCGGAGGCCGGCCTGGAGGATTCGACCATTTGGCGGGAGCCGCCCCCGTACCGGCGTCAAAACCCTCGTTCCTGGAAGTCCTATGCTCGGGATTCGATGCGCACGGTATCCGTACCTGCGTTCGTTCGGAGTGATACGGTTTCGGCCAAATGGCTTGCTGGGTATTGGCCGCAGTGGAAAGCGGATCGCTTTATCACGCAAAGAGCACGCTGGGGAGGGATGGATTCGGCCATCGCCGCAAAGGAGGACTGGTTGGACACGCGCTGGAGATGGGAGTGGGTCGTCCCACCGCGTCAGGCCTTGCCCGACTTGGAATTGGAATCGTGGTATGCCCACCCGCTTTGGCGCTCGGCCCAAATTCAAGCTGTTCACCGCTATCAATCGCGCATTCGCCCCTTGCGCACTTGGGAAGAGGTCTTTGCCTTGGCCCCCTTTGATTCGGTACAGCAGAGCTGGATCCCGAAGTACTTCCTTCTTCGCGCGCCGGGAAATTGAGATAGAGGATAGGGGCGTGTGGTAATTTGCACTACATTTGCCACCCTAAAGAAAGGAGGTGACTCAAGTATGTTAGTTATTCAAGTTAAAGAAGGAGAAGGCATCGACCGCGCGCTCAAGCGTTACAAGCGGAAGTTTGACCGTACGCAGACGATGCGCCAATTGCGCAAGCGCCAAGCGTTTACCAAACCCTCCATTTCCCGTCGCGAAGAATTTATCAAAGCGGCCTACGTGCAGAATTTGCGCATCAAGGAAGCCGAATAATCCGGTTCCCTATTCGATACTGCCCCGAGAAGTTCTATCTTCTCGGGGCTTTTTTTTGATCCGTCCCTCATGCTTGAATCCTATGCTGAATACCTCGCCCTCGAGCGGCGCCTGTCCCCCGCGACGGTGGAGGCCTATGTTTCGGACATGGGCCAATGGGTGGTGTTCTTGGAATGGCATGTCGGCCTGGAGGACCTTCTCGAGGCCGACCGAAGCCACGTACGGGCCTGGGTCGCCAACATGGTTGATCGGGGCATGGATGCCCGTTCCGTCAACCGCAAGCTCTCGACCTTGCGTTCATTCTATCGGTTTGCCGAGCAGTCCGCCGGGGCGGCACGCAATCCGGCGCTGGGCATTCCGGCGCTCAAGGAAAAAAAGCGCTTAGTTCGTGCGCTGACTACCGATGAAGTGGAAGCCCTGCTGGATCCCAACCTCTTCCCTGCTACCCGGGAAGGCCAGCGCGATCAATTCTTGCTCTTTACCCTGTATGCGTTTGGACTGCGACGGGCGGAGTTGATCGGCCTTAAGCACAGCGACGTAGATGTGCGAGAAGGCACGATCCGGGTGGTGGGCAAGCGAAACAAAGAACGTCAGTTGCCCGTGCTGCCTGCCTGGGCGGAGGCCTATGGCGCATATCTGCTCGTGTGGCCCTTGCTGGGGCCGAGTGCTCCCGTTTTTTCCTCGGATTCGGGAAAATCCTTGTCTCCAAGGCTTGTATACCGCGTCGTTCATTCGTATCTTCAAAGGACTAGCACCGTCGAGACAAAGAGTCCGCACATCTTGCGGCATACGTTTGCCACGCATTTGCTAGACATGGGAGCAGATCTATCTGCGATTCGCAGCCTCTTGGGTCACGCGAATTTGTCGGCCACGCAGATATACACGCATGCTTCCATGGAGCAGTTAAAGCGTGTATATCATCAATCGCATCCCAAAGGCCGATAGGGTGCAGGTAAAATTCTTGTCTCATGAATGTTGCAGTCCATTCCGTTCACTTCAAAGCCAGCGAGCGCCTTCTTTCCTACATCCAGTCCAAAGTAGAAACGGTCACCAAGGTCTCGAACCGCGTATCCGCAGCCACGGTCTTCTTGCGTTTGGACAACAACCACATGCATGAAAACAAGATTGCCGAAGTATGCATTCATCTACCTGGCAAGGAAGTAGTGGTGAAAAAGGAGGCCAAGACCTTTGAGAAATCGGTGAGTTTAGCCATGTTGGCACTCCGCCGAATCGTCAAGCGCAGCAAGGGGAAAAACTTGTCTGCGAAAAAGCGTTAGAGACCGCTTGTAGACATCCTTTTATTTTCTACATTTGCAGTCCGTTTGAAAATAGCGGGAAAGCTGCTATGCAGCAACGTTCTTTTTTGACGCACTGCTTGGGACCGCTTGTCCTTTACTTTTTGCCAGCATAGCTCAGTTGGTAGAGCTACTGATTTGTAATCAGTAGGTCGGGGGTTCGAGTCCCTCTGCTGGCTCGAAGCTCAACCAAGCATTACGTCAATCTTTTAGGGCATATCAAATTTGGGAGTGTCGCATAGTGGCTATTGCAGCAGACTGTAAATCTGTCGTCGGAAGACATCGGTGGTTCGAGTCCATCCACTCCCACAACACAAACGCGGAAGTAGCTCAGTTGGTAGAGCATCAGCCTTCCAAGCTGAGGGTCGCGGGTTCGAACCCCGTCTTCCGCTCATGACACATCAGCCGATGTAGCTCAGGGGTAGAGCGTTTCCTTGGTAAGGAAAAGGTCAGGGGTTCAATTCCCCTCATTGGCTCAATCAACGACTTCTTTCTTTGGGTTCAATCACTTAATCTTAAAACAAATGGCAAAGGAGAATTTCGTGCGGAACAAGCCGCACTTGAATATCGGTACCATCGGTCACGTTGACCACGGTAAAACAACCCTGACGGCCGCCATCACTACGGTATTGGCGAATGCAGGTCTTTCTAAGGCGCGTAGCTTCGATTCTATCGACGCAGCTCCTGAAGAAAAAGAGCGTGGTATCACGATCAACACAGCTCACGTAGAGTATGAAACGGCTGCCCGCCACTATGCTCACGTGGATTGCCCTGGTCACGCTGACTATGTAAAGAACATGGTAACGGGTGCTGCCCAAATGGACGGCGCAATCTTGGTTGTGGCTTCTACGGACGGTCCTATGCCTCAGACCCGCGAGCACATCCTTTTGGCTCGCCAGGTTGGTGTACCCCGTATCGTGGTGTTCATGAACAAAGTGGACATGGTCGACGACGAGGAACTCCTCGAGTTGGTTGAAATGGAAATCCGTGACTTGTTGACTTTCTACAAGTATGACGGCGACAACACGCCTGTGATCCAAGGTTCGGCCCTCGGTGGTTTGAACGGTGAGCAGAAGTGGGTAGACACCATCATGGAGTTGATGAACTCTGTTGATGCGTGGATCGAGGAGCCAGAGCGCGAAATCGACAAGCCTTTCTTGATGCCTATCGAAGACGTATTCACCATCACGGGTCGTGGAACGGTTGCTACCGGTCGTATCGAAACGGGTGTTGCCTTGACTGGTGACGCAGTGGATATCATCGGTTTCGGTGACGAGAAATTGACTTCTACCGTTACAGGTGTTGAAATGTTCCGTAAGATCTTGGATCGCGGTGAAGCAGGTGACAACGTAGGTCTGTTGTTGCGCGGTATCGACAAGGCGGACATCCGCCGCGGTATGGTAATCTGCAAGCCAGGTTCACAGAAGCCTGCTAGCAAATTCAAGGCTGAGGTCTACATCTTGAAGAAGGAAGAAGGTGGTCGCCACACTCCTTTCCACAACAAGTACCGTCCCCAGTTCTACCTCCGTACGACAGACGTTACGGGCGAAATCATGCTCCCCGCTGGAGTTGAGATGGTTATGCCTGGTGACAACTTGTCTATCGACGTAAACTTGATCGCTCCCGTTGCTGTTAGCAAGGGTCTCCGCTTCGCTATCCGCGAAGGTGGTCGCACCGTAGGTGCTGGTCAAGTTACCGAGATCATCGGGTAATTGTACATCAAAGAAGGAAGTAAGGTATCCCGGATTTTCCGGGATGCCTTTTTCCATCTACGGGTGTAGTTCAAGGGTAGAATAGTGGTCTCCAAAACCATTGATGGGAGTTCGAATCTCTCCACCCGTGCAATCAACGTTTAACCTAGGGAATCCCATGGAAACTATTCGTCAATATCTCAAAGACTCCTACTCCGAGTTCATGCACCGCGTGACTTGGCCTACATGGATCAGCTTGCAAAAGAGCACCCTTGTGGTGATTGCGGGTTCGTTGGTTTTTGCTTTGGCCATTTTTGCCATGGACAAAGTGATTACCCAAGTGTTTGACTTCGTATATACCCTCTTTGCGTAATCTGATGAGTGTAAACGAAGGAATGAAATGGTATGTGGTTCGGGCTATTAGTGGCCAGGAAACCAAGACCAAGCATTACATTGAGACGGAGATGGCCCGTACGGGCATGTCTGACTTGTTGGGTCAAGTATTGATTCCAACCGAAAAAGTGTACCAAATCCGCAACGGCAAGAAAGTGCTCAAGGAGCGCAATTTCTTCCCAGGTTACATCATGGTTGAAGCCGTGTTGACTGGTGAGTTGGTTCACACCCTCAAAAATATCCCCGGCGTCATTGGTTTCTTGGGTGAGACCAAAGGCGGCGAACCCACTCCCTTGCGTCTCAGCGAAGTCAATCGCATGTTGGGCAAGGTCGACGAATTGGCGGAATCGGCCGAGCAGGTTTCGATTCCCTTCGTTTTGGGCGAATCAGTCAAGGTTATCGACGGTCCTTTCCGCGATTTCGTTGGCTCTATTGAAAAAATTCACGAAGACAAGCGCAAGCTGGAAGTGATGGTCAAAATTTTTGGCCGCCGCACGCCGCTTGAGCTCAGCTTCATGCAAGTCGAAAAAGAAAGTTAAAACGGTGTGAGCTCCCGTCCGTTCTGAAGCAGAGCTTCCAACTGCGAACGAACACAACAAGCTGTCAAATAAAGCAAATACGAACAACAGAATATGGCGAAAGAAATCAGTGCGATGATCAAGCTGCAAGTTCGTGGTGGTGCCGCAAACCCTTCACCTCCCGTAGGTCCTGCCTTGGGTGCGAAGGGTGTCAACATCATGGAATTCTGCAAGCAGTTCAATGCACGTACGCAGGAAAAGCAAGGCAAGCTGTTGCCCGTTGTTATTACGGTATACACAGACAAGTCTTTTGATTTCATCGTAAAGCAACCCCCAGTGGCTGTTCAATTATTGGAAGCGGCGAAGCTTAAGAGCGGATCCGGAGTACCTAACCGCGAGAAAGTCGGTAAGGTTACTTGGGCTCAAGTTCAAGCGATTGCTGAAGATAAAATGGTAGACCTGAATTGCTTCACAATGGACTCGGCGATGTCAATGGTCGCGGGAACGGCTCGAAGCATGGGCTTAACCGTAACCGGAACGAAACCGAGCAACAATTAATCCTCAGAATCATGGCAAAATTGACAAAAAAGCAAAAGGCCGCTGAGGATAAAATTGTTCCCGGCAAATTGTATTCTTTGGATGAGGCGTCTGCCTTGGTCAAAGAAGTGAGCACCACCAAATTTGATGGATCTGTCGACTTGGCAGTCCGTTTGGGCGTAGATCCCCGTAAAGCCAATCAAATGGTTCGCGGTGTGGTTAGCCTTCCAAACGGTACAGGTAAGTCCATCCGTGTTTTGGCCTTGGTAACTCCTGATAAGGAGGCTGAAGCGAAAGAAGCGGGTGCAGACTTCGTCGGTATGGACGAGTACTTGGATAAAATCAAGGGCGGATGGACGGACATCGATGTCATCATCACCGTTCCCGCTGCGATGGGCAAACTCGGTCCCTTGGGCCGTGTTCTCGGCCCCCGTGGATTGATGCCCAACCCCAAGTCTGGTACGGTCACCATGGATGTAGCCAAAGCGGTTGCAGAAGTGAAGGCTGGTAAAATTGACTTTAAGGTGGACCGTTATGGCATCGTACACGCCGGAATCGGCAAGGTGTCTTTCACAGCCGAGGCAATCAAGGAAAATGCGGATGAAGTCATCAAGACTTTGGTTCGTTTGAAGCCTACCTCTGCCAAGGGTACCTATATCAAGAGCATCACATTGAGCCCTACCATGGGCCCTGGTGTTCCCGTTGAAGCGAAAAACGCCTAATGCGATAGTCCTATGACCCGCGAAGAAAAGAATCAACTCATCGAAGATCTCACCGCTGCGCTAGAATCTACCGCAACGGTGTACATCACGGACATTGCCGGATTGGATGCAGAAAACACGAGCAACTTGCGTCGTGCCTGCCACAAAGCCGACATCAAAATGACCGTGGTCAAGAACGCCCTCTTGAAGAAGGCCATGGAGCGCTCCACCAAGGATTTTGGTGAGCTCTCGGACGTCCTCAAGGGCAACTCAAGCATCATGATGGCTGAGGCAGGCAATGCCCCCGCTAAATTGATCAAGGAATTCCGCAAGAAGAGCCCCAAGCCCATCTTGAAGGGAGCCTATGTCGAGGAAGCCATTTTCATTGGCGACACTCAGCTTGATGCATTGACTAGCTTGAAGTCGAAGAACGAATTGATTGGGGACGTTATCCTGTTGTTGCAGAGCCCAATCAAGAATGTTGTTTCGGGCCTCCAGGCTGGCAGTGGTCAAACCATCGCTGGTTTGATCAAGGCGCTGGAAGAGCGCAATTCCTAACCCCTGTACGCACTCACGCTTCCAACTACGTGCATTTTAATTAGAAATCTCAAACTCAACCAAAATGGCTGATATCAAAAACCTCGGAGACTCTTTGGTCAACCTGACCGTGAAAGAAGTTAATGAACTCGCAAACTACCTCAAAGAAGAATACGGCATCGAGCCCGCTGCTGCGGCTGTAGCTGTAGCTGCTCCCGCTGCTGGCGGTGGCGAAGCTGCTGCTGAAGAGAAATCTTCTTTCGACGTAATCCTTAAGAGCGCTGGCGCTTCTAAGTTGGCCGTCGTGAAGGTCGTTAAAGAATTGACTGGACTTGGCTTGAAAGAAGCGAAGGACGCCGTTGATGCTGCTCCTGCTCCTATCAAGGAAGGCGTTAGCAAAGACGAAGCAGAAGCCCTCAAGAAGCAACTTGAAGAGGCTGGTGCTGAAGTAGAGCTCAAGTAAGAGCCCTGTCAACCACTCAGGTTTAGGCCCTTGAAACGCAGTTTCAAGGCCTAAACCTTTTCGTATTTCAAATCATATTCATCAATCTGTCGAGCTCCATGGCGCACGTTCAATCGCGAATCAATTTCTCCTCAACCTTCGCACAGGCGGATTGCCCGGATTTTCTTGATATCCAAATCAAGTCGTTCCGGGATTTTTTTCAGATCGATACCAAACCGGAAAATCGGTCGAATGAAGGCTTGTTTAAGACCTTCAATGAAAACTTCCCCATTACGGATTCCCGCAACCAGTTTGTACTGGAATTCATTGATTATTTCGTAGATCCCCCCCGTTACAGCGAGATGGAATGCATCGAGCGCGGGCTGACCTACAGCGTACCTCTCAAGGCACGTCTCAAGCTTTACTGTACGGACCCCGAACACGAGGACTTTGAAACCATCGTCCAGGATGTGTACTTGGGAACCATTCCCTACATGACCCCACGCGGTACGTTCATTGTGAACGGAGCCGAGCGTGTAATTGTTTCTCAGCTGCACCGTTCGCCCGGTGTCTTCTTTGGCCAAAGCTTCCACGCGAACGGCACCAAGTTGTACTCGGCACGTGTCATCCCCTTCAAGGGTAGCTGGATTGAATTTGCTACGGACATCAACAACGTCATGTACGCGTACATCGACCGGAAAAAGAAGTTGCCCGTAACCACTCTTTTCCGCGCGATCGGATACGAACGCGACAAGGACATCTTGGAGATTTTTGACCTAGCCGAAGAAGTGAAAGTTTCAAAGGCAGGCCTCAAGCGCACAGTCGGCCGCAAATTGGCGGCGCGTGTCTTGAAGAGCTGGATCGAAGACTTCGTGGATGAAGATACCGGAGAAGTAGTATCCATCGAACGCAACGAGGTGATCCTCGATCGCGACACCATCCTGGAGAAGGAGCATGTCGACATGATCTTGGAGGCGGAAGTTGCGACGATTTTGTTGCATAAAGAAGATATTATTGAGGGAGAATACTCCATCATTTACAATACGTTGCAGAAGGACCCCACGAACTCGGAAATCGAGGCCGTGGAGCACATCTACCGTCAACTGCGCAATGCTGAACCACCGGATGAGGAGACCGCGCGGGGCATCATTGACAAACTTTTCTTCTCCGAGCAGCGCTATAGCTTGGGTGAAGTAGGCCGGTACCGCTTGAACAAGAAACTCAATCTCGAAATCGAGAAGGAGAAGCAGGTATTGACCAAGCAGGACATCATCTCGATCATCAAGTATTTGATTGAGTTGATCAACTCAAAGGCCGAGATCGACGACATCGACCACTTGTCTAACCGCCGTGTTCGAACGGTAGGTGAGCAAATGGCCAATCAATTTGGTGTGGGCTTAGCCCGCATGGCTCGTACCATCCGTGAGCGAATGAACGTGCGCGACAACGAGGTATTCACGCCAATCGACCTGATCAACGCTAAGACCTTGAGTTCAGTGATCAATTCCTTCTTTGGAACAAATCAGCTGAGCCAATTCATGGACCAGACAAACCCCTTGTCTGAAATCACGCACAAGCGCCGTCTGTCCGCTCTCGGACCCGGTGGTTTGAGCCGCGAACGCGCCGGCTTCGAAGTTCGTGACGTCCACTACACTCACTACGGACGCCTTTGCCCCATTGAAACGCCAGAAGGACCCAACATCGGTTTGATTTCTTCTCTCTGTGTCTACGCGAAGGTGAACAGCATGGGCTTCATCGAAACACCCTACCGCGAAGTAGAGGACGGTCAAGTGAAATTGAGCTCCGCTCCCTTGTACCTCTCTGCCGAGGAAGAGGAGGCGAAAGTCATTGCCCAGGCGAATGCCCCATTGAACCAAAATGGCACGTTTGTCAACGATCGAATCAAAGCACGCGACGAGGGCGATTTCCCCGTTGTAGAGCCCGCGAAAGTCGATTTGATGGACGTAGCCCCCAACCAGATCGCTTCGATTTCGGCTTCTTTGATTCCGTTCTTGGAGCACGACGACGCCAACCGTGCGTTGATGGGATCAAACATGATGCGCCAGGCGGTGCCCTTGCTCCGCCCCGAGGCCCCGATTGTGGGAACCGGATTGGAACGTCAAGTGGCCCACGACTCGCGCGTTTTGGTGAATGCGGAAGGGCCTGGTACGGTTCGCTACGTGGACGCCAATGAAATTGTGATCGAATACGATCGCACGGAGGACGAAGAATTGGTCAGCTTCGAGCCGGCCACAAAGTCCTACCCATTGACCAAATTCTTGAAGACCAACCAAAGCACCACGATCAACTTGAAGCCGATTGTTTCGGCGGGAGAGCGCGTGGACTTGGGCCAGGTTCTTTGTGAGGGTTATGCCACACAAGGCGGTGAATTGGCTTTGGGCCGCAACTTATTGGTGGCCTTTATGCCTTGGAAGGGGTACAACTTCGAGGATGCGATCGTGATCAACGAGCGCGTTGTCCGCGAAGACATCTTTACCTCCATCCACATCGACGAATACACACTCGACGTGCGCGACACCAAGTTGGGCATGGAGGAATTGACCGCCGATATCCCCAACGTGAGTGAAGAAGCGACGAAAGACTTGGACGAAAACGGTATTATCCGTGTCGGAGCTGAAGTCAATCCGGGCGACATCCTCATTGGTAAAATCACGCCGAAAGGGGAAAGCGATCCTTCTCCAGAAGAGAAACTCTTGCGTGCCATCTTTGGTGACAAAGCGGGTGACGTGAAAGACGCTTCCTTGAAGGCTTCTCCCTCTTTGAGTGGAGTGGTGATCGACAAAAAGCTCTTCAGCCGCAGCATGAAGGACAAGCGCCAGCGTGTCCGCGACAAGGAGGAATTGGAAGCGTTGGATTTGGAATTCGCCACCCAGTTGGAGGAGATCCGCACCACCTTTATTGAGAAGTTGGCCAAATTAGTCAGCGGCAAGACCGCCCAAGGCGTGACCAACGACTTGAACGAAGAGGTAATCCCCAAAGGCACCAAGTTCACCTTGAAGGTGCTAAATGCGGTAGAAGACTACACGCACCTGACGGGCGGAACCTGGACCACGGACGATGAGAAGAATAAACTCATCGACAATCTGCTCCACAACTACAAGATCAAAGTGAGCGATGTCGCCGGTGTACACCGCCGCCGCAAATTCACGATCAGCGTAGGAGACGAATTGCCTGCAGGTATCGTGAAGATGGCCAAAGTGATCATCGCTAAAAAGCGCAAGCTGAAAGTAGGTGATAAGATGGCAGGTCGCCACGGTAACAAGGGTATCGTTGCCAAGATTGTACGTCAGGAAGACATGCCTTTCTTGGAGGACGGAACTCCCGTGGATATCGTCTTGAACCCACTTGGTGTACCTTCTCGTATGAACATCGGTCAGATCTATGAGACCGTGTTGGGTTGGGCTGGTCTGAAGACGGGTCAGAAATTCTCAACGCCGATTTTCGACGGAGCAACCTTGGATGAAATCACCCAGCACACGGAAGCCGCAGGCATCCCCATGTTCGGACACACGCAATTGTATGATGGCGGTTCCGGCGAGGCGTTTGACCAAAAGGCGACGGTAGGGGTCATCTATATGTTAAAACTCGGCCACATGGTGGACGATAAGATGCACGCACGTTCTATTGGACCGTACTCTCTGATCACACAGCAGCCGCTGGGTGGTAAGGCACAGTTTGGTGGACAGCGTTTTGGTGAGATGGAAGTTTGGGCTTTGGAAGCGTTTGGCGCCTCCAACATCCTGCGTGAAATCTTGACGGTGAAGTCGGATGACGTCGTTGGACGTGCGAAGACCTACGAAGCCATTGTGAAGGGCGACCGGATGCCTGAACCAGGTATTCCTGAATCCTTCAATGTCTTGCTCCATGAGTTGCAAGGCCTTGGCTTGAAAGTATCCTTAGACTAATCCGACCCTTCGGGAACCTCATTTAGAATACCATGCGAAAAATCGAACAGCAAACCTCAGGCAGCTTCAACTCCATCACCATTGGATTGGCTTCTCCTGAATTCCTTTTGGAGCGCTCCAGCGGTGAAGTGCTGAAGCCCGAAACGATCAACTATCGCACCCACAAACCCGAGCGCGACGGCTTGTTCTGTGAGCGCATTTTCGGTCCTGTGAAGGATTTCGAATGTGCTTGCGGTAAATACAAGCGCATCCGCTACAAGGGCATCGTGTGTGACCGTTGTGGTGTGGAAGTGACGGAGAAGAAAGTACGCCGTGAGCGCATTGGCCACATCAACTTGGTGGTGCCTGTAGCGCACATCTGGTACTTCCGTTCCTTGCCCAACAAGTTGGGATACCTTTTGGGTATTCCCACCAAGAAATTGGACATGATCATTTATTACGAGCGCTATATCGTCATTCAGACGGGTGAGGCGGTCGATAATGAAGGCAATCCTTTTGAGCACATGCAGTTCTTGACCGAAGAGGAGTACCTCGACGCCCAAGACCGCTTGCCCATGGAGAACCAATACCTGGATGACAACGATCCCAACAAGTTCATCGCCAAAATGGGCGCGGAGGCTATGTTGATGTTGCTTCAGCGTTTGGACTTGGATGCCATGTCGTACGATTTGCGCGACCGCGCGAACCGTGAGACCTCTCAACAACGTAAGCAAGAGGCATTGAAGCGTCTACAAGTGGTGGAAGCCATGCGCGACGCCAATGTGCGCTTGGAGAACAAGCCCGAGTGGATGATCATCAAGGTGGTCCCCGTTATCCCGCCCGAATTGCGCCCCTTGGTGCCCTTGGATGGTGGACGTTTCGCGACCTCGGATTTGAACGATCTCTACCGCCGTGTGATCATCCGCAACAACCGTTTGAAGCGTTTGTTGGAGATCAAGGCACCTGAAGTGATTTTGCGCAACGAAAAGCGCATGCTTCAAGAGTCGGTCGACAGCTTGTTTGACAATACCCGCAAAGCCAGTGCGGTCAAGACGGAAAGCAACCGTCCCTTGAAGTCCTTGAGCGATAGCTTGAAGGGCAAGCAGGGTCGTTTCCGCCAAAACCTCTTGGGTAAGCGTGTGGACTATTCGGCACGTTCGGTCATCGTTATCGGACCTGACTTGAAGCTCCACGAGTGTGGTCTTCCCAAGGACATGGCTGCTGAGCTCTACAAGCCGTTTATCGTTCGCAAGTTGATTGAGCGCGGAATCGTGAAAACGGTGAAGTCTGCGAAGAAAATCATCGACAAGCGCGAAGCGGTTGTGTGGGATATCTTGGAAAACGTGATGAAGGGCCACCCCGTTCTTCTGAACCGTGCTCCGACGCTTCACCGCCTGGGTATCCAGTCCTTCCAGCCCAAGATGATCGAGGGTAAGGCTATTCAGCTGCACCCCTTGACCTGTACGGCCTTCAACGCGGATTTTGACGGTGACCAAATGGCTGTGCACTTGCCCTTGGGCCCTGCCGCAATCTTGGAAGCCCAAATCTTGATGTTGGCCTCGCACAATATCTTGAATCCGGCCAACGGATCACCTATCACGGTCCCTTCACAAGACATGGTCTTGGGTCTGTACTACATGACCAAGGCCAAGCGCAACCTACCCGGAGATCCCGTCAAGGGCGAAGGCATGACCTTCTACTCCGCGGAGGAAGTGAACATTGCATACAATGAAAAGCGCGTAGACCTCAACGCCATTGTGAAAGTGCGTACCCTCGTGGACGGCGACAATGGAGAATTGGTTTACAAAGTGATTGAAACCAGCGTCGGCCGCGTCCTTTTCAACCAAGTGGTTCCCAAGGAGGTCGGCTTCATCAACGAATTGTTGACGAAGAAGGCATTGCGTGACATCATTGCGCGCATCTTGACCCGCACGGACGTACCCCGTACTGCGAAGTTCTTGGATGACATGAAAGATTTGGGTTACTCCAACGCCTTCCGCGGTGGATTGTCCTTCTCTTTGGGTGACATTCAGGTTCCTGAGATCAAGACCAGCCTCATTACAGATGCCAACACAGAAGTGGAGGGCATTTTGATGAACTACAACATGGGTCTGATCACGAACAACGAACGATACAACCAGGTCATTGACGTTTGGACCAACGCGAACGCGCGTTTGACTCAAGCTGCGATGAACCAATTGATCAATGACCGCCAAGGATTCAACCCCATCTACATGATGTTGGATTCAGGAGCCCGTGGATCGAAAGAGCAGATTCGTCAGCTCTCCGGTATGCGTGGTTTGATGGCCAAGCCTCAGAAGTCCGGTTCATCGGGTGGTGAGATCATTGAAAACCCAATTATCTCGAACTTTAAAGAGGGACTCTCCATCTTGGAGTACTTCATTTCTACGCACGGTGCCCGTAAGGGTCTGGCGGATACGGCCTTGAAGACGGCTGACGCGGGTTACTTGACCCGTCGTCTCCACGACGTCGCTCAAGACGTGATCGTGAATGAAGACGACTGTGGAACGCTTCGCGGTCTGGAAATCCAGGCTTTGCGCAAGAACGAAGAAGTCGTTGAAACATTGAAGGAGCGCATTGCAGGCCGAGTATCCTTGGCCAACGTAATCAATCCTTTGACCGGTGAAGTGTATGTACGTACGGGTGAGATGATCTCTGACATCATTGCGGACAAGATTGAAGAGAGCCCTATTGAATCGGTAGAAGTTCGTTCACCCTTGACTTGTGAAAGCAAGCGCGGTATCTGTGCGAAATGCTACGGCCGCAATTTGGCCACAGCCAAAGGCGTGCAAACGGGTGAAGCTGTAGGTGTTCTCGCCGCCCAATCCATTGGTGAGCCTGGAACACAGTTGACACTTCGTACCTTCCACGTGGGTGGTACGGCCGGTAACGTTTCGGAAATCAGCAGCTTGATGGCCAAATTCGATGGCATCCTCGAATACGAGGAGGTTCGTACGGTCGCCAGCGAAGGAGCAGACGGTGAGAAAGCGGAAATTGTCATCGGACGTACGGGCGAAATGCGCGTGGTTGATGCCAAGACCGGCATTGCAGTCATGACTGCCAATATTCCTTACGGTTCAACCCTCCTTGTGAAGGGTGGATCCAAAGTGAAGAAAGGCGACGTGATTTGTACGTGGGACCCCTATAATGCGGTCATCATCTCCGAGCATACAGGTAAGATTGCGTACATGGACATCGTTCAAGGTGTGACGTACAAGGTCGAAATCGACGAGCAAACTGGTTTCCAAGACAAAGTCATCTCTGAAAGCCGCAACAAGAAGCTGGTTCCCATGCTTCAAGTTGTGGACAAGAAAGGGAACGAAATCAAGCATTACACCCTGCCTGTTGGCGCACACCTGATGGTTGACGAAGGCGAGGACATCAAGTCTGGTAAGGTGTTGGTTAAGATCCCACGTAAGGGAGCGAAGTCTGGTGACATCACCGGTGGTCTTCCCCGTGTGACAGAATTGTTTGAAGCACGTAACCCATCGAACCCAGCTGTCGTGGCCGAGATTGATGGCACCGTGTCCTACGGTAAGATCAAGCGCGGTAACCGTGAAATCATGATCGAAAGCCGTACCGGTGAGCAGCGCAAGTACTTGATCAACTTGTCCAAGCAAATCTTGGTACAAGAAAACGATTTTGTTCGGGCTGGATCCCCCTTGAGCGATGGAGCGATTACCCCTGCCGATATTTTGGCCATTCAAGGTCCGACGGCGGTTCAGGAGTACCTCGTGAATGAAATTCAAGAAGTTTACCGTCTTCAGGGCGTGAAGATCAACGACAAGCACTTTGAGGTGATTGTTCGTCAGATGATGCGCAAAGTGGAGATTGTGGATGGGGGCGACACGTCCTTCTTGGAAGGCCACTTGGAGCACACCATTGACTTCATCAACGAAAACGACCGCATCTTCGATAAGAAGGTGGTGGAAGATGCCGGCGACAGCGAAACACTGAAGCCAGGTATGATGATTTCTTCTCGCCGCTTGCGCGATGAGAATTCTCTGTTGAAGCGTGCCGACAAGGCCTTGGTTCAAGCGCGTGACGCACAGTCTGCGACGGCCAAGCTCATCTTGCAGGGTATCACGCGTGCATCATTGCAAACGAAGTCATGGGTATCTGCGGCGTCGTTCCAGGAGACCACCAAAGTATTGAACGAAGCAGCCATCGCTGCGAAGGTCGACACCTTGGATGGTTTGAAGGAAAACGTCATCGTGGGTCACCGCATCCCTGCCGGAACAGGCCTCAAGCGCTACTACACGTCTGTAGTAGGCAGCAAGGACGAATACGAGCAAATGATGTCGAGCCAAGCCGTGGATGTTGAATCAGCGGAATAATCGGATATGAGCACAGAGCCCGAAAACCAATTGCAGATTGAGCTTTCGCCTGAAATGGCGGAGGGTATCTACAGCAATTTGGCGGTCATCAATCACTCGCCCTCAGAGTTTGTTCTGGACTTCATTCAAATGATGCCCGGACTACCCAAGGCGCGCGTGAAGGCACGGGTCATTCTGACTCCCCAACATGCCAAGCGCTTGATTCGCGCGATGGAAGAAAATGTGCAGCGCTTTGAAGCGAGCCATGGAGCCATCACGGAAACAGAGCAACCGCATGTCCCCATTCAGTTTGGGGGTCCAACGGGACAAGCATAAAACGAAGAAAGCCGCCCGAAGGGGCGGCTTTTTTTATGGCATCCAAAAGGGCAAGCGGGTTGGTACCGAGCAGGGGGCCCGTTACCCTTATTCGTGGTCGAAAAATCCGTCCAAAATCATGGCAATGCCGCGCACTGCAAAGGCGGCCGCTGAAAACATCATGACAACAATAAACGCGGTCCAGCCCCAGGCGCCTTCCCGCAAGGCCGGCGCACCGATCCAATAGTAAAAGGCGGGACCCGCAAAGAGGAAGGGGAAAGCAATGGACAAGAAGATCAGGCCTTTGACCAGTTTCTGCTTATTGGAGGAAGGACGTTCTACACTCATGGCTATGAAGGTATGGCGTGGCGAATGGCGCGGCAAGCTTGCTGAAGTTCTTCTTCAGAAATAGACAAGGGCGGTGCCAAGCGAAGGGCTTGATTCTCGAATAAAAACCAATCCGTGAG
>Ga0255755_1001346_pt1 | contig 22303 bp, 17 predicted proteins | sample 011ome_18_FD_179955 | JGI IMG/M metagenome (GOLD analysis project Ga0255755, IMG submission 179955) | Coastal salt marsh microbial communities from the Groves Creek Marsh, Skidaway Island, Georgia - 011501BT metaG (version 2) | ecosystem: Environmental > Aquatic > Marine > Intertidal zone > Salt... | reverse complement strand
ACGAGAAGAAGAAGCAACTCTCCGGCGCGCAGAAAAGGAAGAAGAAGAAGGAGAAAGAGGAGGCGATCGAACGGGCGAGAGCGGAGTTGGAGAGGTTGAAGCTTGGACCGACCAAGGTGTGGACGGGGTTGGTGACGCATCACAAGGTTGTGTTTGTCTCGCATGTCTTGTCGAAATTGAATGAGACGGATCGGTTTTTCTTTGCAAAGGTGAATAGAGAGAGTCGAGGTGTGCTTGAGTACGCCGGGGTAAACGTATCGGAATTAGCTTCGGGTGCTTGTGAATGTTCATCCATTTCAACGTTGGAATGGGAGTGGAATAACATGGATTGGGGAGAGAAAGATACCAAAGGAGACGTGATAGATCAAGCCTGGTTTTGTCGTGAAGTCGCTGCAACGAACAAACTCGAGTTTCTCAAGTGGGCGAGAGAAGTGAAACATTGCGAGTGGAATGAATGGACGATTAATAAGGCCGCATATAAAGGTAATCTCGAGATGCTGAAATACTGCTTCTCTAACGGTTGCCCGTGTGATGAAGAAAAGTCGTGTAAACATGCTGCTTATATGGGACGCCTCGACTGTCTTCGATTTCTTTTCGACAAAGTGAAACCTTCGCGAGATACGGAAAGATATGCGGCAATACAAGCAACATGCCGTGGTCACGTGGAGATCATGAAATATTTCGTCGAAGAAAGAAAGATATCTGAGGAGGTAAAGTTCGGATGCATGTGCAACGGTGCAGCGTATGGCCACCTCGATTGCCTCAACTACTTAGGCGACGAGGCGAAAGCGCCTCTTAACCACTGGCGATACATCGCTCTTGCTCGTCACTACGAACACCCCGAGTGCGTAAACTACTTGCTCGAAAAAGGGTGCCCGGAACCAACGGACGAACAATACGCTACTTTTGCCGAGAGCTTGCGAGCGCTAGAGTCTCGGCAGGAGAACAGCGAGTGAGAAGTTAGTTTGATCAGAGAGAGAGAGAGAGACACCTTTTACCTTTTCGTACATTTTTTGAGCAAGAAGAGAGAGACACAAAAACAGGTTCAAAATCGCCAAAATCTCCCCTCTATACTCGCAAATACAAACTCACTCTCCAAAAGAGAGAGAGATTGAGAGAGTAATCGAAGCACTTTTCTTCGCGCGTGTGGTGAGCGCGTGGTAGTATTCGCGTTGCCGAATTCCTCGCGTTTTGAAGGTCGCACTTCTTCATAAAAGTAATTGGAATTGATCCATCTTCATCAAATCAATCCGCTTCTTAATAAAGCGATTAAAACATAGAGAAAATAATAAAGAGTATGAGTTTCATGCATCGAATGCCAAACGAGTACGGCGTCTCCTCGTCCTCCGCGTCCTCTTCGAGAAACACCCAGGGTGTAGGTACCGATCGGACGCGAGAGTTTTTCGCGACCGCGGAAAGAGTGAGCAAACAATTGCACGGAAGTAGACACAGGAGTAGCAGTGGGGGAAGAAACGAAAACGACGACGAGAACGGCGCCGCGGCGAAAGGAGAAGGCTCGGATTTTTACGCCGCCTCCTCCTCCTCGCACGTGGAGAAACAGCAGCAGCAGCAATTCGGGTCTTCTTTGGATGACGACGATTTCAACAACAACAACAAAGGAGGAGGCTCTTCTTTGCATCTCGCGAACGAGGCGCCGAAGATGAAATCTGTGTTCCACCAGAGAGCCTCGCGCGTCGGTCACGCCATCCACTCCACGTCGCAAAAGCTGGACCGGTTGGCGCAACTCGCGAAGCGGTCGGGCGCGTTTGACGACTCGAGTCAAGAGATTAACACGATTTCCTTCGCGGTGAAAGAAGATATCAAGCAGTTGAACACGGCGATCGCGGAGTTGCAACAGCTGGCGTTGCACGAGAGAGAGCAAAAGACGAAACAGTCGACGCAACATTCGGAGACGATCGTGGAGAGTTTGAAAGGACGGTTAATGGACGCGACCAAGGCGTTTAAGGACGTGTTGAGCGAAAGGAAGGAGAGCGTGAAGAATAACGAGAGAAGACGATCGATGTTTGGCGGCAGCGGTAGCAGTAGTTTACAAACGCAGCAACAGCAAGGCGGTGGGTTTCAAGGCGGAACTGGACGGTTTGCCAGCGTCAGCGCGGCTGCCACGACGGGGAGTTTCATGAACGTAGGCGCGCGAAGTAGCGAACAACAACAAGGAGAACAACAAGGGAATTTCGGCCACATGAACCCGATATCCTTCAACCAAAACCAAGTCGCCGTCTACCAAGACCAAGACCAAAACTACGCCACCTCTCGCGCCGACGCCATGCAAAACGTCGAGCGCACCATCACCGAACTCGGCGGCATTTTCCAACAACTCGCCACCATGGTCAACGAACAAGGCGAGATGGCCATTCGCATCGACGAAAACGTCGAAGACGTCGTCATGAACGTCGACCAAGCGCAGGGTGAACTTCTGAAGTACTTGAACTACATCAGTAACAATCGGTGGTTGGCCATGAAAGTCTTCGGCGTGCTCATGGCTTTTCTCATGTTCTTCATAGTCTTCGTCGCTTAAAAATACTAGTGTTATTATTATTATTAACTTTCATCATTTATTGTGATATTCAACATCCAACGCTTCATAGTCTTCGTCGCTTACTTAGTATTCTCGTAAACTTTCACACAACATTGAGATTCAACAACCAACGATACGAGAGGAAAATCCTCACTCTAAAAACTCTTTAACGACGCACACAAAACATCACAACAGAGCAAAAGGAACGCGTCAAAAAGACGACGATTTCACTTTTACGAAGAGATATGACTCGCTGAGATGACGACTGAATGCACTGAGAGACCAATCTCTCGTCCCGCTCGTCTCGTCGATTTTTACTCCTTTCCATCATCGGGAACAGAATTGAACGATGAGAAAGTGGAATGCATCTTCTTCCCGAGGTTTAACGACCGAGAGGAAACGTTTTCGCTGGACGTTTTGGCTTTTACACACACCAAGGAAGGAGACGAAAAAGATGATTTAAACGACGATTTAGATGATGATGATGCGTATCGGACTTTTAATCGCTTGGGTGTCGCGGTCTTTCGAACGAGTGGGTTCGTTTCGAGACCGAAAGTCGTCGTGTATGACAACTGGTACCAGAGAGCGAAGGAAGCGTTGACGCCGACGACTGCGACGACTTTGATCGGACGAAGAGCAAAAAGGTACCAGTTTTCCATCGAAGAGAAAACGAAGAAGAACACAGACGATGATACAGCGGAGGAGGAGGTGTTTGAACTCGTCTGGCGGTTCAGCGAAAACGACGACGAGAACGCAAACGAGGAGAGCAGAGAGGAGGATACGAAGAAGAAGCGAAAGGAGATGGTGATGATGCGAGGGTCTTGCAAGATGAAGCGCGTCGTCGCCGCCGCCGCCAGGGCAGCGGAGGGTGTCGAGACGGGATCTGCAAAGGAAACGGCGACGACGGTTCTTTTGGAGTTGTTGCGTCACGCCTCGTTGAAGTATATTCGCGAAAAGGAAGGAAACGTGGATTTAAAGCGCGCGAACGAGTGTTTGAGGAAAGATCAAGAGATCGCGGTGAAGAAAGAATTGGAGAAGGCGAGAGATATCGAGCAGTTTAAGCGAAAATGTTTTGAGGAGTGTTTGGTCCTCGTAAACGAGAAGAAGAAACGGATTCGGGAGTTGGAGGAGATTCTAGAAACGGCGAGGAAAGAAAACGACGCGTTGAGTAAAAAAATTGGGAAGGGGAAAGGAGGGAAGAAGAGAGGGAGGTCGTCGTCGTCCGAGGAGTCGTCGTCGTCCGAAGCCTCTTCGTCGAGCGAAGAGGTGAGCGACGAAGACGAGGAGGAAGAAGCGAACACGGACGACGAAGATAAGGCCACGCAAATTCGCAAACGCATGCGACAGACTGCCATGGTAGATACCATCAAAACCACGAGTGATGGAAGAAAGAAACCGTCTGCAAAGCCAACAACGACGAAGACAACAAAAGCAACAAAAGCAACCGCCTCGCAAAAATCAAAACCAGCCGCTCGGCGCGTGAACACGTTCGACGCTCTCATGCAAGCCAATTTAGGACGAGATTCCGACGCGAATTCCCAATCCTCCTCTTTTTAGATACATACATAGATAGATAGATAGATAGTGAATGAGTGCGTGATACTGGTCATCGCGACGAGCGAGCAGTAGTCGTCGTAGTCGTTTTCTCCTTCTTGGAAAAGAAGGAACACGATAAAGGAGAGTTTCGCTTACGCTTTGACATACTAAATACATTTCAAAAAGCTACTCATAATATGCATCATCATCACTACTTTCCCTCCATTTCTCTCTCCTTCAACAGTTTCGCCACGCTCCCATCGTCGTCTTCCACCAAGGTCCCGCTTTTCCAGCACCCCGTCTTCTCCCCGATTTCCTTGTGTTTCTCGTACTCCAAATCCACCTCCTCTTTCGTTCCTTTCCACCCTTTCGGGTACCTCGATAAACTTTGCGTCCCGAGCATCCTGCTCGCTTTCACTCTCAAATCCAAGGTCGTCCACTCGCCTAATTCGTTGTGAAAGTGTTCTTTCATCTTCATCCACTCGCCGACGCCGAATATATGGAGTCCTTCGTACAGTTTTTGCCGCTGGTCGTCGCCCCATTTCTTCCCGGAAGTCTCGAAGACGATTTTCGTCGGTTTGAAAAACTGTTGCTTTAAAGCGCCGGTTTCTGCGTCGATGGCATCTTTTCGTGTCACGACTTTACGCAAAGAGTTTGCCCATTGAATTCTTTCTTTCAATGCTTCTTCTTTGTGTGATTCGTTGGTGTTGGTGATGATGTCGAGCATGACGTGTGATGTGTTTTGCGCGCGCGCGTTTTGCCGGGAAGCGCAGTCGAGAAAATTCAAAATTCTCGAGTGTCTTCTATTTAGGGTATCAAATGTGATGTGGAGGAAGGCGCGCGAAGCGATTGATGTGCGAAGAAGAATAGTTTTCTTTTCATTACGCGCTAATGTGTACACGGGTATTCGCGGTGTTGTTCTCGTTGTTGTTGTTGCGTGTGCTATTTTCTATTTGTCTAAAACTCGTAGTATATTTGCGTTTATTTTTATCGTCGTCGTTGTTGTTGTTTCTTGGTACTACTACTCGCGGTGGTAACTTGTTTTTGCTGCTGCGCTTCGTCGGTGCCCATTCTAGAGTTATCCACGATGGTATTCGGCGCGATTTGCCCTCCGTTCGTTTTTTCCAGCTGCGGCGCGGTATCTTGACAGGATTGATTGCAAAACAAACCTTTTCCGTTCGCGTCGCACTTATCGTCGATGACTATGGTTCTTTCGCCGTCGTACACCCACTTGGCTAACGCCGAACGGGCTTCGACGCCGTCGATTTTGATCTTGTCGAATTTAGTGTGCACGTAACAGGAGGGCGCAAAGACGCCGACGTTTGGATTTGCTTTTGTCGCTTCTCGGAGTCGATCAACCATTTGCGTCTTCCACATTTTCGCGTATTCTTCGCGACGGGAGCGTTCTTCTTCGTCCAAGTTTTCCCACATCTTTTTCGTCAGTTCGAGTTGCTTGTCTTCGTAGACTTTCATGTCTAAAACACCAGAGTTCAAGTCGTCGATGGTTTTCTCGACCAATCTTTGCGTTTGTTTTCGTTTCTCGTGGACGTCGCTCAAATGTTTCGTCGTGGACGACGCCAACGTCATCGATTTCAAATCGGGTTCGTGGACAAACCTGTGGTCGGCTAACGGCCAATTGTCGTGGATGGACATGACGACGGAATCTGTCAACGCTTGCACAAAAAATATGGGCGTTCTGATAAATTTGATCGAATTTCTTGCCACCGCACAACGGTGTACTTTTCGATTGCTGCCGCGCTTGGTGCACTCGCTCGGTAACGAATCCTCGGCGCGCCAAAACTTCAAGTACTTCTTCCAACTCGTCTCGTCCCACGGGATAAACGACGGTTTCATTTGGCCGTAGGTGTTGGTGGAGTTAGTCGTGTTGAGACCGAATCGTAAGAGCAGACGACTTTCCGCAGAATTCAAGTAGACGCCGTCTTCGCTCTTCTGGTCGTCGTCGCTTTCGCCGAGCTCCGCGGCGGCGTGCCGGAATTTGTCTTGCAATTTATCTTTAAACGTGGAGAAAATTTCGCTGAAAATCCCAGTTTCCTCTTTGTCGCTGCTGCTGGTGGTGCTGGTGGTTGCAGTGCTTGCATTCGCTTTTGTCTTGTCATCGTCATCGGTAGCGGAGGCGTTTTTCTCGTTTGACTTTTTGTTGTTGTTTTTGTTGTTGTTGTCCGCGGGAGGCGTAGCTTTCTCTACCAACGCATCGTCGTCGTCCGTGACTAAAGCGGAAGAGAGTGTATCCTCTTCGGCGTTTTCTTCGAAAATCTGTTCCACCATCTCGTCAAATTTCATCGACTCGATTTCCTCTTCTTCCTCCTCCTCTTTGTTACTCTTCGTCGCGCTGTGGTTGTCCTTCGACGCCTCTTCTTTATCGTCATCTTTGGAATCGTCGTCAGAGTTTTTATTTTCACCGATGGACATTTGATCTCTCGGGTCGTAAAACGTGTGCGTGTGAAAGTAGTGAAATCCAGCGAAGGCGATGCCGGACACTTTGGGAGGTTGCAGTTTTGGGTCGTACCCTTGAGCTTCGTACGCTTGTGCGATAACATCCGCCCACCGATCGATTTGTGCGACTAAACCGACTCCACCGGCAGATTTTCCGGAGAAGATGATGTTTTTCGCCGACAACAAATCGTGATGGTTGATGAGTTCATCCAAGACGGCGTCGACGATGAGACCGCCGTTCATGGTCACGCCAGACGCGTCCGGTTCGCTACTTCTGCCCAACCAAGAGTCTCCAGAACAATACGCGATATTTACCATATTTGCCGTGTTGAACGCTTCGTTGGATTTCAACACGGATTGAATACCAGTCGAGAAGTGATACGTCCTCGGCACTAATTTCGAAGAGCCTAATCCCGTCGCCGCCCGTCTCGTGCAGTCCTCGTCGTTTACGCACGTGCCTCCACCGGAAAGCATGATGATCCACGTTTCGCCGCACGAGTGTTCGACACCATCGCTTGTACATCTTTTCCTTCGCACGGAGCGGTCGATGCGCTTCGATAAATAATACGCGGGAGGCGATCCGTCCAAACATTTCGCGTTGTTTGAAGCGTGATCGAGAAAGCGCACCGGCGATACCGGATTCGGCTTGTATTTCTCATCGCTCGCATCAACTTTACCGATGTCATCGTCGTCGATGTGAAAGGTACCGTCGGCAATGTTGTCGACGATACCCTTCGCGACGTCTTTGACGATGACCGCGGCGTCCGTAACAACTGCCTTAGCGTGCGGTGCAACTTCTACCACCCCTTTTTTAATGTTGTTGTTGTTATTATTATTACTATTATTATTATTCGTTGTTGTTGTTGTTGCATTCTTTTGCACACGTTGTTGTTGTTGTTGTTGTTGTTGTTGTTTCGGTTGTTGCTTTGGCTTCGCGTCCGCGGGGGTGGTGGTCGTTGGCGAAGCGCTACCGCCGCTATTCTTGGCGTTCGTGTTGTTGTTACTACTCGGAGTAAAAGTACTCGTTGACGCGATATTGTTTTTCTCGTCCGCTCCTACCTTTGCCGATGACGCGACTGATGACCCGGTCCCCGAAGTGGCGGTATTCTTCGCATTACCATTCTCGCCCTTCTTGCCGTTATTGTTGTTGTTATTAACATTGACGATACCGTTCTTCTTGTCGTCGCCTCCGTTGCTCTCGCCTCCTCCGTTGCTCCCGCTACCGGCACTCGCACTCTTGTTCTTACTATTATTATTATTATTGCTATTAGTATTCTCGCTCTTAGTATTCGAAGACGACGCCTTCGAGGAAGCTTCCGCGGCGGCGGCGGCGAGAGAAGAATCCTTCTTCGCTTGTTCCCTCGCGTGTTTCGCCACCGCTTCTTTCACCAGTTCTTTCCTTCTCTCCTCTAAGAAGAAGTCAATCTTGTCCTTCTCTTGTTTCGTCAGTTCGTCTTCGTCCGGTACTCCTGTTTTCACTTGTTGTTGTTGTTGTCCTCCGAGTCTTTTCAACGCACTCAAACCGCTCGTTCTTCTTGTCGTCGTCATCGTCATCACCAAAGCGGCGACCGTTACAATCAGAACAACAAAAAAGACGCCTCCTTTTCGAAAACTCGTTCCGTTTCCTCTCCGATTGATGTACTTATTCGACAATAAAGGCGCTTGTTCCACATCTTCATCAGCACGGGAAGAAATGGTGGTCATCATTTTCTTCCTTTCTTTTCCTCCTCCTCCTCCCGTTCCAAAAGAAGAAGAAGAAGAGAGTTGTTCTGAACGACAGAGGACTCGATGTTATTCTTCAAATCGGATCGATCCTGGAGATGATGATGAAAGTCTCCTCCTCTGTTGTTCTTTTTAAAGCGGAGAATTTTTCCAACGATGAAATCTTTTTTTGTATCTCTGAAGGAAGAGGCGCGGCTTCACTCTTTATAAAGAGAGAAGGGAGAAGAAAAAAAAAGAGAGAGAAAAAGTATGCCACAATTAGGGTTTAGAACCCTAAACAAAAAAATTGAGGAAAATCTCATTTTAAGAAGAGAGAGAGAGAGAGACCGTTAGAGAATAAATCCGCTTTGACGACTGTTGTTCTCTGCGCTCTCGTTGTTCTCTCTCTCTCTCTCTCTCTCTCTCTCTCTCTCTCTCTCTCTCTCTCTCTCTCTCTCTCTCTCTCGAAGCGTTACAGAGCAAAGGTGTGAGAACGAATTCAGAATACGACGACTTTTGCTCTTCCTAATGTGTGCGAAAAGAATACGTTTTTGAAAGCATATTGGGAAAAATGGAACAAACGCAAATCTTGCCTCCCGTACAAACGACCAAACGAGGCGAAAGAGCGCACGTGCACGCGTTTTCCTCTCTCACGAAGAAGAACGAGTCGCAATTCTCGTGTACCTACGTCAACGAGAAAACAGGGAAAGCGTACATAGTCACTTTCCTGGGAAGGACTCAGAAGAAGAAAACGACGGTTGAACACCAACACGCGAAAATCACGTGCGTCTGCCCGTTCGCGGGGCCTCCTGATGGTGATAAAAAGCACAAAATGGCAGCTTCGGGAGCATCCGACGGTTCAATCCAGATCTGGTCGTTAGAAACCGGAGCGTTGATAAAACGACACGAAAAGGTTTTAGCCGGTCCGGTGCGGGACGTGTGTTGGTCCTTCGACGGCGCGAAGGTACTCCTCGCGGGCGAAGGGCGAGAGCAGTTCGCGAAGTGCGTCGACGCGGAGACGGGGACCGCGGTGAAAGACCTTTCGGGGGCGACCAAAGCGTGCACGACAGTTTGCGGGAGCAGGAAAGGGAAGCCGCACAGAGTTATAACAGGATCGGAGGATTTTCGAGTGCGATTTTATACAGGTGGGCCGCCGTTTCAGTTGGAACAACGAGAGCGAGCGAAGCGACGAACACACACTCACGAAAAGTATATAAACGAAGTTCGAATGTCCAGAGACGATAAGTACGTGCTTTCCGCGGCTGGCGATGGGATTGGCGTTTGGGACGTCGAGACGCTCGAGATGGTTGGCGACGAAGGACGGGTCGCCGCGAAGGACGGATCGACGTACGGCGTCGCGTGGTTAGACGACGACGAGGATGAGGAGAATAACACAATTTATCGGTTCGTTTCGAGCGGGGCGGATAAAATGGTGAAACTTTGGAAGGTGAAAGACGTCGTGCGAGAACGACAAGTAGGCGTAGACGTAGAAATCGTCGAGATTTTGAAGAAAACAGACGAAGAAGGAGAAGAAGAAGATGACGTTCGGTTGGTCGTGAAACCGAAGACGGAACAACACGTCGCGAAACACGTCACGCTCGAGGACGCGTACAGTTGTTGCGGCGCGGAGACAACCGTCGATGATATGCAAATAGGCGTGTGCGCGTCCGCCGAGACGGTCGTTTCTTGCGGCTTGTCCGGAAAGATGACCGTGCTCGACGTCGTCGAAGTCGACGATAAAGACGAGTTTGGTGAAAGGAAGAAGAAAAAGCAGCTGCGTTTTCGGGAGGAGATTTTAGGACACTCGAGGCCGATAACGGCGATGTGCTCGGTCGATGTTTCGTCGGGGTCGTCTTCTTCGACGGAGAAAAAGTATCAGGTTTGGACGGCGAGCATACGAAGGGAAGACGATCCGAGACCGAAGATATTGGTCTGCGAGTACGTTCCGGAAACGAAAACCATCGAAAACGTGCGAGAAGTCATAAAGAATACGCCGCTGAAAAAAGTCACGAAACTGGTCAACTGCGGGAACGATATCGTCGCCGCGATTGGTTTCGACGATCACTTGCGCTTCGCGAGCGTTAAAGACATGGCTTTTATAGATGATGACTTTGACAATAGTAACGACAATAACGACCAGGAGTGTCATCGTCGCGCCGTAAAATTTGAGCAACAGCCAATCGACGTCTGCGTCGTTTCCGTTTCCGTTTCGATTTCGCAAGACGAAGAAGAAGAAGAAGAAGAAGAAGAAGAACCACTACTTCCGAAAACAACAAAAGTTACGACGAAAGAAGTTCACCACTGCGAACTTATGATAACGTTTGCAAACGGTCTCGCGAAACTCGTGCCGATTGAATACGAGAAATCGTCATCATCGAGCGACAATAATGGAGGAGGAGGAGAGTTGAAAATTCTATTTGATAAAATACAACAGATTGACGTGAGGACGACGATTCAGACGACGACGATTCAGACGACGACGACGAGAAGGAAAAAAGAAGTCGAGTTATCGTGTGGACGCGCCGTTCAGTTTTCTTCCGGCGGCGGCGGCGAAAAAACGCTTTTCGCTTTCGGCTGCGCCGACGAAGCCGCGGTGTACATTTTCGAGAGAAGAAACGAAGACGGCGTCGTTGAACACAAACAAACGCTCGAGCGAAGCAACGCGTCCTCGTCGTGCAACATCACGTGCATAGATTTTGCTCCAAACGGAAAACATCTCGCCGTCGGCGATTCCAATCGAGAAATTGTCTTATGGACGACGACTTCCAACGCCGAAGATGAAGATGAAGATGACAAAGATGAAGAAGAAAGAAAACAAGAAGAGACGAAAGAAGAGTTATTCTTCCGTCTCCTAAAACCGCGCGATCGACGACACTCCAAATTCCTTCACAGCAGCCGAATCGAAGACGTCCACTGGTCTCGCTCCTCCACGTCCTTCCTCTCGTGCTCTTTAGACGGCCGCGCGAAAATCTGGCGAAACGTAGTACGAAAGAGTAGTAGTAAAAGTAGCGCGGTCAAAGTCGTCGAGGAGGACGTGAACGCCGTCCGAGGCGGCGTACGTTTCGCCCAACTCTTATACGTCAACAACGAAAACGACGAAAACTTCGACAAAGAAAACGAGGATGATTTGGAGACTGCAAATGCGCATCTCGTCTGCGTCGGCGCCGATTGCGCCGTGCGCTTCTTCGCGCATACTCCGTCTTAGTATTTAAAGAGTTAGAAGTAGAATTTCATCGCATCATTGGAACAGAGACAGCAAATTGCACAAATGTACCATCAATACTTCTGTGTTGTACGTCTCAAGACTGATGTGCAGGTACTCAAATGGCCACATTGATACCAATCGTAAACATTGACACATATCGCGTCAAATTCAATTAATTCATTCACATTCTGAACAGAGACATTCCCCACAAAAAGTACGCGCACTTTAGACCATTAAAACAGATCCTTTTACTCGCGACTTTACTCTCACGCGTACGTACAAATAGTGTTTTCGTAATTATTCTAAAAATGGCGAAGAAAAACAGCACGAAGAAGCGTCAAAGTCGAATCGCGGACGCTTTAGTGAGAGAGCGGAAACAGTTGGAAAAGCAGCGAGAACGCGAATTGAAGATGAAAGAAGAAGAAGAGAAGACGAGCGTTGGACGGCAGATGCGCGAAAAGAGGAGCAAGAAACACGAGAATACTAAAGGAGGAGTACGCGTTCTCACCGGTGGCATTCAGAAACAGAAGAAATCTTCTAAAAGAGAAGGGAAGAATCGACACAAAATCGTACGCGGCGTTCGAGTGGGAAACGCGACGAAAATACGCAAAAACGTCACCTACGGCGGGATTACGATTAAAGATAGCGAGAGCAAAAAAGCAGTCTTAGAAATGCTGAAAGCGGAGGATAGGATGATGGTGTAGAGTGAAATGCGCGAAGATGTGACGACCTTTTACGGCGTTTGATCGTCGCGCGATGAAAGCGAGCGAGAGCGTTAAAAAGCGGTTTCGTTGGCGACGCCGAAAGCGGAGGAGAGGAGGAGGATGGTGTAGTAGAGTGTGCGTGTGTATGCGCGCCGCTATTTCTGCGTGTATTAGTATTAGTATTAAAGTAAACGTATTATTTTACAGTCTCACGGCTTTGAGGACGACGAGGGACTCTTCGTCCGCTTTCGTCCATTTCGCGCGTTCGACTCGCATTCCGTCTTGGTTGGATAAAATCTCCATCATCTCCTCGATATCGTTTTGCGCGTACGCGACGACGAGAAACGTCCCTCCGTTTGGTCGCAACCACGATTTGATGTCGTAGAGAATTCGGTCGACGACTTCTCGGCCGCGAACGCCTCCGGCCCACGCGGCGGTTAACGAGGAAGACAAAGAAGAACTTTTCGTTGAAGGGTCGTAAATCTCTTCCGAAGGTGTGACCACGTACGGTGGGTTGAACAGCAACACGTCTATTAGTTTCTTCTTCCTCTCTTCTTCTTTCACTTCTTCTGTTTTCTTCTTCTTCGCATTTATCCGGCGGCGGTAAAACCGGTCGTCCTCTAACATGTCGCCGCGGAAAATCTCAATCGAATACCGCGACGACGACGAGTCGTCTTCATCAAAGTCCTCCTTTTCCTCCTCCTCATCATCCCCGACGACTCGCAACCCGTGTCTCCGCATCGTCTCTTTCGCGTGTTCTACCGCCTTTTCGTTCACGTCTACTCCGAGAAACCGCCACACGCGACGACATTTTTTCTTCGTCTTTGAATCATCTTCCCGCTGCTTCCTTTGAAGCCGCTCCTTCATTTCTTCGCAAAACCGCATCGCGTGCGAACACAGCACGTACCCGGAACCGACGCCGATTTCCACGCTGACAAATTCTTCTTCCTCCTCGTCGTTTTCATCATCAAAATCGTTTTCATCGTCGTCATCGAGTCGTCTCAACGCGTTCGATTCCTTCCTCTTTTCCCGAGACCAAATCTCCTCCGCGACGGCATCGGCGAGGAGGAAGGAGTCTTCGCTCGGCTCGTAGACGACGGATTTGTCGTACGAGGTGTCTCTGATTCTCGCCATTATTATGGGAACAGTGTTATAAATGAAGCGATTGTTCGGTGATGCTTAGTATTCTTGTTCGTTCGTTCGTGAATGAATGAAGAAAACAGTTAAAATTATGAAGAAAAGTCTGCTGTAAAAAGCGCGTTCGATCGATCGATCAGGAATCTCTCTCTCTCTCTCTGCTAAAGGGAAGCGAACCCTCTCCTCGCTCGCACGCGATTTTCATTCTCTCGCATCTGCTCTAAAGCGTTCCATAAGTCTTCGATTTTCACGTCGACTTGTTTATCGGCGTCGTCTTCGGCGTACTCTTCCGCTCGTAAATCTTTTATGCGGACGCATCCGTTTTCCCACTCCGAAGGGGCGACGAAGACGACGTATCTTGCGCCGATGCGGTTGGCGTAATCGAAGGTTTGCGCGACTTTTTTTTTCGGTTCGAGGAGGACGTCGACGACGACGAGTCTTTTGTTTTCGTCGGCGCTATTAATGTTTCCATCTCCGTCATCATCGTTACTACTACTACCACCACCACCACCACCACTACCATTCGAAGGAGGAGAAGTCTGCCTCAACAAACCCGCCGCTTTCATCGCCTTGCCTTGCATGTCTTTGTTATACGCGCAGACGCAGAAATCAACCCTTTTTTGGACGTTTGGGAGTAAATTTTTCTCCTTCAAAAGTTCGACGATGACGCAATCGCCGAAACCAAACCCGCACGCCGGTACCGGCGTCGTCGCTCCGTACAAAGATAACAACTTATCGTATCTACCACCACCGGCGATCGCTCTCAACTCGCCGGCTTTATCGAACGCTTCAAAGACGACGCCGGTGTAATACGCTAATCCTCTCACGACGGAAGCGTCGAATTGGAGCCAGTCGCCGAAACCGTACTCCTCCGCCAGTTTGAACAATTCTTTCAACTCGCGTATGGATGAATCGTCCACGGCTTTCGTATTGCTATTAGTATTATCACCATCATCACCACCGCTACTTACCTCGATCGCCTCTCTGGCCATTTCCTCCAACTCCTCGACCGTTTTACAACTCAACGTCTTCACCACGTTCTCCGCGGTTTCTCTCGGTAACCCCAACGTCTCCGTCAACTCCTTTACCACCGCCTCGGCGCCAATCTTATCTAGCTTGTCCAATATCACGCACGTCGGCGCGAAAATCTCGTCCGGCACGTCGTTAATCGTCAACATCGATTGCATGACTTTCCTCGAATTCACTTTAATCCCGACGTCCGCGCTCGTAATCCCGCAGCTCTTAAAAAACTCCACCGCCGCGCTCAACAACTCCACCTCCGCGGTTATTTCCTTGCACCCAATAATATCCATGTTCCACTGATAATGCTCTCTTTTCCTTCCTCTCTGCGTGGCTTCAAACCTCCAACACTGCGGTATCGAAAACCACTTCAGCGGCAAAATCATCGACGCGCCTCTCGACAACACCATCCTCGCTAACGTCGGCGTCATCTCCGGTCTCAGCGTCACTTCCACCCCGTCTTTATCCACGAACGAATACATCTGTTGCGTGATCTCCTCCCCGGCTTTCCGTTTGTATAACTCTTGCCGTTCCAACACCGGCGCGTCGTACTCCTCGAACCCTGCTCTGAGACCACATTTCCGGAATTTCTCAAACAACCACGTTTGCAATCGAAACTCCTCGGGGAAGAAGTCTCGCGTGCCGGAGACGGCATCCAAGTGAACCGGAGGCGTTTGCGACGCGTGCACCGTTACAACCGAGCCTCCTCCTCCCGATGACGACGCTAAACCTTCTCTCTTCTTCTTCAGTTCTTTCTCCAACTTTTCCTTCTTTTTCCGCTCCTTCTCCGCTTGGCGAATCAGTTGCTTCTCCGTTTTCGGTTCCTCTTCGGACATCTTTTTAAATAAACTCACGGGGACAAAAAGAACCAAAACCACCAGTTCAAATCTCGGGTGATTCTCGGTCGTTCTTCTTCTTCTTCTCTCTTGTTCTCTTCCTTTGTCTTCTTCTTCTTCTCTCTTCTTCGTTTTGTGGTGATTTCTGCCGCCATTTTTAGAGGGAGAAAAGGACGAGTATTTAGGGTGTACAAAAGTGTCGATTTTTTTTTTATGAAGGAGAACGTTTTGTACAAACAAGTTTCATTGGATATACTACTTCGAGAGCGTCAAAAACACACTCTCTCTTATTCTCTCTCTTATTCTCTCTCTCTCTCTCTCTCTCGAGATATTTCTCTCACGATGCAAAATCATAGGAAATTAGAAGATGGACCCTTTGTAGCCGGCTTTTTCTCTTTCGGCTTGCATCTTCGCCGCGGCGGCGGCTCTTCTGGCGTTGGACGCGTCCTCCTCCGCCTTGGCCTTGGCCTTCTTCTCCTCCGGCGTGAGTTCTTTCTCGCTGGAACCTTCGTAGGCGTTCCAGTTCGATTGGCCCGCGACGGACGTTTTGAACGTTTCCGAATCATCTCTGGGAGGGGCGGAGAAGTTGCCGCCAGATCTGTTTAAAAAGAATAGAACAAAAGAGAGCGCGACAGAGTGAGTACACAAAAGAGTAAAAAATACGACAGCTTTGAAAAAGAACGAAATTTTTTTTCCTCTCTTTTCTCTTCTTCTTCTTCTTCAAAAGTGTTTGTTGTTTTTTGTCCTCTTCGCGTGCGATGGTTGTTGACGTGTCCTTTTTTGGAGCAAAAACGTGTTCACAGTTATTGGACAGTTGAGCACTCGCGCGATATCTCTCTTTCACTCTTTCCAATTATCCATATCTCGTCGCGAAAGATACCATACTTTATTTACGCTCTCTTTTCGACGAAAGGAGGGAACAAAAGAAGCTTTCACGGCGAATGGTGTTTGTAGTCGAGAGGAATGAAGACGTCGTTCTCCTTCGCGCGCGCGCGCGCCCGAAAGCATTCGCGCGTTTAATAATGGAAAAAATGACGTGTACCGAAAAGAGGAAAAAAGAACAAAATGGATGAACGATCCAACACACGCAGAAAACACTTTAAGAAGAAGAACTTCTTCGTACCTGCGGGTGACGTCTCTCTTGGAAACAGTCGCGTTCAAGCGAACGGATTGAGTAACAGTTTGAGTGACAGAAAACATTTTTAGTATATAAGAGTGTGTTGTGTGACGTGTGTCTTTTCAAAGAAATAAGTGAAGTCCAAAGGGGGGTGAGCTTATCTTTCTTCACATTTTTTTTTCGCTTGGGTTTTGCCCTTTCATATTTAGGGTTCCAAGGGCAAAAATTTTGTAACGACACAGACCGCGTGTGAGTTTTTCTCGGCGCAATTTTCGTCCCAAATTTCGTCCTCAGAAAAGACGTTTAAAGCGTAAGTGTTTAACGACTCTTTTCAGAAGACATTTAAACCCCCTTTATTTGCGATAAGAAGAGAGAATAACGATGATGGCGCAACAACAACAACAACAACAACAGTATTCTTCTCCTTCCTCCCATCAAACGAATCAACCACCACAAAAACAGTTCGACACCGGACACGGGGATCAGATTCACGATTGCCAGTACGATTATTACGGACGGGTACGCATACTTTTGAACTCTGAACTCTCTCTTTAACTCTCTCTCTCTCTCTCTCCTTTTTATCGCGCGCGTGCGAAAGCGTGATGTGCTGTTGTTGTTCTTGTTCTCGATGTGTGTGTATATTTATACGCAAGAAGAAGCGCGCGGTAATGTTCTTTGAATTGCGTGTTGAGAGAGAGAGAGATCAACACCAACGGAAACGACTCTCTTACTACGAATAACTCTGCTGACATTTTTTATGCTCTCTTAATACTACATCACTAAAACCAATCATCATCATCATCAAACTGAATAATAATAACGATAATACATAAAAAAAGAGAGTGGCGACGTGCTCGTCCGACCGAACGATCAAAGTGTTCGATACCGGAACGACGACGACGACGACGACGAGTGGTGATGGCGGCGGCGGCGGCGAAAACGTCGCGAATCATCCTCCTCCTCAAGAGGCAATCGTCGAAAGAGCGAACGCGACGACGCTCACCGGGCACGAAGGGCCGGTGTGGCAAGTATCTTGGGCGCACCCGAAATTTGGCGCGTTGTTAGCGTCGTGTTCGTTCGATCACACGGTGATGATATGGAAGGAGACGAGTTCGAACGTTTTTTCGAGAGTGTACGTGACGCCGAAAGGTTTTTTCGACGGGAGCGTGAATGCGATTTCGTGGGCACCGCACGAGTTTGGGTGCGCCGTGGCGGCGTGCTCGAGCGACGGGAGTGTAGCGGTTATTTCGAGTAATAGTAATGTGGCGGGAGGAGGGTGGCGAAGCGAGAAGATTTCGAACGAAGCGCACGCGGTTGGGTGCACCGGGGTGTCGTGGGGACAAAACGACGAGATTGCGAGTTGCGGGTGCGATAACTTGTGCAAGATTTGGACGAGAGGAGGCGCCCAGGAAGGAGGAGGAGGAGGAGAGAGTAGCAATCATAACCAACATCATCATCATAATCAACAACAACAACAACAACAACAGTGGCGACTAAAGAAAGAACTTCGAGGTCACTCGGATTGGGTGAGAGACGTCCAATGGGCGCCAAACAACGGTGGTTCCAACGTCCAACAAATCGCTTCCTGCTCGCAAGACGGCAAAGTGTTCATCTGGACCGAAAGCAACAACAACAGCAGCACTACTACTGCCAACAAAGACTACCACTCCGTCCTTCTCAACGACTTCAAAACCGCCGTCTGGCGTCTCAGCTGGTCCGTCGTCGGGAACGTCCTCGCCGTTTCCGACGCCAACAACCAAGTGAGCGTGTGGAAAGAAAGCGTCGACGGCGCGTGGACGCAGATTCAGTCAAAGTAATAGCAAATGTATCATCGATGTTACGCCGTTTCATTTTTCTCATCACTTGAACCAATCGACACAAAAAGAAGCACTTTAAAAGAATTTGATGAACGCGAACGCGTCCACCTTCGTCCCGTCCACCTTCCTCTCCGCCAAAGAGGACAAAGAAGGAGAGGAAGACGTGAACGAGGAGGAAAACGAGGATATATATTTCGCCATCGACGTCGAGTGCGTCGCGACTGGATACACGCACAACGACCGAGCGGTGGCGCAGATTGCCGTCGTGGACGACGCGATGCGGACTTTAGTGAACGTTTTCGTGAAAGAAGAAGGCACCGCTTCCACGTCGTACGATGATGAAAATGAAAACGATACCAACATAGTGTCCACGATTGAACCTCTGACGGGGATAACGAGGGAAAAATTAGAGAAGGAAGGAATTCCGTTTGCAGATGGTAAGAACTGACACTTACGCGTATTGAGTATTTCACGCTTTGCGAGTATTATCGCACAATAATAAACTGACGACTTATTCTTATTTTTCTTTGAAACAACGACACGAAAACAACAGCCATGGTTCTGGTTCGCCGATGTTTACCTTCCCGGAAAGCCATTTTGGTCGGTCAAAACGTCTCCAAAGACATCGAGTGGTTAGGTTTGCGCGAAGGCGAAGACTTCAAAGGCGTCGTCGATTTGTGCGGCGTGTGGAGAACGTGGAATCCAAAGTTTAAAACCTATTCAGTGTTCTCGCAAGATCATCTGGTGAGGAGGTTACTGAAAGGCCAGCTGGAGTTGAGCGAGAAACACTGCGCGGAAGGCGATAGCGTGAAATCGATGAAACTGTTTCAGTTGTGGAGAGAGTTACACCACGAGCCGGAGAAGTTGCAACGAGAGAAGGAGAAATTGTTGGAAGGCGCACCAGAACCGAGTTTCGCGAAGAGGTTTCCAACTTTCGAGGGTGTGTGCATGGGAAACAGGAAGACGTGCACGTGCGGAGCGCCTTTTTTTGGCTGATGACGACGCCTTTGCGAGCGGCGAGAGAGATCGTTTGCAGGATTAATACACACACACATTAGAAAAATACTAGAGAGACTTTCTTACGCGGAGGAGATTTACCTCAGGACGGGATGAGAGCGCCATGATCACCACCACCACCTCTAGCAGCATAGTATAAAGAGAGACATACATAAAGACATGTAATACACACACACACATACACACACACTCACACACACACACACACACACACACACACACACACACACAAGTTGAGAACTCGTGAAATACGCAACAACAATAATAGCAATAAAATATAAGATTAAAAGAGGTTCTTCCTTCCTTTTTACCGGGCGCAAAATGAAATGCCCACAATTCAAATCTCGACTTCCGCAGTGTCCGGAATGGAATACGTTCCGTCTTTGGCGAATTCGTTGACCATGGCGGCGTGCGCGACCATAGCGTACAAGAAGTGCCGCTTCGTGTGTTTCGGCCACTCGTTGTACTCTTGATTCTCTTCTCTTTTCAATTTGAAGTGTCCTAAACCGGCTTTTTTGACACGAATGGTGCCAATCGGTTTCACGAACGCCGCGCATTTATCGCGAAAATTTCTCACCTCTTTATCCCGCATGCCGTTGAGACCTTCCAGACCGTTCTCGTGAATTTCCACGGGCATTTCGTACGTCTTCACCGAAGAATACGTTATCGGAACTGCAAAACCAAATGTCATCAATCCTGTGCCAATCATCGTGTACAACAAACTTCGTAATCCTCTCGTGTACGGCACCAACCTCGTTCCGAGCGCGTCGTTTTCATCTCGACGAATCAACATCGAATTCATGCGTTCAACCTTCCCAACCAACTTTCCTCTCGGGAAGTCACGTTGCAACGGAATAATTTCCGCGACTTGCGCATTTCCTTTGTACATTTTCGCCGCCGCAAACGTCGGAGAATTTTGCAACGTCTTACTATTACTGTTCTTTTTCACGCCGGCGACGGATACCCCGAGTAAACTCCTCACCACCATCGTCGGAAAAGGGCGCTTCATCGCGTGCCGATCGAACAGCTCTTCCAGCGTCGAATCTTCTTTCAAAGTCAACATAAACAAAGGAGTGTTGTTACCATCAGAGGCGTCTTTGCAGACCACGTTCCAAGATCCCGGAGGTCCGCTCTCTTCGCTCTCTCGCCCTCTCGATAACCACAACTCGCACTCGAAGAGCGGTTTTTCTTCGTCATTCTTCTCGTCGTCGTCGACCAAAGTCGTCGATGTTTTCTGCCCGACGCACGAACAAATCGTAAACCCAAAACACGTCGCGTCGCCTTGCGTTTGCGCGAACAATCTTTGCAACTTCGATTCCCTGTTTTCATCATCTTTATACTCGCCAAAACTTCTCGCCCGGAACGATTTTCTCTGCCCCGCCGTCGCTTTGGGCACTAAATCCGGACGCGAACGAAAATTCCGAACACGAATGGAATCCCCCAAAGCATTTTCTAAAAGCGCGTCCAGGCGCGCTTCCAATTCTGTTTCTCCCCCCTTCGCTGACGACAACGTAAACGACGACGGTGCAAATGAAGGGCTTTTCTTCGCGGAACCGATGGATTTGAGCATCTCGTTTTGTGTGTGTTTATGTGTTTATTAAATGCGGCAATTATTCGTTGATGTTGATAATTTTTTTTCCCATGCACGAATTTAAGTCGACAAAAAACCCACAAGAAGTTAAAAACAAGTCGGTCGACACGAGATTTTTTTTTCGTTTTGGGAATATTTTGTGCCTCCTCGCTCATTTTTTTTCTTTGTAGTATTCAAAGAGAGAAAGAGAATACGCAACGCAAAACGCACGCGTGGGTGTCTGTCGAAACGCGTAAAAAACATCTCCAGGAGGAGCAACACCGCATCGCGCGCGTTTATTCATTTAAAACTACCGCGCGTCAGGACGGCGGTGTTTGGTCGTCTTTTTTTTTTCGGTCGACACTGACTTAATTATTCGTCTTGCTGCAGAGGGTTGCGGAAAAATTGTCGCCGATGGTGGAGGAACCGTCTTCGACCCTGTTCCCTTTACCGCTCTCGAACCATCAGCACGACCAAATTCACCGCGAAGAGTTGAAAGTTCTGTTCGAACTGGCGGACGATCACGGATTTGTGGATTGGCTTCAACCTTCTTCTCACGCTGCCACAAGCAAAAGATCGGGCCAAAAAAAATTTGCCAGCACCCCATGTACGAGTAGTTTTCGTACAGAAGAGGAGGAGGAGACGAGAAAGAAACAGAAGAAGAAACAGAAGGAGACGAAGAGCGATGAAAGGAAAGAAAGGGAAGAAAGAAAAGAAAAAGAGTCAAGTACTGAGAGTACGCGTACTACTACGAACACAAGTACTGCTACTCATTCTACTCGCGTCTGTGGCGTTCTCTCTCCTCGAACCCGTCGCGTGTGCGACTGCTTCGGGTGCGAAGCGATATGCGAGAAGGTTCGCTCGGTAGCCGCCGGCGGGCTGCACGTGTGCGAAATGCATAAACGCAAAGACGCGTTCCTTTTGAAAGGCAGAGGGGAAGACATGAAGTTTCGATGGTGTTTTTACTGTCATCGTCCGCAGAAGATCGAAGAGTTTTCACCGAGCAGCAGATCTATTTGCAAAGAAAAGTTTGCGTTGCGAAAGCAAAGACGCAAGGTGAAGTCAGAATTAGCGAATAAGAACAAGCACATAAAAGAAGCAACTGCGCCAACATCGCTTGTGTTTGATGATTGCAGCGCATTTGATCCAATGTCGTTCGTGATGGATGAGTGTTTAAACTACGACGACGATTGTTTGAAATAAAAGTCAACACAAGCTGTGTATAATTTAGATTTCGTTCGCTTAGTAGAACTGGACGTTGTATTTATATGTATGAGAGAGAAATCTCTCTCTTTCTCTTACTCTTCCTCTCTAAAATCTCTCTACGAAAGACTCTTTATTTCAATTCTTTCATCAGCTTGGACAGTCTGTGAATGTGTCGAGTGAAAATTTCCGCATCTTTCGTGGGAGAGGAGGCCATGGAAGCAGACGAAGGAGTTGAAAAAGAAGTTTGCTCCTTCTCTTGTGGCTGTTGACTTTGAGTGTAGTGATCGAAAACTTTAATAGTCTTCCCGTCTTCATCTAATGCAATGTCAAGCGCGTCGAAAGTATTCCAATGCGCCGCCGCGCCGCCGGAAGAAGCGTTCAATTTGGACACTTCGACGCCGTCGAGAAGAGATTTACAATACTCTCTTCTGTACTCGATGACGTTAC
>Ga0255755_1001345_pt1 | contig 22318 bp, 20 predicted proteins | sample 011ome_18_FD_179955 | JGI IMG/M metagenome (GOLD analysis project Ga0255755, IMG submission 179955) | Coastal salt marsh microbial communities from the Groves Creek Marsh, Skidaway Island, Georgia - 011501BT metaG (version 2) | ecosystem: Environmental > Aquatic > Marine > Intertidal zone > Salt... | reverse complement strand
AATATTGCACGTAGAATTTGATAAAATTGCCAACGATGATGCTGTTCACAGTGAATATGATATCATAACCGATGGAGACGAGAACAGTTTCTTAGGAACACAATTGTATAGGAAATTGCTTGATAGTTTCTGTGGAGCTGATACCGCAGGTAATGCAGTGCCAGATACAACACTAAGCATTGCAGACAGATATGGTGTGAGTTTTCGACCAAGACAGAGTATGTTTGTTGATAGATTTCTTGCACTCAAGAATTACATGACTAGAGCAAACTCTATTATGAAGTTATATACTATTTCAGAAAGCAAGAGTTTTAAATTACTAAACAGTGAAGAACCTGAGCCAACAACTGCAAGCGGTCAATGGGATAAACGTGTTTTAACCTATGCTGAGCTAACATACCAAGATCTATCACAGGTAGCAATTGGATATAGATACCTAGTAGCAAGCGACGTTAACAACGAAGGATTGTGGTCAATATACACTGTTCAATCAGACCGTACGCTTTTACTGACTCGTGTACAAAGTTACAAAACCGATCTTTATTGGAGTTATGTTGACTGGTTTGGATTAAATGCTGACGGTTCTTTTTATAGTAGTGCTAACCCTTCTTCTTATGAGGTTGCGGTTTACAGTAATTTACTAGCTCTCAATAATGTACAGAACGGCGAATGGGCAACTGTTACTGCAAACAGTAATGGAAAAACAGAAGTGTATCAATATAGCACAACATCAGGCGAATGGACAAGAGTTTATTTAGAAGATGGAACAATTGCAATAGATGCTACTATTTGGGATTACTCAATTGAAAATCCTATAGCTGGTGAAGAACCAATTACAGAAACAAGACAAATATTACAGGCTCTAAACACTGAAATATTTGTAAGCGATTTATTAGTTAGACGTAATGAATTGTTAATTTTGATGTTTGAATTCATCATGAGTGAACAGGCTGCACCAAACTGGTTGTTCAAAACCAGTTTAATTGATGTTAATCATAAGATACGTGATTTGATTGAATATCCAATATTTAGAAGAGATAACCAAGACTTTGTCGAGGATTACATCAAAGAAGTAAAACCATACCATGTACAAATTAGAGAATTCAATCTAAGATACGAAGGCGAAGATATCTACAACGGCAGTGTAACTGATTTTGATTTACCAGCCTATTACGATAGTGCTTTACAACAGTTTGTATCTCCAATATTAGATGATAGTGCAAATCCAGAATCCAAGAGTGCAGTACCAAGTACGTCTTCGTTATGGACTACATTTCCGTACAGTCAATGGTACCAAAATTATCTATTGGTGGTTTCGGGTGCTACAGTGGTCGATGGTGGGTCTGGATATACAGTTGCACCACAAGTAATTGTAACAGGAGACGCAACAACACAAGCAACAATGACTGCAACTGTTAATACTGCAGGCGTGGTAACTAAAATAAATGTTATTACTCCTGGTAGTGGATATACCACAACTCCAATTATTACTATCTCAGGCGGTAATGGTACTGGAGCAACAGCAATAGCAGTACTAGGAACACAACAAGTTCGTGATTTCACAACCACTATTGCATACAACAGAATTACATACTCAAGCACAGTAATAGATTGGACTGCAAATACCTCATACACTACTGGACAATTAGTACGCTATCCAGTTCCAACTGTAGGCGTAGTTAATGTTGCTGAACCTAAAGTTTACAGTGTAACTTCAGATTTCACTTCAACTGCTGAATTTGATCCAGACAATTACACTGTTGTTGATCCTGACTCACTAGATGCTGCTGACAGAACAATTGGATTGTATAATCCTGGTCCAAATGAACCAGGTCGCGAGTTAGCACAGGTCATGACTGGCATTGACTATCCTGGTGTACAAGTTGATGCTCCAGACTTTGATCAAAACACTGGTTTTGATATTGGAAACTATGATATTAATCCATTTGATAATATTAGTTTTGGGCCAGAGGGTGAACCAACATACGACGATTCAATCCTAGATGTAATATATGAAAGCAGTTTCAGCGACACATATCTTGGTACAAGAGCAACAGATATAAATGTCGAAGGAGGAGGATTTGTTGACACGTACAGTTCACATGCTCCTGAAGAACTTGTTCCTGGAAGCGAATTTGATACACTTGATCTAAAAGTTTTTACTAGACCCGGCAGTGATTGGAGCAACAACGGACACGGATTTGAAATTAAAAGCACAAGTAGTACTTTTGAATCAACCGGAGTAACAATTAGTTTTCTAAACCTTATTCAACATCCTGTAAGTCTAAATGTTATAAACATAACAACTAGACAGGTACTTCCACCATCTGTAACTAGCATTAATTGGGTTGCAAAAACTGTGAGTGTTAGTGCTAGTGCAAATGCCAGTGCTGGCGATATTATAAGAGTTGAAGTATATGGACTAGGCGGCGGTTCACAACTTTATAAAGAGAGTTTTGTTGGCAGTAGTATTACAAACCGTACTCAAACGATACCCGTAGCATTTTCAGAAATCGACGAAATGGTTATTTTCTTAGATGGCAGTGAAACAAATGATTATACTTTTGCCGCAAGTGGTAGTTTTGCAACAGAAATCACTTTTACAACACAACCTACTAGCACCCAATGGCTTACAATTGTTGCTCTTGGCGAAACCACTCCAATACAACGTAGTTGGAGCACCGAGGTAAATGATTATTTTAACTATGATGGGTCTACAACACAATACCCATTGACTGCAAGTCTACAAGGTACAAACATTGCAAACATGGTTGTTGATAGAGATGGTTTTAGATTACGTCCACCAGAAGGAATAGAATACACCGGCGACGGATCAAGCCTTGGTCCTTATTACCTAAGTACTACTGCAAAAACAAATCAAGCATTAATTAGTTCTGCTGATTTACTAGTTTACGTTGATAATGTCAAACAGAATGTTGCAGTAAACTGGACTCTAAGCCCATGGGACGGCAGTAGTGATAGATATATTGAATTTAATACACTGTCTTTACCAGCCTCTGGATCAAGGATTGAAATTTATACCACCACTGAAGCTGATTACACAATTGTCAACACCAGTGACATAAACCTACGAGTAAGTGCAGCTTTTAATGCACTTTTTGATGTTACTACATACAACGATACATCTCAACAGAATATTATGACCAAGGTGTTTGTTGGACCTACAACTGAAGGTGTAACCACTGGCATTGCATACGATGAAGATACATATGACGAAAGTACTTTTGACGAGACAATTGGATCTACAATTGAAACAAATAATTTTGCACTAGGAAGATTAGTAACTGAAACACAAAGAATTATTGTTACTCTAAATGGACAATATTTGCAACCTAACATTGATTTTACAATAACAAATGATAACCAACTTAGTACATTAGTTCTTAATCTAAGTATTTTGAATGCGTCAGATGTATTAGCAGTAACAATGTTCACAAATAGTGTTGTACCAAACAGTCTTAACTTCCGTATTTTCCAAGACATGCTTGGTAATCAAAAACTGCTTAGGTTTAACAAAACAAACACCACAGAATTAGCACAGGCAGTTGCAATCTCAGATGATATTATTTTTGTAAATGATGTTACCAAGTTAGGCGAGCCTAATCTTACACAAGGCATTTTTGGACAACTGATTGTAGGTGGCGAAAGAATAACTTATAGATCAAGAAATACAGGGAACAATAGTGTAAGCGGTTTAAGAAGAGGAACTGCGGGCACTGGAATATATCAACATGCAGTTGGTGCAACTGTAAGCGATGTTGGTGTTGGACAACAACTTCCTACTCGCTATCAAGAAAAAACCACAACAGATAAAACAAATGTAGGCGACGGATCAACCAAAGTTTTTGAAACTTCAATAGTTGTACCAGTAACACTTGACAGTACTGAATTAAGTGATGCAGTTACAGTCACAGTTGGAGGAACTGTATTGGTACCTGAAACAGACTATACGGTAACAGAAGTAAATGCAACTAGTACCGAAGTTACATTGGTAACTGCACCTGGAGATGGAGTAGAAGTGTATTTTAGTCAAGAAACTGCAAACGTAATGTATGCACAAGGTGTTGATACTGCAAGTAATGGCATTGCACTACAAGATCAAACTACACCAGCTGCTCTGTTTTTGAAAGACTAGGTAATTTATTAAGGTAAATACAGCATGGAACAAGAAAATGCAAATGAGGAATCAGTGACAGAATCAGTTGACGAAGTTCGTCCAAATGAAAATGGTCAAATTGCTATTAGTGGACACATAAAAATATTTGATCCTAACAGTGGTGAAGTCATTGTTGATAAACGCAATGCTATTCATTATGAAAATATAAGTGAAGCATTAGCAAACAGTCTTGCAAACAAAGCAGTTGGACAAATATATAGCATGGCATTTGGAAATGGAGGTAGTAGTGTTGATACCACTGGTGTAATTACCTATTTGCCACCAAATACAACCGGACAGAATGCCAATCTATACAATCCAACATATTCAAAAGTTGTAGACGATAACAGTGCAAGTAACACTGATACCACACGAAACAAACTAACAGTAACACATACAACTGGCAAGGTATACACAGATATATTGGTAAGTTGTTTATTAGATTATGGTGAGCCTTCAGGGCAACAGGCTTTTGATAATTCAACCGACTTTAATGGCGATTATGTTTTTGATGAATTAGGATTAAAAACATGGAACGGCAGTGCAACTGATCTAAGATTAATAACACACGTAATTTTTCATCCAGTGCAAAAAAGTTTAAACAGACAAATACAAATTGATTATACTGTGCGTATACAGACTTTAACCAATTTGAGTTCTACATAAATACAGGTATATTACTAAAATAATAAATACACTTGTAGTAAACGGAGTAAAACAAAATGGCATACACCATTAACCTAACAGATGGTACAATATTTGCAGTAGTTGCAGATGGTACTATCAATACAGATTCAAGTCAAACGCTTGTTGGAAAAAACTACGCTGGATATGGAGAGTTTTTAGATGAGAACTTTATTAGGCTTCTTGAAAATGCAGCCAACACCAGTGCACCAGGAGCACCATTAACAGGTCAGCTTTGGTATGACAAAACCAACAACATAATTAAAGTTTATAACGGTACAATATTTAAATCATTATCAGGTGCTATAGCATCCACAAGTCAACCAAGTTCAAATGTAGAAGGTGACTTATGGTTTGATTCAACAAACGACCAGTTAAAAGTTTACAATGGATCAAGTTTCATAACTGTTGGTCCTGCTAGTACAAGTGGACAAGGAACATCAGGCGCAATAGTTGCAACAATTTCAGATAATGTTGCCACAGACCATGTTGTTGTGCAGATGTATGTGAACAATGTAATAGTTTCAATTTTCTCAAAAGACGCTACGTTTACTCCGGCAGTAGCTATTTCAGGATTTGCAACTATAGGTCCAGGTTTAAACATGAGCACCGCAGTTTCAAATGCAGTGTTTAACGGAACTGCAACAAACGCAGATACACTAGATAGTTTAAACTCAACATCATTTATGAGATCAGATGCTGCTACAAGTAATGACACAAGCATAAGTGTTTTATCTGATACTGGTTTATACATTGGTGGAGATAGTGACGGTCATATAAGTGTAAGTGGAACAGATGTAAGAATTGACAACGACACCCAAGACGGTGATCTAATTTTCCGTGTTAATGATGGTGGTGTAGTTACCACTGCAATGACAATTGATGGTGCTACATCAGTTGTAAACATCAACACAAGTTTAAGTGCAACTGGAAATGTAAGTGCTGGTAACTTAACTACTGCTGGACAGGTTGCAGCTGGTGACATTACGGCTACAACTACAATCACTGCCACAGGCAACGTTGCTGGTGGTAACTTAACCACTGGTGGTGCAGTTTCAGCAACTGGAAATGTAACTGCCGCAAATATGTCAGTAGGCGTTGGTGATGTAGCTGTTGGTAGTATTACAAACAACAATGCAGATGGAGTAGGAAACATTGGAAGCTCAAGTGTTGCATTCAATACAGTTCATGCTCTTGCAACATCAGCACAATATGCTGATATGGCAGAACGTTTTCATGCAGATGCTGAATACTCAGCAGGAACAGTTGTTGAACTTGGCGGTGTAAATGAAGTCACATTATGCGACACAGAATTAAGTGATAAGGTATTTGGAGTAGTATCAGAACAACCTGCGTACTTAATGAATGGTGGTGCAGGCACAGATGCTACACACCCACCAATTGCAATGAGCGGAAGAGTACCTGTAAATGTCATGGGATTTGTTACAAAAGGTGACAGATTAGTTAGTGCAGGTAACGGATTGGCAAGATCTGCAACACTAGAAGAATCAACTGCGTTTAATGTAATTGGACGTGCATTAGACAATAAGACAACAGAACAAATTGGGAAAATTGAAGCAATTGTGAAAATTGTGTAAATATAAATATAATAAAGGGATAACAAATGACTTATAGCTCAGGAAATACCATCTTAGATGATGACTACAACGGCTTCAAAGATGATATAAATGCAATATGGAGCACTGGATCAGGCGATTCAGGATATGGTCAAAGTGCAATAAGTGCAGTAAGTGCAGGATCAACTATAACTGCAACACAATGGGGCAGTTTGTTAACACCAATGACAAGTGCTGGTGCACATCAAAACACAAGTTTATCACCCATAGGAAATCCAAGTGCGGGAGATACAATACAGGCTTACACAACACTAGCAAGTAATATTACGGATATTACAAGTGGTCGTTTGGATGCCAACGCTAGTGGCTCGGACAGTAGTGCAGCTACTACAACAACCAGTGCATGGAGTACCACTGCAACAACATCAAAAACCATAACATTTGCCAGTGCAAACCAACTGCGTTACTTTTTCAACGCTGGTGGTATGATAAGAATGAGTTTTTCACGCTCAGGTGGTTCTAGTACAACACAAAACACCAGTTGGACAAACCTACTAAGTGCAACAGGTACTATTGTTGCAACAGGATCAGCCGCAAGTAAAACTATTGCTGGAACAGTATACACAGGCACTTCAAAAATTGGCGGATCAGGCACAGAGGACACTCTAAATACTGCTTACGGTGCAGTAACAAACTATACCGGAACACCAACAACAATTTTGAAAAAATTTACAACTACCTATCTATACACCAGTAACTTTATTGAAATAAAAGCAAGTGTATCAGGAGCGGTCATAACTTATGCAGTAACACTAGACGATAACGATAGCACAATTGGAACTGATCAGGTAGATGGTACACTAACTATGACAACAGTTATACGTCCACCATCAACAGCCAATCTAACTAACAGCTGGGGAACAGTTTCTCAAAACAGTGCATCGTGGTCATTGTCATAAAATTTAAAAATTAAACCATACAATAGTTTGCATACTAATTAACAGTATGCAAACAGATCAACTTTCCCAAAATATTAAAACAAGATTTAACCATCAACAAGCAAGGACTATTTTGCGTGAAACCTATCAGGCCAAGATGGTTTTTGCACACAATGGCGGCATGTGGCGTGCATCACCTGAACTAATTGTGTTGTGTAATTCGTGCGAAGGCACTGTTGTGCTAGAAGACATATACAATACTCCAGTTAGTGTCGATAGCAATGAATTATGTGACTTGGCAAAACAACGCTGGCAAGAACAAATGAATGCTTGGCAAGCAGAATACAAAGAAATCTCAAAAAATCGATGACCGTTGGTGCTTTGATTTTTGCTTTTGATAGCGAGATATCTTACACTAGATTGGCAATGGAATGTGCAAGTCGTGTAATCAAATATCTTGATATTCCTGTCACGCTTGTAACGGACAAACACATTGACACAGACGTGTTTGAAAAACAAATCATTGTAGACAGAGGTGCTGATACCAATCGTCGATTTTTTGTTGATAGACAATCATCTACAACTTGGTATAATTTTGGAAGATATCGTGCTTTAGAACTGTCGCCATACACCAGAACACTGCTCATTGACAGTGACTATATGATCAACAATGATGCACTGCTACCATTTTTAACAAGCTCACAACCTTTTTTGTGTCATAGATCAGTACAGAGTATACATCATGATAAATCAAGAATAGAAAAGTTTGGTACCAAAAACACAAACATGTGGTGGGCCACTGTGGTTATATTTGAAAAAAGCAATAGTTTCACAGAAGATGTGTTTACAGTTTGGAAAATGGTCCAAGAAAATTATAAACACTATGCTGAACTTTTTGGTTTTAGTACAAAACAGTTTAGAAATGACTATGCACTAAGCATTGCTCTTTTATTGTGCAACGGAAATCTACATCCAACACAGTGTGAAATTCCGTGGCCTTTGTTAAATGTTGATACTGATGTAAAAGTAAGCTATATGGACAACACCTGGTGGATCGAGTACCAAGAAAAAAATAACAATAAAAAAATATGTGTGAAAAACAATGATTTACACGTGATGTGTAAAAGTTATCTAGAAGAATTATATGCAATACCAAGCTGAAAAAGGATACATGATAGTTGCTGGTCTCGACGAGCAAGTAGACTATTTGACATGTGCTATTACTCTGGCACGAAGTATAAAATACTGGCACAAAGATGCAAAGGTTTGTTTGCTTACAGATGCTGAAAATTATCAAAACAGTATCTTTGACTATGTGGTGAATTTTCCTTATGGAAATACTGGTGGATGGACCACCGACTGGCAGGTATTTGAAGCAAGTCCTTTTCATGAAACTGTTAAACTAGAAGCAGATATGGTGGTTAGTGGGCCAATCGACCATTGGTGGACCTTGTTTAGAAACAAGCCAGTTTGGATATCTACAGGATGTAGAGATTTTCATGGAAAGACTTCAAAGAATAGAACTTACAGGAAAATTTTTGATCGTAACAATCTTCCAGACGTTTATAATGCTGTAACCTACTGGCGCATGAGCAGAGAGGCACAAAAGTTTTTCTATAAAATAAGACAAATTTTTGAAGAGTGGAATTCAGTAAAAACTATTATTCAAGGCGCTCAAGACGAAATAGCCAGCACAGACCTGGTTTACTCTTTGTGTGCAGAAGACTACATTACACCTGGTATAGGACCACAGATTGTTCATATGAAGTCACAAATAATTGGAACCAGTGCAGAAGATTGGAGTAAAGAACTTGTTTGGGAAATAGTTGATGGTGTATTACGTATCAACGGACACAATCAAACAGGAATTGTACACTATAATCAAAAACATCTAGCAAAAGATTTTGGAGACTATTATGGGTGAAGATGTACTTGCAATTCTAAATGGTTTAATAGCCGACATAGAAAAAAATAAGGTTGACTACGAGTACAGATTATACTATAATAAAGAAACATGTGAGCCTCTTTTTTATACCATGGATGATAAATCTCAAGGTGATTATATTGTAGTCTCAAAAGAACAATATACCGAAGGACGTTATGATGTTAGGATACGAAACGGTACTATTGAAAAATTAGTAGATGCTGAAATTTGGACAAAACTTGTACCAGATCAAGATGGATCTACCTCAACTAGAGCAGATAATATTATGATTGTTGACCAAGAAGGTCCAACCAAGTGGAAGCTCAAGACTTACTACCAAGATTAGGTAGAAGGAGTAAAAATGAGAAAACTTTTATCAATACTGTTTGTGATACTTTTTGTAACTATCGCAAGTGCAGAACCTGTGCCGTCCCCTAAACCTCGACCAAAAACACAACTGCTTCTCAATATCACTATTCCCTGTAGAGAAGATGGTGTTGACTACATCAGTGAAATTACAAATTATTACAAAGAAGAAGAATTTGCAAGTGGAACTTTTACTTTTAAACCAATCAATTTAGATGGCTTTCAACAGGCTGACTTTCTTATGTATGTTTCTAAAGATCGCAAGACTTTTAGTATATTTTCTTTTCAGGACTTTGGTGATAGACAGGTAGCATGTGTTATTATAGGTGGAAATGACTTGGAACCGTTTGATGGGAAATATAGACAATGACAAATTCTGTAGATGTAGCTGACCTAGACTGTATATACCTAAGCTATGACGAACCTCAGAAGGAAGAGTTTTGGATTAAGATACAAAACATGGTACCTTGGGCAAAACGTGTAGATGGTGTAAAAGGTAGTGATGCTGCACACAAAGCCGCCGCCGAAGCCAGTGATACAGAACGTTTTATCTTAATTGATGGTGACAATCTACCTGAAGAAAGTTTTTTCAACGAAACCTTAGAATACAAAACAGAACAGTACGAACAAGCAGTCTACAGATGGCGTGCCCGTAACGATATAAATGGACTTATGTATGGCAACGGTGGCATTAGTTCATGGACTAAAACATTTGTGAACAACATGCGTACACATGAAGCAAGTGAAGGTGCAGATGAAACTGATGTTGAATTTTGTTTTGATGATCTTTATTGGCCAATGTATAACTGCTATAGCACAACATACCCAGGAGGCAGTGAGAAACATGCTTTTCGTGCGGGCTTTAGAGAAGGCGTAAAAATGTGCCTTGATAGAGGAACCAAGCCGAGTGCGAGTGAATTTAAAGAACGTGTACATAACAGGAACTTGGACCATTTAACCATCTGGCACAATGTAGGTGCAGATACTGAACATGGACTGTGGGCAATTGCAGGATCAAGGTTAGGCACATGGAAAACCATGCTCAGTGATTGGGATTACAAACAGGTGCAAGACTTTGCTTTACTTGAAGATATGTGGAACGATGTAAAGCACCTTGCTCCAGGCGAACTTGTAACACTAAAAATGGAAGAACTTGCAAGGCAACTAGGGTTGCCAATGAACATTTATACTCCTGTACAAAGCAAATTTTTCAAACATCACTATCGTAGTAACTGGCATAATCAAACAATTATGACCCGTGAAATTGATGTAATTAGGAGACAAGAAGGTTGGTAACTGCAAATGTAATTACCAGTGATAGCAAAGTTTGGAATTTAGGCGAAACTGTTCAAGCAATTGTAGAAGCAAAAAATACAAATCAAGACTTAATTATAGATTTGCTCGATGAAGGTCCTAATTTTGAAGTATTAGATCTGCTGAAGTATATAAGTGACTGGGAAGATCGTACCACTGTAATTACACGTAATATAGTACAACCACCAGTGGGTAATATTAGATTTGTAAAGCAAAGTCCTCATTTTCTCAGGAGCACAAAAGATTCACTTGCTAATGCCAAAATTAACAAGAATATAAAAAAACCAATTGGCATGTTTATTGGTCGCAGTAATTTACATAGGTTGTACCTTAGCAGTTATTTGTACAAACATAAATTGGCAAATCAAACATTTCATTATAATAATAAATCAGACTTTCATAAAGACAATCTTGGACTAGAAGAATTAATACATGTCTATGGCGTTAAAGCATTACCAAATGCAGTAGATTTGATAGAGGATTCTCCTCTTCTAAAAGACGAAAAAGTATCGTATCCTATTCTAAAAGATCAACACAACAACATACATTCAGAGTATTCTAATTTTTTAGTTGAACTTGTTTGCGAAACATATTACACAGGTCAAACGTTTTTTCCAACTGAAAAAACATGGCGCCCTATTATTTTAGAAACTCCATTTTTAGTTCAAGGACCACAGTGGTACCTACATAGACTTAGAGATTTAGGATTTAAGACATTTGGTAGTTGGTGGGACGAAGGTTATAGTGAAGATTCTGCAAATCATCAACCTATAGAAATTACGAAAGTTGTTGACTTTTTAGCGAACAAAGATATATCAGAACTAAATTCTATGTATAAAGAGATGAAACCAGTCTTAGAACACAACAAAAAACGTTTTATGAAACTAACTGATAAAGATTTTGAAATATTTATAAATGACAGATACTAAACAAAATAAAGGTGACAGTGTTGATGAGAATTTTAAAAGCAATTTTCTGTCTGATGCTGAACGTGCCCAACAAAAGTTAGACACTGTGAGTCCAAGTTTCTGTTTAGCAAAATGGAAACAATTAAGTTTGCACTTAACAACGGGAATGAACAATAGTTGTTACCATCCTCCGTTACATAGAGCAGATGCAGAATCAATTAAGTCTAATCCTAGTGCATTGCACAACACAGAACACAAAAAACAACAACGTAAGTTGATGTTGGAAGGCACTAGACCCCCTGAGTGTAGTTACTGTTGGGCAATGGAAGACAATGGAAAACTCAGTGATAGACACTATCGTTCAGGTGAACCTTGGGCAATCAAGGACTTTGAAAAGATCAAAAATGCTCCTTGGGATCAAGATATTACACCAAGTTATGTAGAAGTAGATTTTAATAGTGCATGTAATCTAAGTTGCAGTTATTGTTCTCCACAGTATAGTTCAACATGGATGGCTGAAACAGAACGTGAAGGTGCATGGCCTACATCAACACCACACAATGATCCAAGTCATTTTGTAGGTGAACGCAGACCAATACCAGCACGAGAACACAATCCATATGTTGAAGCGTTCTGGCAGTGGTGGCCAACACTGTATCCTGAACTAGAACATTTTCGCATGACTGGCGGAGAACCAATGATGGATCGTAATACATATCGAGTATTTGATCATGTGTTGCAAAATCCATCAAGCAAACTACATCTTAGTACAACAAGCAACTTTAGTGTAGAAGAAAAACTTTGGCAACGTTACAAAGGCTATGTAACAATGCTATGTGAGAAACCTTACAAGTTAGAACATTTTATGCAATACGTAAGTCTTGATGGAATGTTTGAACCTGCTGAATACATGCGTCATGGGTTAAACTTCGAATTGCTTTGGGATAGAGTAAATCAATTTTTAAGTGATATTCCAGAACGAAATAGCATAACTTTTATTGTAACAATGAACAATCTGAGTATTACCACATTACAAAAGTTGTTCACCGCAATACTTGGATTACGTCAAATCTACAGTAACACCTATCAACGTGTTTGGTTTGATACACCAGTGCTACGTACACCAACTTGGCAAAGTTTACAAATATTGCCAGAAAGTTATGTACACGAGTTGGAAGTTATCAAGTCTTGGATGAACGGAAATTTAGAAACAGAAGAAACACGTTTCAAAGGTTTTAAAGACTATGAGGTTGCAAGGCTTGACAGAGATATTGCCTGGATGCGTAACGGGCAAAAACTAGATCCAGAATATATACGACGCAATAAAGCAGACTTTTACAGATTTTTCAATGAACACGACAGACGCAGAGGCACAGACTTCCTTAAAACATTTCCTGAAATGAAAGACTGGTGGGCCGAGTGTAAATATTTGGCTCACAAGTAGCTATCCATAATTATACATATGAGAACATTTGGAAGTACATTTTCTGGGGGTAGTCAATGGCACAAGCATCAAATAGCCTTGATGCATGATATCTCTGAGCAAATTGAAAAAAATTTCAAAGACAAGAAAAATGTACTAATTAACATGACTTGGTTTGGTCCACAGTTCAAAAATAACAACGAATATGATAAATTTATGGAATACTGCCAATACTGTAGTATAGATAATTTATTTTTACTTGCCAGTGAAGACCCTTGCTTCTTTAACAAACAAGAAACTGACCAATTTATTAAAGCCACTGGTGCTGAAAACATTTATTTGTTGGGACACTTTGATACAGATTACCATTTTAACTTCTTTAGCACAGTTATTGGCAACTATTTTCCTAATTACAAAGATAGCGATTTACTGTTTAACAATCCCCAATACATTTTTATCAACTACAATCGCAAACCTAGAGATCATAGAAAACAGTTTGTACAAATGTTAGATGATCGCAAACTTAGCAAACTGGGGGTGGTTACACTAGGCAACGATCGAAATGTAGGCGAAACAATTGAAGAGTACAAAGAAGGCAACTGGGGTATGCCTGATGATTTTGGAATACCCCATGATATTCATAGTCTTGGAAGGCCTGAGTACTGGCAAAATCATTTTTTGAATGTGGTTAGTGAAACTGATTTTGAAGATCATTTGTGGACCTATATCACAGAAAAAACCTACAAACCAATAATTGGATTACGTCCTTTTGTAATCAACGGACAATTAGAAGTTTATAAGCTGTTGCGAAAGCAAGGATTTCGAACATTCAATCATTATTGGCCTCATATCGATCTTGAAAACTGCAACATTGACGACATACACAAAAACATATGCAATCTAATAGAGTGGTTACAAACACAAGATCTTAAAGAAATGTACCTTGACATGTTGCCAGATTTGCGTTATAATAAAACTAGGTTCGATGAGTTTGCCATTGAACAAAAGTATAAAATGGAGAACTTATTTGCCTAAGCAAGGTAACGAAACCGATCTTGAATATAAAAAACGAGTGCTTGATCCACTTAGTTCAAGTATGTGTGGAGCAAAATGGTACAATGCAACTATCTGGCTAGGTTCAGGTATGACCACAAGTTGTCATCATCCACTTCCTCATAAAGTAAGTGTTGAAGATGTGATTGCAAATCCAAAAGCATTGCATAACACACCTAAGAAAAAAGCAGAACGAGAAATGATGCAACAGGGCAAACGTCCTGCTGGTTGTGAATATTGTTGGAAGATTGAAGATGTTGATAGAAATAATATAAGTGATCGAGTCTATAAAAGTGTAATTTATACCGATGACGAACTTAAACAAGCACACTCAGCATCACCACAAGAAGATGTAAATCTAAAGACACTTGAAATAGCATTTGACAGAACATGTCAATTTGCCTGTAGTTATTGTAATCCTGCGTTTAGTACAACATGGGTAAAAGATATAAAAAACAATGGTGCATATAAAAACTTAGAAAGCGATGGACGCAATCATTTTACTCATGAACATGACAGTTCACAATTGTACAAATACACAGAAACAAATCCTTACATAGATGCGTTTTTTAAATGGTGGGATAGTGACTTACACAAAACGTTAGATGAATTACGTATAACTGGTGGTGAACCAATGATGAGTGGACATCTATGGAAATTGTTAGATTGGTTTAAAGACAACAAAGGAGCAAGTAAAACAAGAATTGCAATAAACAGTAATCTTGGATTAGAAAGTGCAGATATTTTAAAACTGCTCGACAGAGCAGACAGTGCACCACTGGACATTTACACTTCCAATGAAAGTTTGGTAAATCATGCAGAATACATTCGAGATGGTTTAGATTGGAGTGTGTGGTCTAGGAACATGCATTTACTAGCTGGATCAGGAAAGTTACGTGGTTTACACAACATGTGTACAATCAATGCACTTTGTTTAGAAACATTACCAGAATTTTTATCTTATCTACTAAAATTTAAAGCACAATATGGAAGAGATTTTCCTAATTTTACTTTGAACATACTACGTTTTCCTAGTTTTCAATCTCCATTGGTTTTGCCAAACTCGATTAGAACATTTCACAAAGATAGATTACAGAAATGGTATGATAAAAATTACAACAATGAATTATTACACGAACATGAACTAAATCAAACTCAAAGATTAATTGATTATCTTGACGTTGTAAAAACCCCTCACAGTGATGCATTTGATATGCCAAAACTACATAATGATTTTAAACAATTCTACTCACAATACGACACACGTCGAAATAAAAACTTTTTAACAACATTTCCTAGTATGAAGGAGTGGTTTAGTGAGTTATGATTATAATAGCAGTGATCCAATCAAAATAAAATTAAGTGACTTAGAAGAACGTGAACGTTTTCTCCTAAGTGAGAGTAAGACATTTTGTATGTATCCATGGATTCACTTGCATGCCTATCCAACTGGCGAAGCCTATCCTTGTTGTCATGCTGAAATGGGTGTAGGGCAAGTAGGTAACTGCAAGACAAACACCATGACTGAAATTTGGAATTCACCAGAGCAGAAGAAACTGCGTCAAGACATGTTGACAGAAACTAAAAATGCCGCATGTGGTAGATGCTATGAACAAGAAGCATCAGGATTCTTTAGTGGTAGACAAAGTGCAAACAAGCATCACGGACACCATATACACCGAACACAAAACACCACATCAGACGGTGAGTACAAGGACTTTGAAATGACCTACTGGGATATACGTTTTTCAAACTTGTGTAACCTAAGTTGTAGGAGTTGTGGACACATCTTTTCAAGTAGTTGGTACAAAGATCAAGTCGCACTAGCTGGTCCAGAATGGGCAAAAAACAACAACGTATTAAACTATGCAGGACGTTTTAAAACTGATATGATGGAACAGTTGATGGAGCATCTTGACTATGTAGAACAAATTTACTTTGCTGGTGGCGAGCCTTGCATGATGGATGAACATTATGTAATACTAGAAGAATTAGAAAAACGTGGACGTTTTGATGTCAGACTAATTTATAATACAAATTTTACACATGTCCAACTTAAAGATAGATTGGTGTTTGATTACTGGAAAAAGTTTGAAAGTGTAGCAGTAGGTGCTAGTTTAGATGCAATGGGAGATCGTGCAGAATACATACGCAAAGGAACCAAATGGGAAGTTGTAGAAAACAATAGACGCAAGATGATAGAGATATGTCCTCGTGTGGATTTTTATATTTCGCCAACGTTAAGCATTATGAATGCATTGCACATACCTGAATTTCATCGAGACTGGGTTGATAAAGGACTACTTCAAGCACAGGATCTAAATGTTAATATATTACAAGATCCTGATTACTATAGAATTGATATTGCACCGCAAGCATACAAAGATAAGATCAATCTTGCATATCAGGATCATCTTGCGTGGTTACGTCCACAAGACAAATTAAATAGAGCAACTGTTGGTTTTGAAAGTGCATTACAGTATCTTAAAACAGACAACACACATCTATTAGAAAAGTTTTGGCAAAAGACACGTCAACTCGACGACATTCGAAATGAAAATATACTTGATATAATACCAGAACTGGAAGAATTACAGTGAAGTTACCACATGAAAAATTTTGTGTATTACCATGGATAAGTTTAGAGACTTCGCCAATTGGCACAGTTCGTCCGTGTTGTCTAGCAGAAGAAGAAATAACTGATACCGCAGGAAAAAAATATAGTTTGCTTACCACTGACTTAGATGAAATACACAATAGTGAATACATGAAACGTCTACGTGAGCAGTTTGTTAATGGTGAACAACCTGATACTTGTCGTAAATGTTGGAATGAAGAACGCAGTGGCCGAACATCAAAAAGGATGCACACCATTGACAGATTAAAACACATTGTCACAGATACTAAGTGGACTCAAGATGCAAAACCTTTGGTGTTTATAGATTTTAAACTCGGAAACATTTGTAACTTAAAATGTAGAATATGTGGCAGTTGGAGTTCAAGCACGTTTGCCGCAGAAGAAGTTAGTTTTGAAGGTAAAGATAGTTTTCATTATAAAATGTTAAAAGATGGAGCATGGCCAAGACGTAATCAAAAGTTTTGGACAGAAATAGATAAACTTATGGAACAAATACGTTACTTAGAGTTTACTGGTGGTGAACCATTTATGATTCAAGAACATTTTGATTTATTGCAAAGAATGGTTGATCGAGGCATTGCATCAAACGTAGAAATACACTATAATACAAATGGAACACAGTTTCCAAAACATGCTGAATCAATATGGAAACATTTTAAGTTGGTTGAAATTGCTTTCAGCATCGACGATGTTGGACCACGTTTTGAATATCAACGAGCTAATGCCATATGGGACGAAGTAAACGCAAATATGGATCAGTTTGAAGCCATGCGTGATAGAAATACAAACATCCAACTTCAGGTTTGTTCAACTGTAAATGTATTCAATGTCATGTATCTGGAAGGCTTGGCAAATTGGATCGACACACGTAATTTTGATTTTGTGTACTGGAACATGTTGCACGAAGCACGCCATCACAGTGTTAGCACACTACCAGAACGTGCAAAAGAGCTAGTATCTAATAGATTAATGAGCTCGCAAGTATCTGATTTTCATATGAAAGAATTTGTTAACATAGTAGATTTTATAAAAGCAGGTACTAGTTTAGACGGCAAAGAATTACGCAAAAGTGTAGCAGAGGTAGATCGAAGAAGAAGTCAAGATTTACGTACTCATCATCCTGAACTAGCAGAAGCAATAGATTACGAAGGACCTAACACATGATATTAGTTGTAATAGCACTTGAAGAAGAATTACCAGGACCATTACCGAATGGATATAAAAAGTTGATTACAGGTGTAGGCAAAGTAAATGCTAGTATTGCACTTACTGCTGAATTGTGCTACAACTCTACTTATAGTAAAATAATAAATTATGGCAGTGCTGGAGGAAACAGTGCAATCAAAGGACAACTTGTAGGAGTAAGTGCAGTTATAGAACGTGATATGGACTGCACACCATTGGGATTACCATTGTATGTTTCACCAGGTGATGAAGAACAAATGATAGTATGTCAAACCAAACACGATAGTTTGTTTGTCTGCGGCACAGGTGACAGCTTTAGTGTACCTCACATCAACTATCAAATATGTGAAATGGAGGCATACGCACTAGCAAAAGTTTGTAAAAAGTTTGAAATACCTTTTGATTGTTACAAGTATATTTCAGATAGTGATGCAGATGGAGAGGATCAAGGCCGAGAATGGGAAGCCAATGTTCACAAAGGTGCAGAACTGTTTCGTAGTACAGTACTTACTGAGGCGGAGCAACTTGAACTGTGGTAAACAAACCCAAACACAAGCCAGAAACTTTATGTATGGCTCCGTGGACGCACACCTATCTATCACCTCAAACTGAACGCAGACTGTGTTGTGCTAGTAGAGAACCTGCACAGAGCTTTGAGCAGTATATAGATACTGCTGCAGGCACAGGAAATTATAATCCAAAAACACTAGATGAACATTGGAATAGCGAACACATGCGTAGTGTTAGACGTAGAATGATGCGTGGCGAAAAACTTTCAGAGTGCGAAGTATGCACAGACAAACTGCTAAACACGGATGTTTATAGAACTTATTTTTGGCATTTGTTTCAACATCGTTATGATGAAATCTGGACCACCACTGACGATACAGGTTGGACCTCAATGAAACCTATAAGTTGGGATTACAGATTTTCAAACCTTTGCAACTTTAAATGCCGTACCTGTGGTGATATGCTTAGTTCAAGCTGGGAAGCAGAACAACGTAAACACAACATGATTAATTACAACAATCCAAAAAACAACTGGATGCGTCCAGAAGTTCGTAAACAAATCTCACGTTTTCAAGATACACAAATTGAAAAAGAATTTAGTGATGCAGTGGAAGAACATCGCATTGAAGAAATATATTGGGTAGGCGGTGAGCCTCTGATGTATGAACAACACTGGCGATACATGAAACGCATAGTAGAACTAGGAGATGGACCTGGATTGTATGCTAGATATAATACAAATCTAAGCCGAATTGATTATAAAGGCACTAATCTTTACTCAGATATACTTCAAAAAATACGTGATTGGCAGATATGTGCCAGTATTGATGGTACTGGTCCAATTGGAGAATACATACGCACTGGTTTAAAATACAAAGAATTTGTAGATAATTTCAAAAAAGGTTGTGATATTGCAACACACAAAAGACAAATGCGTTTGGATTTCACCCTTACCCTTCCTGGTTTGTTCGAAGTAGAACGTATACAAAGACTAGCAAACGAACTTGGTGTTGATATATTGGCAAAAGTAATTTTTACATTTACACCTGATATAGTGATGTCTCCATTGGCTTTGCCTAGAAAAATATTAGAACGTGTGGTTGACCAACTAATTAAAAATAACCAATTAGGCAGTGCCTTGCAAAATGTATTAGAACAATTAAAAAATCGTCCAACAATGGAAGAACAGTTTCCTGATTATGCACTTGGAATGCAAAAAGGTAAACAGCGTGTGCTTAAAATTGAAACAATTCGTAATGATCAATTCACAATGCAAGACATATTAAGTGCAGATCGAGAAATATTAAACTGGTGGGAGAGTATTGATGCTAGATAGAGTAGAAATGCAACTGCGTGGTCCAGATGGTTTATTGCCTATATATTTTGATGTTTATGATAATAGTCTCAGCCGCAAATGGTTGTCTGCATTCAACAATTTACTCAACGATAAATTACATCTAGAAAAAAATTACTGCTTTTTTGGGTTTCCAGATAGTCAAAGAAATCTTGACTTTCTTGCCAGCGAAATTAACAGAACAATTGCAGGAATCAATGGCAGTAATATAGACTATTTTATAAGGGATCATTTTACGGTTGCAAACATGATTCATACTCACTACAGTGAAAGAGCACAAGCAGATATAGTTGATATCAATCACGAAAAGTTTAATCAATTGCATTTGTATTTTGAAGAAACGCAAGGTGTAAGTGGTGCGATGAGCAAGCACTATAAAGAAGCTGATGCAGAAACACGTTGGTACATAAGACAACTGAATCTCTTGTGTCATGAAGCTGAATGCTATATTATCAGTCTTGGAAGAAGCCAGACAACTCCAGAATGGATTAGACCAAGCAACGTTATGTGTTGGTTAAATGCTCCACGATTTGTACTAGACGATCCTGACTACAATGAATTTGGTGTTGATACCATAGCCAGACATCAAGGCGGAGTCTATGTTGGTGTTAATAAAGCAGTAGGTAAGCATCATTATGAAGTGTTTTGCGATGAGGGCGGCGACAGTCGGATAGATGAATTAACAACCACAACACTCAAGCCACAAACCGAAGCTGCTGGTGATTTTGATATTGAGTGGGGAAGAAATACACATAATCAACCATTTATGCAAGCACGTTTGAAAGAATTTCGCAGTTGGTTGATTCAAAATGGTTTTGATCCAGAGGATCCTAGTCTTACCATTGGACACCCAAAAATTGGTCAAGTTGACCTTGGAGGTAGTTTTGGCACAGTAGATTTTGAGGACATATTAGCAAAGCTCACTCGGCATCTTGATGTGTATAGTATAAAGACCAGCGATGCTTACTGTGAATATGACTACACATGGGAAGATAGTAAACGCCTCCAAGTACCATTGATAGCTTGACAAATAAACAAAAGGAGTGTATAATGATAAAATGGTTTAGAAATATTATTAATAAGATTAAATTAGAAATACGTTACAGAAAGAAACTTAAAGAACTTAGGAAAAGGGATCCGTTTATATACAAATGAGTTACATATTTACATCAGAGTCAGTAAGCCAAGGCCATCCTGACAAAATAGCAGACCAGATATCAGACGCATTAGTCGATGCAGGACTAAGTGCTGGTGACGAAACAACACGAGTTGCAGTTGAAACCATGGTAACAACAAACTATGTTGTACTTGCTGGTGAAGTTAAAAACTTCAATGTTTCACATGAACAAATTGAACAAATTATTCGAGACAAGGTAAAAGAAATTGGCTATGAACAAGAAGGATTTCACTGGGATAAATTAACAGTTGAAAACAAAACAATCAACAACCAGTTGCATAGTCAAAGTGCTGACATTGGCTTAGGCACAAACGACTTTGGTGCAGGAGATCAAGGCATTATGTTTGGATATGCTTGCAATGACAATGAAGCAATGATGCCGGCGCCTATATACTACTCTCATGAGCTTTTAAAAGAACTCACTGCTATGCGAGCAGATGGCTATAACTTTCTGTTACCAGATGCAAAGAGTCAGGTCAGTGTTGAATATGATGGCGGCAAAGTAAAACGCATTGATCAAGTTGTAATAAGTCATCAACACAAAGATGGTTTTCAGCATAGTGTGATAGCACCTTTTAAAACAGCAGTAGCGAAAGTACTAGGCGATTTAGTAGATGACAACACCGTATTTCATTTTAATCCTACTGGGAATTTTGTTATTGGGGGACCTGATGGTGACACCGGGCTTACTGGAAGAAAAATCATCGTTGATACTTACGGCGGGTATGCTCCTCACGGTGGTGGCGCTTTTAGCGGAAAGGACCCTACGAAGGTAGACCGTAGTGCAGCCTACATGGCACGTTGGTTAGCAAAAAATGTTGTAGCAGATGACATGGCAGACTGGTGTCAAATACAATTGAGCTATGCTATTGGCGTAAAAGAACCAACCAGCATCTACATAGATTCAAACGGACACAATCGTAGCATACAAAAGTTTATCAGAGACAATATTGATCTAACACCAAAAGGCATAATAGATAGATTTGATCTTTTTAACTTTAATCAATACAGTAAAAATTGTACATACGGACACTTTGGCAACAAAGATGTACCATGGGAAAGGATTGGTTGGTGATGTTTAAGTTAAACA